>Ga0256404_1005165_pt1 | contig 23532 bp, 22 predicted proteins | sample RumenRJG_01DNA_FD_185990 | JGI IMG/M metagenome (GOLD analysis project Ga0256404, IMG submission 185990) | Bovine rumen microbial communities from Lethbridge, Alberta, Canada - RJG_01 | ecosystem: Host-associated > Mammals > Digestive system > Stomach > Rumen | place: Canada: Alberta | collected... | reverse complement strand
GACTTATTGAAACAAGCGCGATTTACGGGATTAAATACCATATTACAGAATCAGATCGTGCCATTGATAGTTGGCATAGAGAAACAAAATCTTTAGCGGCCAAAATCGAAAAAAAGACATATTCTCTTATGTTTAAATATGAACGTAAAGTTAGAAGATTTTTAAAGAAAAATAAAGATAATTTGCATAAATTCGCTACCTTTATGTGCGAAAACAACAAAGTCAGTTATCGCGATATTGAAAAGTTAGGATTAAGCAATATTTAGGAGGGGTTATGGATAAGTGCTTAGAAAAGGCGTTTAAATCAGGGCTTGTTGATGTTATCAAAGATTGGATGAAGACGGAGAAATATATCTCTGTCTCTTCCATTCAAAGAAACTTTTCGGTGGGATTTGTTACCGCAACGGCGATCTTTAACTATTTAATTGAGCAAAAACTCATTGAAGATAAACCAACATATAACAAAGGACATAAGGTTATTGGTTATGATTCATTATTTCCTCCGAAAATATATCTTTTGGATATTAATCCTGAGATTACTAAAGCATTAAAAAAAGAATTTGATCCTTCTAGTGATGTTCAGGTAGTTACTGATGATTTTAAACATTTTATGGATACGCATAAAGATATTGAATGCATCGTTAGTCCCGCTAATTCATTTGGTTACATGAATGGTGGATATGATGAGGCAATTGCTGATTATTTTGGAATTTCACTGGAAAACGAAGTAAGGAACCATATTAATAAATACTATTTAGGTGAACAATCTGTTGGTACATCTTTTATGATTGATATTCCAAATACCAATAAGAAATTGATTCATACGCCTACGATGAGACTTCCTTCTCCTATTAAAGAGCCATTAATTATTTATCAATGCATGAGAGAAACTTTAATCTGTGCTTTTTCTCATCTTGTATTCTCAATTGTCATTCCTGCCTTTGGAGGAGCAACTGGAAAAGTTAAACCAGATGTAATTGCTAAATATATGAAAGCTGGTTATAAACAAGTATTTGAATTTTTTTGGAAGGAGTCTATAACATGAGCAAATTAATGAAACTAGTGGTGGGTTGTAAAAATTCCAAAGAATTTGTTGATAAAGTTCAAACTCATAGACTCTTATATCTTCATGGTCTTGCTAGTTCAAAAAAAGCGAATACAGCAAGATTACTTAAAGAATATTTAGAAGATTTTGATGTATTATCTATTGATATTCCACCTCATCCTTTAGAAGCCATTAGTTATATTTCTAAAATCATTAAAGAATATAAACCTCATGTTATAGTAGGGACTTCTTTAGGAGGCTTTTATGCGTCATTATTTGATGGCCCATTTAAGATATTAATTAACCCAGCATTGAAACCTGATTTGGAAATAAAAAATATTTTAGGTGGCTATGGAACTTATCCATATTTAAAGCAAAGAGAAGATGGAAGTAAAAGTTTTGAATTTACTAATCATGATGAAGAAGAATTCAAAACACTCAGATCAAAATTTCTTGCCGAGATAAATGACGATATTAAAAAAGAAACATTTGCATTTTTCGGCATTAAGGATGAAGTAGTTAATGATAAATATTATTTCATTGAGATTTTTAACAAGGAGCATGCTTATGATATTGATGCCAATCATAGGCTAGCAGATAGAAATATAGTTGAAGACATTATCCCTTTTATAGTGAAACTAATATAATCCACAAAATTGATGTTGATGTTTTAAAAGTGCATTAAAAAAACTCCATACATGCGGGATACGGACTATTCCTTGCTGCCCCTGTTCTTTCCGCACATCAGGAATTTTCTTGTCCAGTTATTGACACCATGGTATTATTTTAAGCCGGGTTCTTAGGCTTAAAGTTTGAGACGACCGCTACGGCCGAGGGGAGCAGAAACAAAGGCAGAATCTCCATCGACGATATGGTTTTCGGAATGTCGCAAGATTACAACGCAAATAATTACTACATAACGAATTATCCGAAGACAACCCATTAAGGAGACGAAATATGCGAAACCATTTAAAAATCGTATCCATAGGAATGATCGCCCTTTTTATGTTGGCGTCGTGTTCTACCGATGTAAATGACGTCATCTCAATTGGATTCAACCGCGCGGGGAGCGAATCGGTTTCCGGATGGGTTAAAATGGGCATTAAGACAAAAAAAGAGCAGGGTCTTGATGCGGAATTTGAAATTTCTGTGGGCGCGAAAAAGGGTTTCGAATCTTGGTGGGACGAAAACATATCCGAATCCCATCCAGATTACAGGCCGTACGTATCGTGCTGCCTTATTTCCCATAACAACGAAGAAAATGCTCTGTGCAAGATAAATGTTTCGCTGGATGGATTCCCAAACGATGAAAATTGGTCTTTTGGGACAAGGGCTTTGGAAGGCGATGACCACTATGAGATTTTCTTCGACCGATCTCTGCTCGTCCCGTTCTCTTTTTCCGAGGCTATGGAAAAAGGCTTCGAAAAAGGGACAATTAAATTTGAAACTACTGTGATAGACGGATCTTCCGGAGAGGAGATAGATGAAAAAGAGGAAGCGGAAATGTTCAAAAGGGTTGGCGGTTTCGGCATCGCGATTTCCTTTTCGTACGAAATTTCCGATGCTGGTTTGGTCAGTTTTGCGGTTGCGGTATAAGTGGGGGGAGTTCTACTCTGGTTTTTTCTTTTGCAGAAAAAACGTAAGCTGAATCAGTTCTGAACTAAGCATAATGATACGGACCCGAATCAACGGGAATCCGTATCATTTTTCTTTTCTGCCTCATTTGGAGTGTCGTATTCATTATATGAATGGGGCCGATGATCAAGAATGTCTATCTTGGATTCGATGTCTCTACGGAGAATGAGAAGAAAATCGTGGAATGTGCAAATCAAAAAGGGTTTTGGAGTTTATAAGACGGAAAAACCGCATGGTGCACATAAAATCACATATTTGAAGTTGAAGTAGAAATGTAGCGTTAATAGGTGTGCGTCGAAAAAAACCATCAAAAATCGATAAAAACTGGTATTATTTTGGTCTCAAAGGGTATCTTTAAAAAAACCCAGATTCATGCGATATGTTCTTGCCTTTTAGGCAAAGAAGAAGATAAACTTTGTTAAGATTATGGAAAGGAAAGCGCAAGATCAGCCGAATAAAATACCGTTTTGGTGGTTTTTAAGACGGAAATATATACATCGATTCTCCGAAATGCCCGATATTCGATACCGCGGGCCTTTGTCTTATCGACATTTCAGGATCATCGCTTGGGTCACTTTGATTCTTGCCTCAATTGGCATCTTATTGCAAGTTGCCGCCTCTACGAAAGGGGACTTAAATGCGTTTGGTTCTTGGCCGGAAGCCTTGCGTTTCTTTTCGACCTTTACGGCTCCTTTATTCTTAATCGCCGCTTTCTCGCTTCTTTTAAACGCGAAGGACGGCTATCGGAGGCTCATCGTTTTCTATGGCGGGCTAACCTTGCTTGTCATCGGGGGGTTCTTTCTCGCCTATCAGCATTATCTTTTAGGTTTGGCCGAGGCTTTTTCTCCCGAAAATGGCAGGAGGATGGTTGACCTCATCTTTTATTATTCTTCTACCGAGGGATTCTTCGCCTTTAATATTTTCTTAGACCTGTTTTTGTGTTCTTTGGTGACGTTCTTTTTGAACTACACTCCGACGAAATATTTTCAAGGGAGATTGCTTTTCTTATTCCGCTCTTTTGCGGCATTGCCAGCGCTCTATGAAATCGTTTCCATCGTTTTGAAGATATTAAGCTCCTGCGGGGCGATGGTCTTATCTCCTTATTTTTTCCCTTTTCTGACTGCGAAAGCGCCATTGTCTTTCTTGGTTTTCTTCGCTGTGGCCTTGTTCATGAAAAACCGGAAGAAGCATTTCTTGAAAAATGGTTCCACCCCAGAAGATTATGCCGCTTTCGAGCGAACCAACGTGAATTCTTTCCAATTCGCGGTACGCTTAAGCCTCACGATCTTGATCGCCGCGATTATCGATGCGATCGCCTACGTTACCATTTCTTCCATTCTAACGGCTAATGCCACAATTCCCGAGGGGGCTGACGCCTATGCTGTCGCTGTCCAACAATTTAATTGCGTTTATAACTGGGGATTTGGGCAAACCGTTCCTCTGATTTTCATTATCCCTCTCGTGCTTCTCTTTGATTATAAGAAGTCTTATCAGAACGCTTGGATCGATTTAATCATCCCAGTTTCGGGAATCATTATCCTAGGCTTTGTCTTCCTAGAAGGGGGATTCCAAATCTTGACCTCTTTTTTGCGGGAAAAAGCGAATCAGTCCGAGGAAAGTAGCAGTTTGGATTCGGCAATTAGTGCCTTGCAGCAAAAAATTCACAAATAAAGAGTTTTCTTTCAGAATCAATGAAAAAAGAACCGCTTTGCCTGTCAGGGTCCAATCCCACGAAGCGAGACCATCAAACAAGCACCAAACGCCGATTGTTTTTCTTCGCGAATTGATCCAGCCAAACGCCAGGCTCGTCAATTCCAGTTTTAGCGACATCAGGGGAAGAATCATCGGCAAAGAAAAAACTCTAGCAATCCGTTTGGTTGCTTTCGTCTCAAAAAAGATCGCATTAAAGCCTTGTCCTTTTCCTATCCCTCTTCTCTCCTCTCTTAAAGGCCAACCTCTTGAGAAAAACGTTTTCGCCAAACATTAGACATCAAGATAGCAAGTATTGTAAAATTCGAAGAAAGAAGGAGTTTTATTTATGAGAACGAAATTAGTCTTAATGCTTGTCGCCCCCGCCTTATTGTTCGCCGGATGTGCCAAGGAGAAAGATTACACGGGGGAAGAAGTGACCGATGAGGCCAAAGTCGCATCCTTGAAACAATCGATTTCGGATCAAACGAAGGAAATCAAAGACATCCAATTCCATTTCCAAACGGAAAGCGAACATTTTGACGAAGATTTGAATCAAAGCGTCAAAACCACGACCGAATATGTATATAACAAAAACGAAGCCGGAGAGATCTATTTGACTGCCAGCGCCAAAGGCGAAGATGGCGCCACCACCAAGACCGATTTTTATCTTGTCAAAAACGAGACTTACGAGCTTGTCGCTTATATCGATACCGTCTCCGAGGACGAGCATAACATCTCTGCCATGGGCTACAAAGGCAATGAAGATAATTTCGTCAATTCGGTGATGATCTTTTATAGCTTCCCCGAATCTTATTACCAAATGTTCGTCGATCCCAATAAGACCGAGGAATTCTTGCCAATCAAAGAGGAAAACGGATATAAGATCAGTGAAAAGTATTATTCTAGCGGCGAGGGGAACCTTACGGTCAAAATCAATTACGAATGGATCGGCGAGTCTTCTTCTTCGGCTGAGGAGAAAGCCGTCCGTGGTGAGTATCTCATTCAATACGATGGCGGTTTTTTCCAATCCGCCGAAGTCGATATGGTCAGCGACAAAGGAAGCCACAGCACCAATGAGCTTTCCCTCACGCTTATGGAGAATTTGACTTTCACCTTGCCGGATGGCTGGGAAAGCTTCATCCAATAAATCCTGAAAAATGAAATCAACCTCCGCGAAGATTTTGCGGGGGTTTTTCTGATGGCAAAAACAAGAGACGAAAGAATCCGTCGCTTTTCTTGCCAACTCTTTTCGCCTCATTCCCAATAGGTTGCCGAACCAACATGAAGAAGTGGTTCTTAATGGCGGGAATCACGCTTATTATGGGAATTACGGAGAACAAAAAGGGGATGGGGTGGCTAGCATCTCAAGAGCAGAGCAACAATCCCTTGTCGCTCAGAATGTCGTGAGATTCATTGGTGGCGAATCATCTTGTTTATTGATAAAAAAGCCAGCAATCATGCTGACTTTTTAGGTGCTTTTTGAGTTCGCTTTGCGATGTGAGGCTTTTTGGCGAAATTCTTTTTTCCGCCCTTTTTCCCGAAAGGCTTTTTCCCCTCGTTTTTCCGGAATGGCTTTTTCTCGCCGTTCTTAGGGAAGAATTTTTTCTCTTTGGAAAGACCCGCTTGTTCCTTTTTCTCACTTCTCGGTTTTCTAGGGGAAGAAGAGGATTTCCCTTTCTTCCGCCTTAAAGCCCCTCGTTCTTCAAAAGAAAGATATTCTTTTTCTTTTTTCTTCTCTTCGGCGATCAAGAAACGGAGATCGGCTTCCGAAGAATAACAACGGACCCCATGAGATTCTAACATCTGGGTGGTGATTCCTTTGCCGACGATTTTGGTCTGGTTGAAGTGGCCGTCATAGATGTTACGGACTCCACAAGAAGGGGAGGATTCTTTCAAAATCGCGATGGTGATATTGAATAATTTGCAAGCCTGCAAGGCCTTTTGAGCCCCAAGATTGTATTCCTTGGCTTTGCTTGTCCCATCTTTGGTGACAATGTCAGCCCCCCTGATTTCGCAAGGCTCGCGAGGAATGGAAAGACCGCCCGCCACTTCAGGGCAGAAAGGGACCAATTCATATTTCTTTTTGAGCTCCTCGATAAAGGGAAGATAATTGTTATCCCCTCTCCAGGTGCAATTGTCCCCGACTAAGCAAGCGCTGATTAAAATCTTTTCCATACGTGGAAAGAGTTTACTCTATTTCGGCTCCTTTGACTAGTCAAAGAGTGCTTTGTTGGCGAATATCTTCTATAATGGCTAAGAATGAGACAAAGCGAAATTTGGGAAATCAATCTTGAAGGTGAGGAATTCTCTGTCCTGGTCAATTACCGTCCTCGCCGGTCGCTAGGATTGCGTTATGATGGGCAAAAGAAGGTTTTTACCTGCAACGTTCCTACCAGAACCAGCAGAAAAAACATCGAGGCCTTCCTTTCCAAATACGGCCAGAATTTAAAACGTCGGGTCGAAGAACGTACCCCACCAAAAGCCATTGAGGGGGATTTTGTCTATCTTTTCGGGGAACGAAAAGAGATTCCTTCCTTCTCTTCTTGGAAGGAGAGAAAACAAAAAGAATATCTAAAAAAGACTTTGCTTTCTTTTCTCGAGGAGAATGTTTCTCAATGGGCCAAGATCATGAAAGTCCAAACCCCATATCAAATCAAAATAAGGCCGATGAAAAGCCGTTGGGGCGTGAATAACAAAACCAAGAAAAGCCTGACGTTCTCTTTGCTTTTGCTCCATTATTCGAAAGAGATCATCGAATCGGTGGTCATCCATGAATTGGCCCATGATTTTGTGATGAACCATAGTCAGGATTTCTATTCGATCGTTTATCATTATTGCCCTGATTATCGGGAAAGACATGCGAAATTAAGAAAGGGGAAACATGCCTGAAATCATCACCTCCAAAGACAATCGCAAAATCAAAGAAGCCATTTCTTATCGGGATGGCAAAGGGGAGTTTTTCCTCGTGGAAGGCTTTCATATGGTGGAAATGGCTCTCTCCTCTGGCTCGGCCATTCGAGTCTTCTCTCTGAAACAATATGACACCAAAGGCGTGGATTTTTATTTGGTCAATGAAGCGGTGATGAAGAAACTCACAACCTCAAAAAACCCAGAAGGAATCGTGGCTTTGTGCAAGAAAAAACAACCTAAGGAAATGACAGGGAAAGCCATTTTGTACCTCGATGAATTGCAAGACCCGGGGAATGTCGGGACCTTATTAAGGACCGCCTTGGCCTTTGGCTATCCTGACGTGATTCTTTCCCAAGGCACGGCTTCCGCTTATTCTTCCAAAACCCTTTCTTCTTCCCAAGGGGCGATTTTCTTCTTAAATGTGAAAGAAAGCGGCTTTTCTCCCGAAGAAGACATCAAAACCTTAAAAAAAGAGGGGTATTGGATTTTAGCCACCGACTTACGTTCCAGCGTCCCTTTGCAAGGCCTCTCTGTCCCTTCGAATTTCGTTCTCATTCTAGGAAATGAAGGCAAAGGGGTGAATCCGAAGCTCCTTTCTTTATCCGATGAGCGCGTCCGTATTGAAATGGAGGGGATCGATTCCCTCAATGTGGGAGTGGCCGGCGGCATCTTGCTTTATGAATTAAGGAAGCAGGGAGAATAAAAACTACTAACATAGTTAGTTTTGTATTAGAATAAACGTGTTCGTGGAAGAGGAAGAGTACGCTTGACCTTCTTAGAGGTGGGAGAGACTGTGAGAGAGACTGTCTCCTAAGAAGCTTGCCGAAAGTTCGCCTTGGAGAACGGAGAAGAGATTCTCCCCGTCGTGGGTTATAGCCAATCAAGCAGCGTTTATCGCAAAAATAGATCAAACGAATTGGGATGGCACCGTGGTCAAAAATCACTCCCTGCGTCCCTTTTTATTTTGAAAGGAGCCCCCTGATATGTCAGAGATGGAAAACCCGAAGCAAATCGTCGAGGAAAGAGAAAAAGAAGCCCTCGAGGCCCTCAAAAAGGAAAATTCAGTCCAAGGTTTGACCGAATGGAAGAATTCTTTCCTTTCCAAGAAAAGCCCATTAATGCAGCTGATGAGCCTGATGAGACAAATCCCGAATGAATTAAAAGCCGCTTATGGAAAATTGGTCAACGATGCCCGGAATGCGGTGGAGCAAGCCTTCGAAGAGAAGATGAAGAAAGCCCAAGAAGAGGCTTTGAAAGAGAAACTCGAGGCCGAGCGGATTGATTTGACCCTCCCTGGCCGTTCTTATTCTCAAGGATCAATCAACCCTTATTGGGAAATCGTCGATGAAATGTCAGATATTTTCGCCTCAATGGGTTTTGATATCGTGGAGGGAAGAGATGTGGAGACCGATCATTTCAATTTCGAATTGCTGAATGTTCCTAAAGACCATCCGGCAAGAGATATGCAAGATACGTTCTATCTTTCCGATTCTTTGCTTTTACGCACCCAAACTTCCGCGGCCCAAGCCCACACGATGCTAGAAAACGAAGAGAAGAAGCCGATTAAGATGATTTGCCCAGGAAAATGTTATCGTCGGGACGACGATGATGCCACCCATTCTCATGAATTCGGGCAGATTGAGGGCTTAGTCGTCGATAAGGGCATTTCCCTGGCCGATTTGAAGGGGACGTTAGAGCTTTTCGTGAAGAAAATGTTCGGAGAGAAGCGACAAATCCGTCTCCGTTCGAGCTTTTTCCCTTTCACCGAGCCTTCGGTGGAAGTGGATGTCTCCTGTTCCAAATGCGGGGGTAAAGGCTGCTCTTTATGCAAAGGAACGGGCTGGATTGAGATTCTTGGCGCCGGAGAAGTCCATCCACACGTCTTAGAGATGTGCGGCTATGATCCGAAAATCTATAGCGGCTTCGCCTTTGGTGTCGGAGTAGAACGAATCGCGATGCTCCGTTATGGCATCGACGATATCCGCCGAATCTACACCAACGATGTGAGATTCTTGAAGGATTTCACGGAGAAATAAGGAGGGAAAGAAGATGAAAATTTCATGGAATTGGCTGAAACAATTCGTTGATTTATCCAACACCACCCCAGAAGAGGTGGCGAAAAAGCTGACCTTTGCCGGCGTGGAAGTGGATGCCATCACTAAAATGGCGTCAGGAAACAATCTCGTGATTGGCGAAATTCTTTCTTGCGAAGCCCATCCCGACAGCGACCACCTTCACATTCTTAAAGTCGATGAAGGCAAGAAATATGGCATTCATCAGATTGTCTGCGGCGCGCCAAATGCCAAAAAAGGGCTGAAAGTCATCGTCGCCCGCACTGGCGCCGTTTTGCCAGAAGTCACCATTGAAGCTTCTGTGATCCGCGGCGTGGAATCTGACGGCATGTGTTGCTCACTTCGTGAACTTGGGGTCGATAAAAACAATCTTAGCGAAGAGCAAATCGCCGGCATCGAAGAACTTCCTTCCGACGCCCCTGTGGGAGAAGAGGATGTCCTTGGTTATCTTCAATTGGATGATACGATCATCGAATTGGAGCTTTTGGCCAACCGTTCTGATTTGAACGCGATGGAAAACGTCGCCCGGGAAGTCGCTTGTCTTTTAGAACAAAAACCGATGATCAAAGAATATCCGGAGACCACGCAAGGAAAATCTGCCTTCAAAGTCTCCAGTCTCACGGACAAATGTCCTCTTTTCGGGGCTCGTGAAATCCGTGGCGTGGTCACCAAACCATCCCCAAGTTGGCTAAAAAACATCCTCAACGCCGAGGGGGTTAGAAGCATCAACAATGTCGTCGATATAGGCAATTTCGTGATGTTGCTCACCGGTCAGCCAATCAATATGTATGATGCCGATAAGTTGCCAGAAAAATCCTTGGAAGTCCGGGATGATTATGCCGGCTCTTTCGTGGCAATGGATGAGAAAACATATCTTTTGCAAGAAGGCGATTTGGTCGTTTCTTCAAAAGAAAAACCGATGTGTTTGGGCGGAATTATGACCAGCCAAGAATGTGCCGTGACTCCAGAAACGAAAAACGTCATCATCGAAGCCGCTTATTTTGCCGGTCCTTCGATCCGTCGCACCTCGAACCGCATTGGCTTATCTTCCGAAAGCAGCGCCCGTTTTGTCAAAGGTTTAAACCCTTCGCAAAATGAAAGGGTGTTGCAAATTTGCTCTGCCTTGATGGTGGAATTATGCGAAGCGGAAGAAGTGTTACGCTGTGAGACTTACGACGTGATGGATCATGAAAAGAAAATCATCAAAACGTCATTAGGCTATTTGAACGCAAGACTTGGGACCTCCTTCTCGTTAGAGACAGTTCTTGAGGTTCTGCAACGCGACCATATGTCATTGAAGAACGTCGAAGGGGAGTCTTTTGAAGTCGAAGTCCCTCCTTATCGGATCGATATGAGCGGAGAAGCGGATATTTCCGAAGAGGTCATCCGTCTTCTTGGATATGAAAACATCCAAAGCAAACTCCCTGATGTATCAACTTCTCAAGGGGGCTATACCGAAGCTCAGAAAAACCGCAACGCGATTCGTCGTTTCCTCCGCGATAATGGGGTCAGTGAATGCCTGACTTATTCTTTGGTGAGCGAAAAACTGAAAGATTCCTTCTCTTACCTCACTAAGGGAGAAAATTATCATTTGTTGAATCCTTTGACCGAAGACCGTCGCTATCTTAGAAAGAACCTTTTGCCTTCTTTGCTAGAAGTCGCGGCCTATAATTTCGCCCACCAAGAGAAAGATTTGGCTTTATTCGAAGTCTCTGATGTCGACACGCCGACGGAAAAAGGCAGACATTTGGCCATCGTTTTGCTTGGCAATGAGCCAATCACTGGTTCGTTGCATCAACGTCCTTACGATTTCTATAACGTCAAAGGATATTGGGAAGGGGTTCTCCGTTTACTGGGATTGAACGAAAATCGTTTCCGTCTTGAGAATTTGCAAAGCGAAAAAGAAGAGTTCCATCCTGCCAGAAGCGCGGAAATCTACGCTGGAAGACAACTCGTCGCCGTCCTTGGAGAACTTCATCCAAACAAAATCAAACAACTTGGTCTTGGCAAGAGCAATGCCGTTGCCATGGAAATTGATTTAGGGGCCCTCCTGGAAATGAAGACCAGCCCGAAAAAAGCCTCGATTCCTCCAAAATTCCCATCGATTCAGCGCGATTTGGCTTTTGTCTTGAAAACCGAGGTCGCCTATGGCGATGTGAAACGAGAGATCTCGCGATTGGATAAGATCATCAAAAACGTCGAGATATTCGATGTCTATGAAGGCGATAAAATTCAAAAAGGCAAGAAATCGATGGCAGTTTCGATCACCCTTTATGATGAAAGCAAGACTTTGAAAGACGAAGAGGTCCAACTGGTCATGAAGAAGGTCACGGATATGCTTTCGATGCGTTTTAACGCGGAAGTGAGAGCAGCATGAACAAACTCGCCAAAAACGCCATCATCAAAGGACGTGATTTGAAATTCGTTTCGGATACGACTTTTAAAGGCTATCCCAAACGTTATCCTCTTCACGAAGTGAAAGAATGCCATTATGAGGCTACCGCTTATCGCCGTGACGATTATTCTGCCATTTCTTTTTCCATCCGTGGCAAACTCATCGTCGAAGATACGAGAGACGGTTCTTTATTCTGCTATCCGATAAAAATCAAAGAAGAGGTGGAAATCCTCTCGGATGAGACGGAAGACGGGGAAGGATATATCATTCCGGGCGGAACAATTGACCTTGACGATCTGGCCTTACGAATCATTCAATCTTCCTTGCCTCTCCAATTGGTGAAGAACGTTAATGAGCCATTGCCTAAAGGCATCAAAGGAGTGAATGTCCTTAGTGAAGAAGAATTCGTTTCCGAACAGGATGAGGGGAATTTCTCATTGGATGGTCTTCCTGAATATCCTTCAATGGACGAAAAAAGATAGAAAAAACCGAATCTTTGGGGCTTCTGGAAACGGAAGCTTTTTTTCTTGTGGATGAAATGATTTAAGTGCTCCCGATAGTTTTATGGATTATTTTAAAAAAACAGCATTTTGCCAAATGGGCAGTTGAATTAGGAAACGCCGGTCGTCCATTTTCATTCTTCCCAAATTTTCTCTTGATGGCGTTGTCCGTGGCATCGTTGGCCTAACCGATGTAGAAATGACATTTTCGCTTCTTCTCGACCGCAAGCCCGGTTTGATCATCGGCCTTTTTGAAAAACGGTTCAAAAAATTATATTTTTCTTTTCTTTTGGGGTGCGTGATGTTAGATTATGAATAAGGAAGTGGGAAAAAGTGGGAAGATTTTTCGGAACCTATCAAAGAACATTAGATGCGAAGCTGCGTCTCCAAATACCTACCAAATTAGTGAAGGACATGCCATCTCGTTTCTATCTTCTAAGAGGCTTCGAAGGATCTCTCTCCCTCTATCTGGAAGAAGATTTCAATCTCTATCTATCCACGCTTTCTAAACTTTCTTACCTAGATTCGAATGCCAGAGCCTATGTGCGTTTGGCTTCCTCCAGCGTAGAGATATTAGAGGTCGATTCCCACGGCCGGATCAACATCGGAAGCGAAATTGCGAAACGATATTCTATCTCTAATGAAGTCACCATCATCGGAGTGCTCGATCATTTCGAGATTTGGGACAAGAAATCTTATGAAGAATATCTAAAAGCGAACGAAGCTTCCTTCGAAAGCATTGCTGAGGATTTAAGCAAACTCTCCTCCGAGGACAAATAACATGGGCTATCATTACAGCGTAATGCTTGGGGAAACCATTGAACTTTTATCCCCCAAAAACGATGGCATTTATGTCGATTTGACCTTAGGAAGGGGAGGTACTTCCGAAGCGATTCTCCAACGAATCCCGAACGGGCATCTCTATAGTTTCGATTTAGATGATGAAGCGTTGGAGGAAAGTCGTTCTCGTCTAGAACAAAGCGGCAATAACTTCACTCTAGTGAAATCCAATTTCGCCTATTTCGCTGATAGACTCAGAGAAATGGGGGTTACGAAAGTGGACGGAATTACCGCAGATTTAGGCGTTTCTTCCCCGCAATTCGATGAAGCCAACCGTGGTTTCTCTTATCGGGAAGACGCTCCGCTAGACATGAGAATGGATCAAAACAACCCCCTCAATGCGACGATTATCGTCAACGCCTACCCCTTTGAACGCCTTCTCAAGGTGTTCAAAGAATACGGTGAAGACCCGTTCTCTTACCAGATTGCCAAAGAAATCGTCCGGCAAAGAGAAAAAAAGACCATCGAGACAACAGGGGAATTGGTGGATTTAATCAAACGTTGCAAACCAGCCAAAGAACTAGCTAAAAAAGGTCATCCCGCCAAACAAATCTTCCAGGCGCTTCGTGTGGAAGTAAATGACGAATTAGGAAATCTTCGAAAAATGCTAGATTCCTTCGATGGTTTGCTCACCAGTGGTGGTCGTATTGCCATCATCACCTTCCAAAGCCTAGAAGATCGTCTAGTCAAAGAAAAATTCAAATCTCTGACCGTCGTAGAAGGATCAAGAGAAGATGTGATGCTTCTTCCGAATCAAATTCAGGAAGCCCCATACCGCCCGTTAACGAAAAAACCGCTGGTTGCCAGCGCAGAAGAATTGGCGGAAAATCATCGTTCGAAACCGGCAAAACTTCGTGCCATCGAGAAAAAATAAACATTCGAAAAACTGACAAGAAAGGAGGAAAACAGCATGAAAGACAAATTAGAGAAGACAGGCAAAAACAAACGTTATTATCAGATTCGCTTTGCTTTCAAAACATTTCTGATTTCGCTTGCTGTTTTCGCCCTCGCTGCCATTCCTGTCGGCGTTTCTTATAGCCTGACGGCTTCTGCTAAGGCGGCTGAAAATGTCTCCCAAATCTCTTCTTCGGAAGAAAGCGAAGAAGAGGTCCCAGAGATGGATTCCTTCATCGAAAAATAATATTCTCCCTAGGGAAGGCTTCCGTTGAAATGGAGGCCTTTTCTATTAGAGCAAAAGCTTCCCTCTTCATAAAAACAAAGAAACCGCCGGTCTTTCCCAAAAAGAAAAGCAGGGGAAAACGCTCTAAAATGGGGAAATTAAAGAAAATGGGAAAAAAAGAAGAAAAAGAATCTCCCATTCTTTGGCAATTGGTCTAAAGTCGGCTTTTTATCGACTCTTTTTAGGGGAAAACAGAGGATGTTAAAATAACTAAAAAACTACTAAAACAAGGCTAACTAACTTCTAAAGTTGTTGTTTAATGATTTTCCTTATTCTAGAATAGAATACAAGTTATGGAAAACGTCAAATATATTCGGGCATTAGAGATCACATCCTCCGCGGTGAAATTCGCGGTCGGTTATGTACTCAAGAACGTTCCTTGCGTGCTTTATTACAAACAAATCCCTTTAAGCGGAGTGGTCAAAGAAGGTCGAATCGCTGCCCCAGACAAATTGGTGGAAGCTCTTCAAGAACTGCATCAGATCGACGATGACGAATTGGATCTCCATATGGAGCCAAACGCCGTCTCTGTCGTCCTTCCGGCGTTAGGATTCAAGGTGTTCCAAACCGACAAAGCCACGAACATTGTTGCTTCTGATGGGGTAATTGCCCCTGTTGACGTTTCCAATGTGATGTCTTTGGTCAACAAGCAAGTGGTTCCTCAGGACAACGTGATTGTCGATATCGTCCCTGAATATTTCGTCGCTAACCGACAGGCTTACAAAGAACCTCCCCTTGGGGTGAAAAGCGATTCCATCACCGTCCGAGCGAAAGTTTATACCTTGCCTGAGGATTTGCTGGATTCTTATAAGAAACTCATCCAGGATGCCGGCTTCCGCGTGTTACGGACCAGTGTCGCCACCTATGGGGCTTCCCAATTGATCAAAACGAATCCTGGCTATCCATCGAATTATCTCTTGATGGATTTAGGCGCCGATTTAACGACCATCTCTTTTATCGGCAATGGCAATCCCTACAGTTCGCGTTTCATCAAATTGGGCGGCAATTCGCTGACCGAAACCATCGCCAAACGTCTGAGAATATCCTTCGATACGGCCAATGAGCTAAAAGAGACTTATGGCTATGATCTGACCAAACACGCTTTTGAAACCCCCTTATATTCGGGTCCTGATCTCAATGGCAGCAAAGTCAAATATTACCAAAAGGATCTCAATGCCACGATCGAGGAATTCTTCGGGATTTTCAACAATTATCTCAAAGTTGCCTTCCAGCAGCTTTCTGAATCTAAGATTCCGAATTTCGAAAGTTACCCGGTGATTATCACTGGTGGCGGCTCTTGCCTAAATGGCATCGGAAATTTGTTGGCGCCGGGAATCGGGCCAAGGGCGATTTACGCTTATATCCCTTCGATTATCGGGGCCCGAGACCCAGAAGCAACCAACCTCTTGGGCATGATTGTGGCGGAAGGAAGCCATAAAAAATCAAATTTAGTGGAGAGTTATCGAGGCGTCTCGGCTCTTTCCAGAGAATAGCAACACAAGGAGAAACGAATCATGGATGAATTCTTAGACGAAGACTTAGATACCTTCGAGCCAGTGGCACGCATTGTCGTTATTGGTATTGGCGGAGCGGGAAATAACGCCGTCAACCGGATGATTGATGACAATATTCAAAATGTGGATTTCTACGTGATGAACACCGATAAACAGGCCCTGGCTTCCTCCAAAGCCCCTCACCGCGTTATCCTAGGCGAAGGCGCTACCCGTGGCTTAGGCGCCGGGGGAGATCCAACGGTTGGTAAACGGGCGGCCGAGCAATCTACTGAGACGATTAAGAAGGTCGTTGAAGGGGCAGATATGGTCTTTATTGCCGCCGGTATGGGAAAAGGCACCGGAACGGGAGCCGCTCCAGTGGTGGCCAAACTTGCCAAGGAGGCGGGGGCATTGACCCTTGCCATCGTCACTCGCCCATTCACTTTCGAAGGAAAGAAACGCACGGAAAACGCTATTCAAGGCTTAACGAATCTCAAGGCCGCGGTGGATTCGGTGATCATCGTTTCTAACGATAAACTCCTAACTTCCTCTGGCGGTGTCCCAGTTGACAAAGCCTTCCAGGAATCGGATCGCATCTTGGCCCAATCGGTCAAGACGGTCGCAGATTTGATTTTGGTCCCTGCGATGATCAACCTTGACTTCGCCGATGTCAAAAGCACCCTCAAAGATTCAGGTATTTCCTTGATCGGATTTGGCATGGGGAAAGGACCGAACAAAGCTGAAGAAGCGGCATTAAACGCCATCAATTCACCGTTGCTTGAAGCTCATATCCAAGGGGCAAAGCGTGCTATTTGCGCGGTGACATGTGGTTCAGGCGTCACCATGTATGAAGCTCAAAAATGCGTTACGAAAATCGTCGATGAAGCTGGCGGTGCCGTCGATATCAAATTCGGGGTCTCGATCAATAGCAATCTCGATGATTCTCTTGTTGTCTCCGTCATTGCCTCGGACTTCGACAATGACAAAGAATTCATCGCCGCACCTCCAGTAGATTTGACGCCGATTACTCCGGTGATTGATCCCCAAGCACAACAAGCGATGGAAGAAAAAGCCCAATCAGAATTTGGTCCCGACATCGATTTATCCGATGAATTGCGGCCCAATTTTGGGAACGATTGAGCTCCAAAAAGAAGAATACGGTCTTCTCATTGAGAAGGCCTTTTTCTTTGAAGTTGAAAAATAAGCGAGAATCGACTATATTATTCGCGGTTAAGATCGCAGAGCGGTCCAATGCAAAAAACAGAGAGCCTCTTGGATGAGAACGAGGCAGGCAAAGGACCCATCACTGCAGGAGCCTTCTTCCTGAAGAGATGTAAGGAAGACGTGAGCCTTGCGTTAGAAGGCATTCGAGCGCAGATATGAAAATCTGAACTAAGGTGGTACCGCGCATTGTTGCGCCCTTAGAGGGCGTTTTATTTTTGCCCAAGGAGTGAAAAATGGGAAATGAGATGAAAAAGACCTTGTTGATGCCAAATGGCGGCTTCGAGATGAGAGCCAATTTGATCAACAAAGAGCCGAAGATGCTGGAAAAATGGTCTGAGATCGACCTTTATTCCAAAATGAATCAAAATCGCGAAGGATGCGAAGAATATTTGCTTCATGATGGCCCGCCATACGCTAACGGCGACATCCATTGTGGCCACATGCTTAATCGCCTTTTGAAGGATTTCGTCATCCGCTTGAAAAATATGGAAGGATATAAGACGCCTTTCATTTTCGGCTGGGATACCCACGGCCTTCCGATCGAAGTCAAGGTCACCAAAAGCGGAGTAAATCGAAAAACGACACCGGTCGTCGATTTCCGCAATCTTTGCAAAGAATACGCGCTGAAGCAAGTCGCCCATCAAAAAGGACAGATCCAACGTTTGGGCTGCCTTGGGGATTATGATCATCCTTATTTGACTTTGCTTCCCGAATATGAAGCCCGGCAGATTGACGTTTTCGCCAAAATGGCCCTCAAAGGATTAATTTATAAAGGATTAAAGCCGGTTTATTGGTCTCCTTCCAGCGAATCCGCCTTGGCCGAGGCCGAGGTCGAATATGCCGACGTCCCAGCTCGAACGATGTATATCTATTTTGATTTCATCGATGGCAAAGGCGTTGTCCCGAACGATTCCAAAATCATCGCCTGGACGACCACCCCGTGGACAGTCCCAGGAGATCAGGCAATCACGCTTAATCCACGGTTCGAATATGGTTTATTTGAAACGGAAAAAGGCAACTTCGTTTTCTGCAAGAGCCTCAAAGAGAAATTGGTCGAAGAATTGGGTTTCAAGACTTGCAAACTTTTGAAAGAATTCAAGGGCCAAGACCTTGAATATGCCAAAGTCCGTCATCCGTTGTATCCAAATCGGACCTCTTTGGTGATTGTCGCTTCCTTTGTCACAGATAGCGATGGCACCGGCTGTGTCCATACGGCTCCGGATTTCGGCGTCGATGACTTCAATGCCTGCGCTAAATACGGCATCGGCCCTTTGTCTCAAGTCGATGACAAAGGCTATATGCATCTCGGGCAAGGAGACCCTTGTGACGGTCTTTTCTATGCCGAAGTCAATGATAAAGTCGTGGATTTGTTGGCAGCCAATGGGCACCTTTTAAAAGAAGTCGATATCGTTCACTCCTATCCGCATGACTGGAGGACCCATAAACCAATCATCTTCCGCGCGACTCCTCAATGGTTCTTCTCCATTGAGAACATCCGCGAAGATCTCATCAAGGCGGTCCATGAAGTCAAATGGAACCCAGCCTGGGGAGAGGAAAAAATGGTCAATATGATCAAAGACCGCGGCGATTGGTGCATTTCTCGTCAAAGAGCCTGGGGCGTTCCGATCCCGATCATCTATAACGAAGATGGCACGCCGATCATCGACGAAAAAGTGTTTGAGCATATTCGCGAAATGATCGCCAAAGAAGGCTCGAATACCTGGTGGTCCCATTCCGCCAAAGAACTTTTGCCAGAAGGCTATAGCAATCCTGCCTCTCCAAATGGCGAATTCCGGAAAGAAACCGATATCATGGATGTCTGGTTTGATTCTGGCACCTCGTGGGCTGGCACTTTGCAAGAAAGAGGGCTGAAATTCCCGGCCAATCTTTATTTGGAAGGAAACGACCAATATCGTGGATGGTTTAATTCTTCCTTGATTTTAAGCGTTGCCTACAATGGCTGCGCCCCATATCAAGAGACTTTAACTCATGGTTGGGTCATGGATGAAAATTGGAATAAGATGTCTAAATCCGCCGGAAATGGCATCGATCCTAGCAAAGTCGCCAATCAATTCGGTGCCGATATTCTTCGTCTATGGGCGGCGAATGTCAATTATGTGGCTGACGTAAGAATCTCCGAAAGCATCATCCAAACGATTTCCGAGCAATATCGCAAAATCAGAAATACCTTCAAATTCATGCTAGGCAACCTCCAAGATGGGGAAAATAAACCTTATGTGTTGCCAGAAGTCGCTCCAAAACTTTATCCAGCAGACGAATGGATCTTGGCAAAACTCGAAAATGTAAAGAATAAAGTTCTTCGTGATTACGACCATTTTGCTTTTGCCTCGGTCACGATGTCATTAACCAATTTGATGGTCGAATTATCGAATTTCTATCTCGATTACGCGAAGGACATTCTTTATTGCGAAAAAGCGAATTCGCCGAGAAGAAAAGCCGTCCAATACGTCCTTTATAAGACTGTCTTTGACCTTTGCTTGCTTTTTAACCCAATCCTTTCCTTCACGATGGACGAAGTCTATTCCTTTATCCCTGGCGTTAAGAAGGTCTCTCCTCAATTAGAAGATATGCCAAAAGTCTCGCATGAATATTCCGAAAAGACTTTATCTCAATACGATTCCTTCCTTTCTTTGCGAAGCGTCGTTTTGAAAGCATTAGAAGAAAAACGCGCCTCCGGGTCAATCGGTTCCAGCGCCGAAGCCAAAATCGAGGTCTCTGTTTCTGACAAGGAATTGCTAAGCGTTCTATCCCATTTAGATGAGGATGAAATCGCAAGATTGTTCGGTGTTTCTGAAGCAAAACTCGTTTCTGGCGAAGATCAAGCCATCGTTACGAAAGACGAAGATGCCGTTTGTGAAAGATGCCGTCTCCATAAAGCGCATGCTATAATGCGTAAAAATGGTGTCGTTCTTTGCTCCCGTTGTGCAGAGGCGTTAGGAGAATGATGATGGAAGACGAAAAACAGATTCCTGAAGCAGAAAAAGAGGTGAAAGAGGTTCAAGACGAATCGCCAAAGCCTTTATCTGTATCTCAAGAAATTCCAAAGAAAGACCATCCGAAATTCGTTTGGACGTGGAAAAGCTTCTTTTTCAGCTTTATTTGGCTCGCAGCGGTGGTTTTAATCATCGATTTTGCGACCAAATGGGGTGTTGTTAATTTCTTCCGCGCGAATCCTGACATTCATCAAAATCCAAATTTAGGGAACGGTTCCCCTTCTTTAGAGGTAATCCCTCACTTTTTCTATATCACGTTAAGCTATAACACGGGCTCATCCTTCGGAATGGGTAGCAACATGGCTTGGATGCGTTATGTTTTTATCGTGATCTCTTGGCTGGCGAGTGGATTCATTGTTTGGTATTGGTTGAAAAACCTTCATAAAAAAGACCGTTGGATTGACTGTGTTTTAGCTCTTGTATTAGGCGGTGCATTAGGCAATGCGATCGATCGTACTTTCTATTGGGAGGGCACGGTTGGCTTCAGCGGAGTCGTTGATTTCTTGCAATTCTATATCTTTGGTTTCCAAAACAATTCCTTTGCGATTTTCAATGTTGCTGACGCGGCGTTGGTAGTGGGGGTTATCCTCTTAGTCGTGATTGTTTTGGTTCGCTCAATCAAAGAAGCGAGAGCTAAAAATTAAGGGTTTTATGGAGCAAATAATCGTCACAGAACAAGAGGTAGGAAAGAGACTCGACGAGTTTCTTTTCGAAAGGGAAGTGGCCCCTTCTAGAAGTAAGGTTCAATCTTTAATTAAAGAGAATAAAGTTTTAGTCAATAATCGACCTGAAAAGGCGCATTACAAATTAAGACTTGCCGATGTTATAAACTACGAAAAATATACTAATAAACCACTATCAGTAGAAGGGCAAAATCTCCCTCTTGATATCGTTTATGAAGACGAGGAAATTCTGGTCGTGAATAAACCAGCCGGATTGGTTGTCCATCCTGGGAACGGCCACGAGGACGGAACGCTTGCCAATGCGCTCGTGTATCATGAGGATCAGCTTTCCAAAGAAGCCGGAACCATTCGTCCTGGGTTGGTTCACCGCATTGACAAAGACACTTCAGGTTTGCTTTGCGTAGCTAAGACGGATGAGGCTTATCTCTATTTAAAAGAACAGCTTTCTGATCACTCAATGCATCGCGAATATTATGCTTTAGTTCAAGGTTTGATTGACGAAAATGATGCGAAGATTGATGCGCCTATTGGGAGAGACCCAAAGAGCCCAGTTAAATTTCAGGTCAATGTGTCTAAAGGAAAAGAATCAATCACGTTCTTCCATGTCCTTAAACGATATCGTGAAGGCTATACTTTGGTCTCATGCCGTTTGTTAACGGGGCGCACTCATCAAATCAGAGTTCATATGGATTATATTCACCATCCGGTCGTTGGAGACCCTTTATATGGCGTTGGAAACCGGGGTCTTTATGGGCAAGGACAACTCTTGCATGCCTATCAGTTGACCTTTCGACATCCAAAAACCCATGAATTGGTGACGTTCAACGCTGCAATACCCAAGCATTTCTCGGATGTTTTGGACCAATTACATGAGATTTAGGATTTGGCGATCCGAAAAGAATGAAATTGACATATTTCTTCTAAATATACAAAAAACCGCTACACGTCCCCGGTGGATTTCTGTGTAACGGTTATTTTAATCTTTTGTAATTCGCCCAATTGAGTTTCGCGACTTTTCTAAGTTCTTCTTTCCCATATCGTTCGATGAATTGCTCAATGAAGGCATCGACTTTCTCCCCTGCGCCAAACGGGAATTCCATCCCGTATCGTTCGTTCATGGCCTGCATTTTCTTGAGAAAAGAATAACGGGCAATGACACTTCCTGCGGCAACGCTTGGAAAAAGAGATTCACCTTTGGTGTGGAAATTGATTTTAGTGACAACTTTTGCCTCATTTTTAAGATAAGAGAAATATTGGCCGGGTTCTGCGAATTGATCCTGATAAAGCGTGGCTTTTGGATGCTTCATGTGAAGATTTAAGAGACAACGGTTATGCATTTTCGCTTTGATGACGTTCATATTAAAGTCATCTTTGACTTCATTGTATTTCTCGTTAGGCAAGGAAAGTTGGGAATATTCGATTTCGCTTAGCAAAGTTGGACCGATGGCAAGAATATGCTCATCACTCATTTTCTTTGAGTCGGTGACGCCCAATTTTTCTAATAATGGAAGGTCTTTCTTTTGAATATAAGTGGCACAAACACAGACTGGGCCGAAGAAATCTCCCGTTCCGACTTCATCGCTCCCGATTTGTGGATAGATGTTTTTAATCTCTGTTTTTTCTTTTTTCGGAAGATTTTGATCTCTTGCAGTTAAATCCCATATTTTCGCCTCTTTGATGGCATCTGGGCCTTGGAAAACAACTTTTATTTTGCCTTTTTTGTTCTGCTTGTATATCGTTACGGCCACGGCGTCGTTTTTGGCGAAAAGATCGATATACGGGTTATCGTTATCGCTTTGGAAAGGGCGGTAAAAATCCTTCATTTTCTTCAAAGTTTCCGGGGATGGCTCAAAGGAATATAAAGCAGTTGGCTGTTTCATGCGGTTCTATTTTAACATTTTCTTTCGGTGCGTCGCATCTCTCTTTACTAAGAAGAGATGCTATAATCTAGCAGATGCAAAACGTTTACGATAAATTTGAATTTCAGAAAATTAGAGATGCTCTGAAGAGCAAGACAAGAACCGAACTCGGAGCTAAACAAGCAATCGGCTTAACGATGATTTTGGATGAACGGGTCCTTCATGATGAGTTGGAAAGACTCGAAGAGATGCAGAATCTAGTCGCAAAATATGGCAGTCTTCCGATCGATGTCTCCAGCGATTTAAACGCGGCAGTGGATCTCGCCAAAAAAGGCGGCTGCCTTTCTGTAGATGATTTAGAACGTGTCGCCAATGATGTTCTTAATGAAAAAAGCATTCTCTCCTTTTTTGGGAAAATCACGGATTTGCCTCTCCTTTTGAATTATATCAAGGGGTTTCCTTCTCTCGATTTCTTGGAAAAAGACATTCATAAAGTCATTGCTCCAGATATGACAATTTATGATAATGCCTCGCCGAAATTGAAATCGATTCGCGTTTCCATCCGCCGATTGGAAACCTCGATGAAAAAGAAACTCGGCTATGTTCTCGATGCCAACAAGACTTTTCTTTCCGATATTACGCTGACTTTGAAAAACGGCCATTACGTTTTACCAGTCAAAAACGCTTATAAAAATAAAGTCAAGGGTATTGTCCAAGACGTCTCCAATTCTGGAGAAACCACCTTCATTGAGCCTGAATTGCTAGTCGAGATGAATAATAAAATGGTTGAGCTCCGCAATGAGGAAAGAGAAGAAATCCACCGTCTTTTGCTAGAACTCTCAGGAGAAGTGGCCTCTTCCTCAGACGAAATCAAAACAAACAATCAGATGATTGGCTATCTTGATTTTCTTTCCGCAAAATCTAAATTCGCCGAGGAGAATGACTGCCACATCGCCGTCTATTCCAAAGAGCCTCGGATCGAATTATTCG
>Ga0256404_1005163_pt1 | contig 23541 bp, 13 predicted proteins | sample RumenRJG_01DNA_FD_185990 | JGI IMG/M metagenome (GOLD analysis project Ga0256404, IMG submission 185990) | Bovine rumen microbial communities from Lethbridge, Alberta, Canada - RJG_01 | ecosystem: Host-associated > Mammals > Digestive system > Stomach > Rumen | place: Canada: Alberta | collected... | reverse complement strand
TAATCCTGTTCTAGTCTTCTCTTCAATCGGTTATGCAACACAAGAAATCGCTGTTGGAGGAAGAGCTGTGATTAATGTCAAACTCTCCGAAGATGCCGAGATGCTTGAAGATGTCGTAGTTGTAGGTTACGGTAGCCAGTTGAAAAAGAACATTACCGGAGCCATAAGTTCAATCAAGGAAAAAGACTTCAAGGCTCCTAATGCCGTCAGTATCGATGCGTCGTTAAAAGGAAAGGTTGCTGGTCTATCAATGAGCCAGAACTCCGCACAACCTGGCGGTGCTGTTTCTGCCAACATCCGCGGCGAACTTTCCCCGAACGGTTCCAATGCGCCGCTCTATGTAATCGACGGTGTTGTTATCAGTTCCAATTCTAACAATGCTGCCAAGCTCGGTCCAAGCCGTCTTATGGACTATTCCCTTCGTGACGGTAGCAACCGCTCACCGCTTGCAACCATCAATCCGAACGACATTGCTTCCATCGATGTCTTGAAAGATGCTTCCGCTGCTGCAATCTACGGTTCCGCCGCAGCTAACGGAGTTATCCTTATCACTACGAAGAAAGGACAATCCGGCAAACCGGTCATTACCTACAATGGCTCCACTTCCGTCCAGAAAGTCGGACGTTTTTACGATGTCCTTGATGCTCAAACATTCATGGAGCAGGCCAATCTTGGTTCTAAAGAGAACTGGCTGTGGTCAAACAAGTATTATCCATATGGGTCTACCGCAGCTCCGGCTTCAGGATGGCCCATCGCCTACACCAGCCAGGAAATGGCAGCCGCCACTCAAACTTACAATCACCCAGCGGAAATCTTCCGCACCGGTATAATTCTGGACCAGAACGTCTCCATAAATGGTGGTACCGAGAAATTCCGGGTCTATGGTTCCTTCAACTATTACGATCACACCCCGGTTTTGAAGGGATCTGCCCTTACCAGGTACAGTGGTCGTGTCAACCTGGAGGCCGAGGTGTTCTCTTGGCTAAAGGTGAACATCAACAGCATGTACACCCAGAACAAATCCAAGAACCCTTCCATCGGTCACTGGAGAGAAAACGCCAATGAATCCAACCTGACTAATGCGGCTATTTATTTCCCGCCTTATCTCCCATTGAGTGACTCTGAAGGTAATTTTACCCTCCCAGATTATGGAAACTCAAACAACCCCCTCAAATTCTTGGCTATAAAAGACAACTCCACAACCAAAAGATTGTTCTTTACCCCGAACTTCGAAATCAAGTTCGCGCCATGGCTGAAACTCAATGCCCAGGTCGCTATTGACAAGACCGATGACAACCGTGATGTCTGGTCTCCTACGAAGGCGAAGGTCGCCCAACAGATTCCAAACAACTATGGAGCATTCTCCAACGGTTACAACAACAACTACTCAGCCGAGGAATACCTTACCTTCGACAAGTCTTTCGGAATCCACTCAATTAATGCCGTCATTGGTACAGGTTATTATGTAGCAGACGGAAATAGCTATGGATTCTCCGTATATGACCTTCCGACAGACGCTCTCGAGAACAACGCACTACAGATGTCCTCGGCAGTTGAGCAGACGACCTACAACTCCAACCGATGGAAGAGGACAAAGATGTCCTACTTCGGCCGTGTCAACTACTCGATAGCCGACAAGTACATCCTTGGAGCAACGCTCCGTCGAGACGGGTCTTCTGTGTTCGCCGCGAATCACAAATGGGGATGGTTCCCGGGAGTCTCCGCCGCATGGAATATTTCCAACGAGAATTTCATGAACAATGTCTCTTGGGTGGATTTCCTTAAATTACGCGCAGGATGGGGAACTTCCGGAAATGAATCCATCTTGACAAACAACTACTATACACTTACCACCTTCGGAAATGCAAGTTCCGGTGGCTGGTATTATTTCGATGGAGTTTTGACAAACGGTATCTATCAGCTCCAAAAAGGTAATACTAACCTCAAATGGGAAACCGATATCACCTTCGACGCCGGTCTGGACTGGACCCTATTAGGAGGACGCCTCTCAGGTAACTTCGACTATTTTGTCCGTACAGCTAAAGACCTGCTCGACTTCGCAACACTTCCGATCAATGACGTTGTAAACAGAATGGCCAAGAATGTGGGTAAGACCCGTTCCCAGGGATGGGAAATCTCACTGCACGGTGATCTCATCAAGCAACGTGATTTCGACTGGTCGGCATATGCCAACCTCTCTCATTACAAGAGTTTCTGGATGGAGCGTAATCCTGAAGTCAGCCTCTCTCCCTGGCAGCACGAAACCGATGACATGGGTGCAATGTACGGATGGGCAACCAATGGTATCTTCACCAGCAAAGAAGAAGCCGACGGTCAGACTCTACAGCCAGAAGCTTACGCCGGAAATCTCCGCTATGTCGATCAGAACGGTGACGGTAAACTGGATAACGATGATATCGTATATTTCGGCACCTCACATCCTTGGGGCATCTATGGTCTTGGTACCAGCTTCCGTTGGAAAAACTGGACACTCGATATCGATGGATACGGACGTCTTTTCCAAAAGAGAAAATACGGTTGGGGATACACCGGTCTAATCAACGGCGACAACAAACTCAACAAGAGTACTCATTTATTCGACCGTTGGACTTCCTACAATACTGGCGGCTTCCTGACGGGTATCGCTTCTGACATCGCGGCGAATAGCAATAACTCCGGGAACAACGACTACACCCTGAAGAACACTTCATATCTGCGTCTGAGCAATATCAAGTTGACGTACAATCTGCCGCAGAACTTCTTGAACAACGTGAACATATCCAGTGCCGCCGTCTATGTTGATCTGCAGAACACCCTGCTGCTGACTAACTATGAAGGACTGGATCCTGAAATGGAGGCCAATTCCGCCCCCTTCCCTATCCCTTACACCGCTGTAGTTGGTCTCCAACTTACCTTCTAATTATTTAATAAAGACGAATATGAAAAAGATTCTTATCTACATAGTTTCCGCTCTGGCTGCCATCTGTGTTATCACATCATGTGATTTGGACGCTATCGTGTACTCACAGATGACAGAAGCCAATTATCCGGTAGCGGCCGCGGACGCCCAGACACTTTTGGATGGTATGTATGGATACCTCAAAACAAACTCGGGATCTGTCAACATGAGCAGCACTACAAATACCGGTTGGGGATGGCCAGTATGGTCAATCGGTAATATAGGTTGGTACGGCTGGCAGATGATTACATCAGATGAAGGCCGTTCCGGAGGAGCTTCTAACCAATACACCGACTTTACCTGGGGAACGTCCGGTGATTGGCTTCAGACTTTCCAGATTGTCAAGAACGTCACACGTATGACTTATATCATCGACGTGATTGAGAAAACAGATGGTATTCCTTCTAGTCAAAAGACTCAGATGATAGCAGAGGCAAAGTGCCTGCGGGGAATGTTTATGTATGTCGTATATGACTTGTTCGGACCTTTTCATGTTACGCTTGACCCCTCAGAAATCAACGACATTGAGTATGTAGCCCGCCCCTCAAAGGAAGAGTACCGAAATTGGATGATAAAGGACTTCGCTGACGCTATTCCGGGACTTCCAGGAAAGACAAACCACACGACTCAATGGGGACGTTTGAATAAAGGCTTTGCTACCATGATGCTTTCAAAGATCTACATGAGAGAGCATGAATATGAAAAGGCCGTTCCTCTTCTTGAATCCCTTCTGAACATGGGCTATAGCATAGATCCTGATTATTTCGCTCCTTTCGCAGAAGAAGAGAATGACGAAAACATCTATTGTATTCCTTCTGGAGAAAAGGCTGATAATGAGTTATTCTTCTACACGACACCAGGAAACTGCGTCGCCTTCTTGAATGTCAACAAGGAGCATTCCCATGATGGAAACGGTACTTTCAATTGTACACCTTATTGGGGCGGATTTAAGATCCAGTGGGCTTTCTACGACACCTTTGATGACAAGGATGTCCGCAAGGGAGGTATGGCCGCATCCATTAGAACTACAGATGGAAATGTCTATACTAGGGAAAACCCTGGATCAACGAACCTCCAGTATGGTGCAATGTGCATCAAGTATTTCGTTCCGCAGACAAATGCCTATAAGGGTGATTTCCATAGTGTCTGCTTCCGTTATGCGGATGTCCTTATGTCTCTTGCCGAGTGCTATTCCATGATTGCCGGCAGACCCACTGACAAAGCTGTCGAGTATCTCAAGGTTATCACCGACAGGGCTGGCACAACCGATCTTACACCTCCCGCCGCCTATACTGACCTGGAAGCCTTCAAGACCTTCCTGCTTGCAGAGCGCGGACGTGAGTTCTACATTGAAGGGTGGCGTCGTGATGACCTGTTGCGTTTCGATGACTACATAGCAAGCGCACAGCGCCGCGGAAAGAACGCAACGGAAAAGAACAAACTCATGCCTATCCCTCAAAGAGTTATCAATGAATCCAACGGCATCATAGAACAGAATCCTGGTTATTAAAGGCTTGTTAAAACAGGTTTGATAAATGGTTTATTTAAATTGGTGATCGCTTCTATTTAAGGCTGGACGTAATAAGAGGCGTCCATCCTTTTTCAAAGAATTATTTAGTATTTTTAATATAGTATAATAACTACACTGCCATGAAAACAAAAGGATCATTTCTGCTGCTGATCGCAGCGCTTTGCATTTCTTCACTTTCATTTGGACAGTCCGCCAAGAATAAAGGTTTTGTCGTTGTCACAGACTATCTAAAAGCTGACGGAAAGAAAGATGTCAGCGACATCCTGCAGAAAATAATTGACAACAATCCAAATAGAACTCTGTATTTCCCTGACGGTACTTACGTTATTTCAAAACCGGTCAACACTCCCGCTGATCCTAAAAAGAGTGTCTCTCTTCAGCTGTCTAACTATGCCATAATCAAGGCTGCAGACGGCTGGTCTCACGAGGAAGCGATGATCCGCCTCGGAGGGAAGGATCCTTTCAACACGATCTACGTGCCCGGAAGCAATTATTATCTTGACGGCGGCATTATTGATGGGAATGGTGTAGCGACCGGTGTTTCTATTGACAGCGGCCGTGAAACAGTCATCCGTAACACCTCTATCAAAAATGTCCAGGTAGGTATCCAGATCAACCGGGGTGCGAACAACGGATCCTCCGACTGTGACATCCACGATGTAAACATTGTCGGTAATAAAGCAGACAACAGTGTCGGTGTCGTCGTCATCGGTTATGACAACACGTTCTCCAACATGAGGATAGCAAGCGTCCACTACGGATTCCACATTCACTCCGGTGGTAACAGCCTGCGCAATATTCATCCGCTTTACACGTCCAACGGATATGAGTCCGGAGAGTATAACACGAGCTGCGGCTTTATGGATGAAGCCAACAACAATTTCTACAGCTTCTGCTACAGCGACCAATTTGCCATCGGTTTTCAGACAAAGGGAGGACATGTTGTTTATTCTGACTGCTTCGTTTGGTGGTATTCCAAAAAAGAAGGCCGCCACACGGCTTTCAAATCAACAGGGAAATTCAACGGGGTGGTCTCGAACATGACTGCGGGCTTTGTAAAGAACAGTGCCGCAACTGAAAACGTCATCCTTGACGCAGCAGAAGACGGAGGATTCGGAGTGTTCACAAACCTCTTCGTCTCCGATTATTCTGTTTTGACTGATCATTCTCATGACAAATATCTGAGATAGTATGTCTGATAGGAAAATCCTTAGAAGGATCGCAGGGTTCGCCACCCTGCTGATCCTTTTTTTGCCCTCCTGCTCAAATGAGACTAATGGAGGGAAAGAACGTCCGCAATGGACTGAAAAACAAGCCTGGGAGTGGGAGAAAAAAGTAGGAGTGATCAAAGGCTTCAACGAACCTGCTACCGGTTATCCTGGAATGAGTCTTGAAGACATCATCAGTAAAGTATCTGAATACGGACTGAACAGCGTCCGGTTCTGGGTGCCCGGAAAAACAGCTGAAGAACAGATAGAGAGCATACACAGGTATGCAGATATCTGTGAGAAATATGGAATGACAATCTCTCCTGTACTTTCGATTCAGCGCCGTAAGGAGTATTTCGAGAACCCTGACGAAAATCAGGGACTGAAGGAAGCAGAGAAGGTGATCAAAACCATTCTCACTCCTTTCAAGGATGATCCAAGAATTGTCTTATGGGATATCTGGAACGAGCCCAACTGCGATATCTTCCTTGTTGACGGGGGAACGAACGAAAAGCAGACCAGGCATGAGCTCGACTGGATCGAAAAGATGGTCCACTGGTGCCGCGAAGTACACCTGTCACAACCTATCACTTCTTCAATATTCTTTGATTCAGGAGCAGGAGCAGACACTACAAGTGAATTGTTCAAGCGCCGTGTGGAAGTTGAGAACATGATGGATCTCCACAATTTCCACAGCTATTCCTGTGCGAACGACAACAAGGATATTGATTTTACTCTCAAGAAGATCCGCGCAATGAGCGACAGGCCCATTGTCTGTACCGAATGTCTTACCAGAGTCAATGGTTCAGGTGTTGGAAGGACTCTTGCAAAGTTTGCTGACGAACACGTCCATTTCTACATCTGGGGATCGTTTATTTCTGACAGGAACTGGTCTGTCAAATGGCTGAGGAGCACCTATGATCCTTATGAGGTGGTTTTCCACAACACCATGTACCCTGACGGTGACTACATCGACGGAAGGGAAATTGACATGCTGAGGGAATTCAAGTTCAGTGAACCAGGTGAAAGCGCCGACCCTGGGATTGAGATCACAGAACGCTGGAGTCATGAAAGGGCCTGGAAGCGAATGGCCTTAGGGCCTGTCAAGGGTATTGCTACCTCTTCGGCCAACCTTTCAGGGATTCCTTCCGTTTACAACAGCGTCCGCGTGAGGTTCTCGTACAATGACTGGGCAAAGGACAAGGATGCCTTCTTCGCAAAGACAGACGCCCTCCTCAGGGACGCTGCAGCAAAAGGAATAACAGTGCTCCCTGTCCTTACTGACGATGACGACCTTGGTGTAGGAGATGACGCTGTGGCTGAATATGTGGCAAGCGTAGTAGGAAAATACTACTTCGATCCCTCTGTCCAGGCATGGGACCTCTACTGGCACCCAGGCGAAAAGGCATCTGACAAGACTGCTGTTTCCAAGAGGGTTACCTCTCTTTTCCGCAGCGCCAGAAACCAGTATTCCAACCAGCCTCTGACCGCAACGCCATGCGTAAGGGTCAAGGATTTCGAGCCCGACTTCAACTACCATGATGCCCTTATCCACGGCAAGACAAATGGCTGGAACAAGCTTGAATTCCCGGGAGTGAGTGATTCTGACTTAGTCCATCGGATCTGGAGCGTCTCTGACGTTCTTTCCTTCTCGACGGATCAGCCTCAGGCAGAAGCCGGTTGGCTGCTCAGCATCTGCTTCCGTTATGGTCGTCCCGTGTTCTGTACGGGATTGCTTTCCCCTTCTGAAGCGGAAGGTATCAAAACATTGGAAAGATTCTCAATGAGTCATGTATTCTGGTACACTGAAAAGCCCCTGAATGCAGGCAAGGTAGCAGCATTCCGCTTCCTGCCTATATCAACCAAGCATTAAACCACTATAGATAGTCAAAACTACAAGCATGAAAAGTTTAAGAACAGTAATAACTGGAGCCTCTTTCTTTGCGGCTTTATTCCTTTGCCAGGGTCTTCACGCGCAAGGCGTCAAATCTTCCGTCGAAAAGGAGAAAATCCCGACATACCAGATAGGAGCACCCGAGACAGATCCTATCTTCTTCACCGGAAGGGCCTACCAGGGAGCTGAAGGTTATATCTATCCCTACCCTCTGTACGATGTGATGACAGACAAGGTCGTTGACCAGACTTACGAAATCATAAAGCTGAAGAACGATTACATAAGCATCGGAGTGCTTCCCGAAATTGGCGGAAGGATTTTCCAGGCCGAGGACCTAACAGACGGTTACAATTTCTTTTACACCCAGACCGGCATCAAGCCAGCCCTCATCGGAATGCTCGGTGCCTGGCTCTCCGGTGGTGTTGAATGGGATATTCCTGATCATCACAGGGCCAGCAGCTACATGCTGGTAGACTGGACGATGGAAGAGAACCCCGACGGCAGCAAAACCGTCTGGGTCGGCGAGTCCGAACTCCGTCACCGCCTCAAATGGTCCGTTGGCATTACTGTTTTCCCCGGTAGCTCCCGTGTCCAGGCAAGCGTAAAGGTCATCAATCCTACTCCCATGGTCCAGACCATGCTATATTGGGCCAATGTATCGGTCCACTGCAACGAAGACTATCAGGTTGTTTTCCCGCCGGACGTGCAGTTCGGTACGGATCATAGCAAGGTCTACTTTACAAGATGGCCGGAAGGCCCTGTGTCTCGTTCCAACAAGACCGAGGTAGATCTCTCCTGGTGGAAGAACTTCGACCAGGCTTCACGTTCCATCTTTGCATGGGGCAGCCGAATGGGTTTTGTCGGTGGTTATGACCACGGAAAAGACGCAGGAACCGTCCATGTGGCCAACCGCTTCCAGGTTCCTGGTAAGAAATTCTTCCTCTGGGGCAACAATCCTACAGGAATGCTTTGGAACAAGATTCTTTCCGACAATGACGGTCACTACCTCGAGCTTATGGTGGGTGGCTACTCCGACAACCAACCGGATTACAGTTGGCTTGCTCCTGGAGAAATCCGCGAATTCAAGCAGACATGGTTCCCCATCAAGGGCATCAAGGGCATCAAAAACGCCACTGAATTTGCGGCAGTCAATCTGCAGAAACAGGAAAACGGAAAATGGCTTGTAGGCTACAATGCTTCGATTGATTTGAAGAATGCCAGGGTCATCCTCTCTGCCGGGGACAGGATACTTCTAGACAAAAAGGCAGACATCAGCCCTGAAAAGATATTCCTTGAAGAAGTATCCCTTCCTGCCGGAGTAGAAGAGAAAGACCTCTACACCGCACTTTGCGATGCTTCCGGTAACCTTATGGTTGACTACAGGCCTGTGCAGCTGGAAGAAAAGGAACTGCCCAGCGTGATCGACGGAACAAAGCCGGTCGAGGAGTACAAGACGGTGGAAGAGCTCTACCTTGCCGGACTGAGGGTTGATCAGTTCAACAACGCCCGCCTTGACTACATGGATTTCTACAATGAAGCTCTCCGCAGGGATCCGAACGACGCAAGAGTCAATATCGAGGTTGGAAAGCACTTTATCCGCCAGGCCGAGTGGGCAAAGGCAGAAGATCACTTACTCAGGGCAAAGACCCGTCTCGAGCATGATTACACCAGGGCATTCAACACAGAAGCAGACTACTACCTTGGATACGTCTACCGCATGACCGGGAAATCAGTAGAAGCAGAAGAGAATCTCTGGGCAGCCACTTACACACCTTCGTTCAAGCATCCAGCCTACTACCAGCTGGCCGTGATGGCGACAGAGGAAGGAGACTTTGGCAAAGCTCTCCAACTCGCAGATGAGGCTCTCCTTACCGGAGCCCACGACCTCCAGACTCTTACCCTGAAAGCTTATCTGCTCCGTAAGCTCGGACAGAAAGACGAGGCCCTGAAGGTCATCGCTTCAATAAAATCTATCGACCCGCTTGACTACTGGAGCGAATTTGAACGCAGCTTCATCCAGCATGGAAACCTCTCCTTCCTGGCCGGCACTAGGGGCCGCCGCAGTGAAGGTATCATCGCTGTACAGGAACTCCTCGAGGTCGTCAGCAACTACCTCACCATCGGAGACAAGGATGCCGCACTGGCAGTCATAGACGAAGGGATTAAGATCGGAACACCATTCAACGACTATCCTCTCGTGCATCTGTACAAGGCCTACATTTCCTCTGACCCGTCAGAAGTGGCCAAGGCAGCGACCCTCAGCCCGAAGAACAACTTCCCGCTCAGGATAGAGGAAGTCAAGATGTTCGAAGAACTTGAAAAGATGTGCCCCGAAGATAGCTTTGTCCCTTACTATTTCGGAAATCTTCTCTATTACATTGGCCAGAAGGACAGAGGACTCGCAGAGTGGCACAAGTCTGTGGACATAAATCCTTCCTTTGCAATTGCCTGCCGCAACGTGGGCTTCGGAGAGGGTCAGAAAGGCAATTTGGATGAGGCTATCAAGTACTACGACATGGCTATCAAGAACGATCCATCAGACCCTCTGCTCCTCACCGAATCCGACAAACTCTGCGAGAAGGCAGGAATGGATTCGAAGACCCGAATGAAGAGACTCGAAAGCCACATGGCCACTGTCATGAAACATGACGATTCCGTGATGAGGCTCCTCCAGGCCTACAACGAAACCGGCAATTACGACAAGGCCATCAAGATCATGAACACAAGGCACTTCCACCTTTGGGAAGGTGGTGGACAGATCCACAACATCTATGTGGCTTCGCATATTCTCAAGGGACAGTCCTACCTGGAGAAGAAGAAGTACGACAAAGCCATTAAGGAATTTGACCTTGCTACCCTCTATCCTGAGAATCTCGAAGTTCCTGCCCCTGCCGGCAAGAATGTAACTCTTGAGTCAATGGTGCAGGAAATGCAGGATGAGCTCAACGACAATTATGCCAAGTTCGGAGAAGACGACAAGGCTGCCGCACAGAAGAAACTCGAGGATTATAAGAGACTTTTGGAAATAATCAAAAACCGATAAAAGATGAGAAAGTCTTTGCTGTGGGCGGCCGCTTTGCTTGCTGCCGCCTGCACGGCAAAGCCTGAACCGGCTTTGCTGGATGAGTCAAAATTCGTTACGGAAGTAGACGGAAATCCGGTCTCGCTTGTGACCATCAAAGGAGGTAATCTGGCTCTTCAGGCAACCAATTTCGGAGGAAGGGTCGTTTCCCTGTTCGTTCCTGACAAGAACGGAGACTATAAAGATGTGGTTCTCGGACATGAGACAATTGATGAATATGTCCACTACACCAAGGAGCGTTTTCTTGGAGCATGCGTAGGCCCTGTCGCGAACCGTATTACCAACGCATCCTTCACCATAGACGGGGAGACCTACAACCTGGACGCCAACCACGGAGGCAAGGGAACCCTTCATGGAGGCTTCAAGGGACTTGATTCTGTAGTCTGGGACATTGCGGAGACAACCGGAAACTCCGTGACCTTCCACTATCTCCACAAGGACGGGGAAGGCGGTTTCCCCGGCAACTTGGACATCAAGATGAAATATTCACTTACAAAGGACGACTCCTTTAAGATTGAATATGAGGCCACGACTGACAAAACCCGGCCGGTCAACATCTCCAATCATCCCTATTTCAACTTCTCCCAAGGAGGTACGATAGATGATTACGAGATGTACATCAACGGCGACAGCATTACTGGCATCGAAGGCCTGGATGTCCTTGACCCTCCTATCAACATACTCGGAACCCCGATGGACTATAAGACTCCTCACAAGGTTTCAGATGCTTTTGACGCCGATTTCGAGCAGCTTCGTCGTGGGCGTGGATTCGATCACAACTATTGTATCAACGTCTCTCCAGAAGGCCTGACACGTGCTGCCTCTGCTTATGATCCGGCTTCCGGAATCTTCCTGGAAGTCTACTCCGACCAGCCTGGGCTTCAGGTCTACAGTGGACAGTATTTTAACGGTGAAGAAAATGGAAAGTATGGTTCGAAGCTTCTGTACCACGGTTCTCTGACCTTCGAGACTCAGAACTGGCCAGACGCCCCTAACAAGCCGTCATTCCCGGATCCCTACCTCAGGCCAGGACAAACGTACGAGCACACTTGTATCTATCATTTTTCGACGAAATGAAACAGCTGTCACAGTCCCCGCTCACCTTGGTTGCGGTCCTCCTTCTGGTTTCCATCTCTCTATTCTCTTGCAAACCGACAGAGACGGTCTCCTCGGAAGACCTTCCACCTATTTGGCCTGACTATGTGGATGTAACAATCCCTGAAGGAATAGCCCCCATGAATTTCGGGCCGGCTGACAGTCTTGATGTCAAGGACATGAGAGTGGAAATCCGTAACCATGCCGGAAAAACCATTTTGGTGAGCAGGGGAACTGCGACAAGATTTCCTTTGAGGAAGTGGCATCGTATCCTCAAGGAAGAAACCGGTTCTTTCATCAGTTTCCAGGTGGACATGAAATCGGAAAACGGATGGACACGGTATATTCCTTTCAAGATGCACATCAGCCCGGATCCCATCGATTACGGTCTGACCTATCGTCTTATTCCTCCCGGATACCAATCTTTCGGGCACATGGGAATATTCGAGCGCAACCTTTCAAATTTCCATCAGAGGGAACTGCTGGACACCAGAATGGTGAATTCTGGCTGCATCAACTGCCACACACAGAACCGCACAGACCCTTCAACTTTCAGCCTCCACATCAGAGGGACCCACTCGGCAACTTTTCTCAAGCATGACGGAAAGGCCGAATGCCTGAACACTGTGACTGACAGCACTAAAGGGGTTTTCGTGTACCCGTACTGGCATCCGAGCGGAAAGTACATCGGCTATTCAACCAATGCCACAAGGCAGTCGTTCTACACTTCAGCCGACAAGATGCTGGAATCGTACGATGAGTGGTCCGATGTCATCGTCTATGCAGTTGACCAGCACATTGTACTACGCCCTCCACAAACCAACAGAAGCGATCGTTTCGAATCATGGCCTGCATTCTCTGCTGACGGCAAGACTCTGTTTTATTCGTCATCGCAGTTCGGGCGCCTTCCAAGGGATGCCAAGAAGCTTCATTACAGCCTTTGCAGCATTCCCTTCGATCCGGAGTCTGGTACCTTTGGTGAGACGGTTGACACGCTTCTGAATGCAGATTCGATGAACAGCTCGTTCAACCTGCCGCGCCCCTCCTACGACGGAAAATACATCCTGGTCACAAAATCAGACTTCGGTACGTTGCAAGCCGGCCACAAAGAGGCTGACCTATGGATCTATGATCTTGGGAACGGAGATTTCCACAATGCCGGAGGAATAAACGGCTACGGGCAGGACAGCTTCCATAACTGGAGTTCCAACTCCAAATGGGCTGTTGTCTGTTCGCGAAGAGAAGACGGCCTGTACACAAGGCTCTACATTGCCCACATGGGTGATAACGGTGTTTTCGACAAGGGATTCCTGCTCCCGCAGCGCAACCCTGGGAAATATTACTACGAATTAATCTATTCTTACAACACTCCTGATTTCACTTCCGGAAAGGTACAGTTCAACAGACACACCGTCCGAAGAATGGTGATGTCTCCTGAACGCCAGGGAGTGGAAGTCGGAACAATAAATTGACAGACTATGAAACGCCTTTTTTATTATTCGAGCTTTCTGCTCTTTTTCTGTGTTTTTATTTCTTCCTGCGCCGAAAAGGAAGATCCTGTGGAAAACAGTTCCTTCAGTAAGGACTATGTCGTAGTTACACAACACGGCATCAAGAATGATGGAAGCGAGATAGGAAAGGAACTGAATGATTTGGTCAAATCAAATTATGGGAGGACTCTCTATTTTCCTCCGGGAGTCTATCGTCTCACGGAACCGATCATCCTCCCTTATGATTATTCGAAAAATGTCAACCTGGTTTTTGACCACAACGCTGAAATCACAAGTTTCAAGCATCTTGAAGCCTTGCTGAAAATAGGTTTTTCCGAGATGAAGAACACCTCTGACATGAGGCTTTTTTCCTTCGTCGAAGGAGGGACGTTCAATGCGGAAAATGCTGATATAGGAATATGGGTAAATGGGTTGAAACAACTCGTCTCCCTGAGGACCCTCAACGTAATTAAATGTCACGGGACCCACATCAAGATAAGCGTCACTGACGATTTCCAAGGAACAGGCAGCTCAGACACGAAACTGGACAACGTGACTATCCAAGGGTTCTCCTCCAATGAGAACAATTACGGAATCTACATCGACCGCGCATGCTGTGATTGCAAGATTGCAGATTGCTTCATCTACGGCACAAAGTGCGGTATCTACACGGCCTCAGCTGGCCATGTGATCAACAATGTACACATTCTCTCCTGGATTGCTGCCGGCGGCAAAAACAATGGTAACAACGACAATTTCAGGGGAACGGAAGGTATAAGGATAGAAAGTGGAGGGTTTTTCACTTTCAATGAAATCTACTTCGACACAACAGACAGAGATCTCTCAATTGGAAACGTTAATCCAAGTATCATCCTTGACAAACCGATATCCTACTCCTACCTCAAGGGATTGGGCTCCTCTTTCGTGTACAGGCCTTCAGACTACAAGTCAGCCTTCAAATTGAAAATCACAGGAGGAAATATCGACCTTGGAAACAAGGGGGATAATTTCAAGGTTTTCGACATTGCCAGGAACCTTATCCCTCTAGACACTGAACAGAGCATTTCTTTCTGGGGTAACAACCTGATGAACACCGGAAAACTCTATCCCCTGGACCACTCCTTATTGATGAAGATCCGCGGAGTAAGGAGCGACCTGGTGACTAGCAGTACGCTTCCTTTTGGATTGGAGTGGAACTCTCTTGGAGCCATAGCCCCAAGCCAGTCATGGAACCATCTGGAGATACGCCTTTCCGAAGAGGCCATCTTCAGGGTTAAGATTCGGTACTCAGCACAGGGACAGATTGAAATAGAGAAAGAAACGCCTCTCCCAGAAGGTTATTCTTTCGGCTACACAGTAGTGGACCAGTGCTGTATCCTTCTCTTCAAACCTTCCGCAGAAGTCGGCCTTATGCCGGAGGTCATTGACCTGGATGGCAATGGTAACTATCTGCGTACACCTCTAAACAATAGGGTTTACACGCTTAAAGACTACACTTCCTCAACATACGTTACTGAATTCTGAAATGTCTGACAAAATTAACAAGATTCTTTCCTTCGGCATATTCGTCTTTATCAGCCTCTGGTTCTGGATTATGCTGAGTCCTTACTTCTTGCATTTCCACGAGACGACATTGTTCTTCCCTTACACCTGGACACATCTCAAGGAAGCACTATGCGTTCCTGGTGGTCCTGCCAGGTACATTGCGGAATTCTTTGTTCAGTTTTTCCTGTTCAAGGTTCCTGCAGGAATCATCGTTACGGCATCGTTTCTCTTTCTGCAAGTGCTTTCATGGAAGTTGTTCCGGATCTTCAAGGAGCAGGAATCCATGGCTCTTTATGCGATGTCTTTAATAGTGCCATTCTGCGCATGGATCTACCTCTGCATCTTTGGTAACATGTTCACTGGAATCGTGGCACTCTGCGGCGTTCTGGCTGTGACCTGTGCATTCCTCGCAAAAGAAAGGAACTGGACAGCCTCTTTTGTCACAACTATCCTTCTATATTGGATCTGTGGGCCGTTGGCCGGCATATTCGTCATTCTGCTGCTCACTTATTCAATAATTAAAAAGAAAGATTTCGGAAAAGCCGTTCTGGCCCTTGTTGTCTTTGCAGCACTGCCTTTCATCTGGCATCTTTTTATACAATACACCCTTAAGGAACTCTACCTTGGAGCAGATTACTACCATGAGCCCCAGCACTGGCCTCTGTCATATTTCATCCTGGCTTTGTCGCCTGTGGCTCTATGCCTTATAATCAGCCTCATCCCATCCATCCGCAAAGGGCGTGGAGCAAACTGGGCATTCTACCTCTCTATGATAATTGTGTTTGTACTTGGCTGGTTTAGCGTGATAAAAAACTGCAATCCCTCATACGAACGCATATTCAAGTACGACAACATGGCCCTTCATCAGGATTGGGACGGAATCCTGAAAAAAGCAAGCAAGGTCCCTCCAAGATCCCTTGCTGAAGCAACTTCCGTCAATCTGGCCTTGGCAATGAAAGACCGGCTGCTAGATGACTTGTTTTTGTATCCTCAGCCGGGACCTGCCGGTCTGTTCCCTGATTATGCTTCCGGTTATGTCATAGCCCTCACTTCTGGAGAATCAGTTTACCGCGCAGGACTTCTTAACACCGCCCGCCATTATGCCTTTGAGGAATATGAATCCTATCCCAACTACCGGGTGAGTGCCAGGCATATGAAAAGGGTGGCGGAAATAGATCTCATCAACGGGCGCTACCCTACGGCCAAACGCTTCCTGAAGGAATTGAGCCACACTTTGTTCTACAGAAAATGGGCGAAAAAATACCTCAATGATCCACAGGCTATTTCCTCTGATCCGGAATATGCCAGGCTGCTACAGTACCGCGACCACTCTGAATGGTTGTACAGCGACTCTTCCGATGACGACAAGAGGGAAATGCTGAGGAATATAGTAGAAAAGGACGGCCAGTATTCCGTTCCATTCGAGTACCTGATTGCCTATGACCTGTTGGCTAGAGATCTGTTTTCCCTTAGGACACATCTTTTCCTTGGAAAGTTCAAAGGGGAGGTCCCTCCTCTGGTTCAGCAAGCTGTGGCAATGTTTGACGGAGCTTTCTTCGAAGTAGATCCTCATGAGCAGGCTCTGGTCAGCCAGAGTGTCCGTGATGAATATAATGAATTCAGGACTGCCCTCCTTGAAGGTAAAACCGGCAATGAGATAAAATCCCGTTTCGGCAAGACGTATTGGTATTATTATTCACAGAAGTAGCTTGAAATGAAACTTGCCAATCTTGTCGTTCCGGTCTTTTTTACCCTGTCCCTGGCCGCATCATGTGGAAGGTATGATCCTGCTGTCTCAACAGAAATGCCTCCGATATGGCCGGACTACACGGACGTGGCCATCCCCTCTGGAATAGCACCTTTGAATTTCGGCCCTGCAGACAGCATCGATGCCCATAGAATTAGGGTGGAAGTGAACAATGCCGAGGGAAAAACCGTCATGAAAAGCAATGGTCTTTCAGCCCGTTTCCCGGTTCGCCGATGGCACAAAGTCCTTCGGGATGCTGCCGGAACCTCACTGACCTTTAAGGTCGACATGAAAACGGACAATGGATGGACAAGGTACCAGCCTTTCAACATGCACATCAGCACAGATCCGATTGATTTTGGCCTTACTTACAGGTTGATACCTCCTGGTTACCAATCTTTCGGACACATGGGGCTCTTTGAGAGAAACCTTTCGAATTTTCGCCAAAGAGAGCTGTTGGACACACGTATGCTGGAATCCGGCTGTATCAACTGCCATAGTCAAAACCGCACAGATCCTTCAACCTACAGCTTTCACGTCAGGGGAGCCCATTCTGCTACCGTAGTTCGTCATTCAGGTCAGGCCGAGTGCTTGAACACCATGACCGACAGTACCGGAGGTTTCTTCGTTTACCCTTACTGGCATCCTTCGGGAGAGTACACTGCTTATTCTGTCAACAGTACAAGGCAGTCTTTTTATTCATCTGCCGATAAGATGCTGGAAGTCTATGACGAAAAATCAGATGTAATTGTGTATCGTCCTGCAACACACTCCGTTCTGCGTCCGAAACTGACCAATCTCCCGGAAGTGTTTGAAACTTGGCCGGCATTCTCAGCAGATGGACGAACCCTTTATTTCTGTGAATCTCCGTTCGGAAGACTCCCCAGGGACGCACGTAAAATGAAATACAGCCTCTGCAGTCTTGCCTTCGACCCTGAAACCGGCTCATTCGGAGAGAAAAAAGACACCCTTCTGAATGCTTCGGATCTTGACATGTCCTTCGCACAGCCAAGGCCGTCTTATGACGGGAAGTACATTCTTGTCACTGCCGCCAGGTTCGGCACTTTCTTGATATGGCATAAGGAAGCCGATTTGTGGCTTTACAATATTGAAACAGGAGAATTCTATCCAGCAGGGGGGATCAACAGCAACGACACAGAGAGTTTCCATAACTGGAGTTCGAATTCTAAATGGGCTGTTGTGGCCTCGCGCAGGGATGATGGTGTCTACACCCGCTTGTACTTAGCCCACATGAACACAGACGGACGATTCGATAAAGCATTCCTGCTTCCGCAAAAGAATCCTGCAAGATACTATTCGGAACAGATTCACTCCTATAATACTCCCGACTTCACTTCTGGGAAAGTTCAACTTGACAGACATTCCGTGCGAAAGATGGTAATGTCTTCAAATCGACAGAGAGTCTCTCTTGAAACTATAAAACCACAATAACATGAAAAAATTAATAATGATTGTCCTTCTGCTGCCATGCCTCGCCGGCTTTGCAAAAGAGAGGAAGCAATGGACTGAAAAACAAGCATGGGATTGGGAAAAGAAAGTTGGAACCATCATTGGTTTCAATCAGCCAGAATCAGCATATCCCGGAATGACCAACCTGGAGATTCTCAGGAAGGCTGCAGATCTTGGATTCAATTCTGTAAGATTCTGGCTGAAAGGTGCTGATGTAAATGCACAAATTGCATACATAAAGAAAATGGCTGACGAAGCTGAATCTTGCGGCATGACCATCTCTCCCGTTTTAAGTCTCCAGCGAGAGTATTTCAACGACAAGAAGAATGAAAAGGAAAACTTGAAGAAAGCCGAAGAACTCGTCAAGACCTTGATCCGCCCTTTTGCAAATGACGAGAGAATTGTTCTTTGGGACATCTGGAACGAACCTGGGTTTAAAACTGGAGATCCTGAAACATTCAGGGAGATGGAATGGTTAGAGAAAATGGTTCACTGGTGCAGGGAAGAAAACCTCTGTCAACCCATCACAGCGTCCATTATCTGGGATCCGGACCGTGATGCCGATGTCTCCAGTCCTACATGGGAAAAACGACGTCAGGTAGAAGCTATGATGGATCTCCATAACTTCCATTCATACGATTGTGCCAGGAATTTCGGAGCAGAGATAGACTACACCCTTGACCGGATCAGGAAAATCTCTAACCGCCCGATCGTTTGTACTGAAGCAATGATAAGGGTTAACGGATCCTCCGTTCAAAGGACTCTGCCCGTTTTTGCGAGGGAACATGTCCATGTGTACCTCTGGGGTCTCTATAATAATGACTGGAACTGGTCTGTAAAATGGGGACGCAGTACCTACGATGCTTTTGATCCGATGTTCCATGACTTCCTATGGGCCGACGGCGATGCCTACGACGCCAGGGAATTCCCTTTCATCAGAAACTTCCGTTTCTGGAATAAAGGTGAGAACCTTGATCCAGGAATCGCTGTAACGGATCGTTGGAGTCACGAAAGAGTCTGGAGGAGAATGGTCGGCGCCGGTTTGGTCAAAGGGCTTGCTGACGTGAAATCATTGGGAAATACTTCCAACACGTATAACAGCATGAAAGTAAAGGTCAACTATAAAGACTACCGCGGATTGGCTTCCGACCAGAGATCCGGTTTCTTTGAACGCTTTGAAAGGACCCTTTCTGAAGCCAAAAATAAGGGTATGACGGTGTTGCCTGTGCTCCTCACTGACGACGATCTCTTTGCAACCTCTGAAGAACTGGGTGGCTTTGTGAAAGAGATGATTTCTCGTTATTACGACGATCAGACCATCCTTGCATGGGACATCTACTGGCATCCTGGTGAAAAATCAACAGACAGGCGCAAGGTTGAAGAAGTCATAGAAACCGCTTTTACTTACGCCCGTAACCAGTATCCTAACCAGCCCGTATTCATGACTCCTTTCGTGTCTGTTCAGGAGTTTGATGATGATTTCAATTACAGGGCTGCCCTTGTTCATGGAAGGCGCAACGGTTGGAACAAGCTTTCTTACGGAGGGACAAGCGATGCAGACCTGGTCTACAAGATATGGTCGCTGTCAGACGTTACTTCTTTCTCGACAGTACAGCATCCTGCCGAAGCCGGTTGGCTGATGAGTATCTGCTACAGGTTCGGACGTCCCGTTTTCTGTTCTTCATTCAAAGCAGAAAACGTGACAGACCAGCTGGAGATGCTTGACATGTTCAGCAAGAGCCATGTCTTTTGGTTCACGGAGAATCCTCTACCGAACAATTCCGTCATTAAGTTCAAATTCACTCCGATCATAACCAAGCATTAGAACACCATGAAAAGAAGTTTAATCATAACAACAACTGCATTACTCCTTTCTTTCCTGCTCAGCCTTTCCACAAGCGTCGCTTCAGAAGGGAGAAAGAAACAAAATCGCCCGGCTCCAAGAGGACAATAGACAGAACAACAAGCCTGGGAATGGGAGAAGAAAGTCGGAGAGATCCGTGGTTTCAACCAGCCGGAATCTGCATATCCCGGACAGACACGAAGAGAAATCCTAGCCAAGGCAGCAGACTACGGTCTTAATTCAGTAAGGTTCTGGATAAAGGGAAACAATGCAGAGGAACAAATTGCATACATTAAAGAGTTTGCTGACGAAGCCGATGAATTCGGCATCACCCTTTCCCCTGTCATCAGCTTGCAGAACCGCTACTATTCGCAAGAAGATGAAAAGACAGCTTTAGCAGAATGTGAGAAAGAGGTCCGAAAGTTGGTTGCAGCTTTCGCCACAGACGAAAGAATCATTTTCTGGGACATCTGGAATGAACCTCGCTTCAGAGAGGGTGAAGCTGACACTTTCAGGAATATGGATTGGATAGAAAAAATGGTCCTCTGGTGCAGGGAAGAGGGGATCATCCAGCCAATCACCTCTTCAATAATCTGGGATACAGGCTTTGATGCTGACACCGAATCTTCCGCATGGAAAAGACGTGCAGAGGTTGAATCTATGATGGACATTCATAACTTCCACGACTATCAGGCTGCCGAAAACATGGGAAGGGATCTGACAGTGACTTTAAGAAAGATCAGAGAAATATCCAACCGCCCCATGGTTTGCACTGAATGCATGACAAGGGTTTATGGCTCCGGTGTACAACGTACTCTTGCCGCTTTTGCCAGGGAACATATTCATTTCTATCTCTGGGGAATGTTCAACAACGACGCATTACTTCAAGGAAATCGAAGCATCGGAAATGATATGTTAAATGATTGACATAATCTCATCAACTTCAGTCCGTTAGCCGAGTTTCAACAGAGTTTCTAATGATAGCTCTGGTATCAGTTTTTTCTATTCTTTTTCGCTGTTTTTGTCCCGTTTTTGTCCCGTTTGTATTATATTTGCATCAGTTACATAAGTGGTTGATACACAATATATTAACATCGGAAACGATACGAAAAAAAGTCGAAGGAAATGGCAAAAAGGAAAAAAGAAATCAAGGTCAAAGAGCCCGTCCGAATCAGAGAAAAAATACTTGGTGACGGGACAATCAGTCTCTATCTTGATATGTATTATCGGGGAAACCGTAAGAAAGAGGGGCTGAAACTCTACATCGTTCCGGGGAATACTCCGGAGATCAAGCAACGGAACAGTAATGCACGGAAGTTAGCGGAGCAGATCAAGGCTCAGCGGATCCTTGACATCCAGAAGGACGGACTTGTGGACTGGGAGAAACTGAAGAGGTCCAGGACAACGCTTGTTTCCTGGCTGGAGCATTATGCGTCCAGCGAAGAGCAGCTGTCAGCATCAAGCACCAGAAGCAAAAAGAACGCGAAGGCGCGAGTGGAACAATATCTTGCATCCATTGGGAAGCCGGATATGCTACTTGCAGAAGTTGACCGGGAATTCTGCCGGGGATTCATCGCCTTCCTCCGGACATGCAAGTACAACAAAGGAAAGAAAACCATTAGCAACACCACTGCCCGGCTGATGGTGAACCGGATAGCGGCAGCCCTGAATAAGGCCGTCGTCGAGGGTCTGATCCCGAGTAATCCCTTCAAGACTCTGGAAGCAAAGGAGAAACCGAAAAAGGATAGTGTCGCTCGCGAATTTCTCACAATTGAAGAACTGAAGGTCTTGATCAAGACTCCATGCCGATATGAGATTGTCAAGAAGGCTTTCCTGTTCTCCTGTTTTACCGGCTTACGCTACAGCGATGTCAAATCACTTCGATGGAGTGAGATTCATACAGCTGCCGATGGGAAGACTCTCTATATCGAGCATGATCAGGTAAAGACAAAGAGCCGCGTCACAATACCACTCTCAGATGAAGCACTCAAATGGATGCCGAAACGAGAAGAGGGAATTGACCTGGTTTATCATGAACTGAGGATCACGGCCACCACCGTAGAAGTCGTTCTCCAGGAATGGATGGAGGACTGCCAGATAGACAAGCACATAACCTACCATTGCAGCCGCCATACGGCTGCGACAACCCTTCTAACGCTGGGTGCGAACCTCTATGTGGTAAGCAAGTTGCTAGGTCACAGCAGCATCAAAATGACCGAAGTGTATGCGAAGATTGTGGACCAAAAGAAAATTGAGACCATGAATCTCGTGAACAACCTGTTTGACAATCCCGCACTCACAACAACAAATGCCATCTGATTATGAAAGTCGAAATCAAGGAGAGAGCATTGAAAGGAGGGAACAAGGGGCTGTACCTGGAATACTATGAAAAGGGGTTCAGGAGAAGGGAGAACCTTCACTTGTATCTGATACCGGACGATGCCCCCAATGCAAAGAGCATCAATAAAAAGACTTACCTCAAAGCGATGGCGGTGCGCTCTGACAGGATCCTCAATCCTCCGGACTTTGAGAAGAAATCGGAGCCAAAAGATGGTATTGACAGGACAACGACATGGCTTGAATGGTGTGATGAATACATCCAATATTCAATTGACTGTCGCAACAGTAAGACCATGATGCAGCACAAGACCAAAGTCTGCAAGCGCATTCACGATTACCTTGACCGCATCGGAAAGCAGGATATGCTCCTGAAGGATGTTACAACGGAAGTCATCAGTGACTTGTACGATTATATGCGGAATGATTACCGGAATCCCATCCAGATCAAGACCCGAGATGGAAAGCTGGCCGACTTCACGCTTCTTCTGTTCGGTGAAACGGTCAATGCCATGTTCAACAAGGCTCTACGGGATGGCAGGATTGGATACAACCCGGTCCACGGGCTGAACAAACAGGAGCGGTTCCACTGGCCGGACAAGCACCGGGAGTTCCTGACTCCGGAAGAACTTGTCCGTTTCTTGGCCGTAGAGACGGCAACGGAAAATGAGCATCAGGTGCAGATAGCCTTCGGATTCTCCTGCATGACTGGACTCCGGCTGGGTGATATGCAGCGTCTTAGGTGGTGCAACATCAGGCCGATGGGAGACGGGTGGGCGGTGTCCATAGTGCAACACAAGACTGGTAGTCCGGTGACAGTACCGCTTAATGATCTGGCACTGTCCCTTCTGCCTCCCCGCCCGGAAGATGACGCCGAGAATGTGTTCCGCCTGGTCAAGAAACCGGAAGGTGTGGCGAGGTACGTCCGCAGGATTGCGCAGAAGGCCGACATAACGGGTAAGGACTTGACTTTCCATTGCAGCCGCCACACGGCTGCGACATTGGCCATCTCTGCCGGTGCGGAGCTATATTCCGTTAGCAAGATCCTGGGTCACAGCAGTATCACTTCAACCCAGGTCTATGCGAAGGTGAATCTGGAAAAGAAAATCGAGGCAGTCAATCTCACCACGGGGGTGTTCAATGAATCATGAAATGCCAGTTCAAGCCTTTCACCTTAATTCTCGTCAGAGTCCGGAGAGGCCGAGGCCCCTTCCTCTTTTGCGTGTGCTTCAATGATGCGGTAAACTTCACGGCTGAGGGCATCCCTGTCAGGCAAGTACAGCTGGTACCGGCTTACGAAGAGTTGGTTATTGATACCTTCGAGCGCGTATTGTACGGTG
>Ga0256404_1005162_pt1 | contig 23544 bp, 19 predicted proteins | sample RumenRJG_01DNA_FD_185990 | JGI IMG/M metagenome (GOLD analysis project Ga0256404, IMG submission 185990) | Bovine rumen microbial communities from Lethbridge, Alberta, Canada - RJG_01 | ecosystem: Host-associated > Mammals > Digestive system > Stomach > Rumen | place: Canada: Alberta | collected... | reverse complement strand
ATAGAATGTTTATTTAAACCGCCTAGTACGGAAGACCGTATGCTAGGTGGTGTGAGAGGGAGCAAAACTCTCTACTCGATTCATTTTTTATAAAGATTGATGTTTTAAAATTTAAAAAAGAAGATTATTAAATCCTATTAACTCAAATAGTATAAATGGAGAACCAATAAATGATTTTATCTTTTTAAATTGGTGCTTTATTTTTGCTTAAACTTTCAAAAACCATGCAAAAGTCCACTATTTTTCTATATTGATCTTAAATTTTGAATTTTATCTATCTTAAATTTATGCAGATAATTGAAGTAACAAACAGTAAATAAATTTCTAAGATATATAATATATTCACTAAATCAACTAGTAGTTGATTGAATTTACAACTAATAGTTGATGAACTCAACGTTATTTCGATGCCCAATTCATGGTTATTATTAGAAAATGAAATTGCCTTAAGGAGGGCAATTAAAATGACAAAGGAAACTTTTGGACAAAGATTGTCTAGATTAAGAAAAGAAAAAGATTTAACACAAAATGACATTGCTGATAGAGTTGGCGTTACCGCGCAAGCAGTTAGTAAGTGGGAAAATAATCAAGCCTCACCAGATATTGATATGCTTTTAACTTTATCTGATATTTTTAATATTAGTGTTGATGAATTATTAGGAAAAGAAAGAACAACGGGATATGTAGAAGAACAATCTAAAAAGGATATCGATAAAATGATATTTAAGATTGTAGTTAAAAGCGCCAAAGGAGATAACGTTAACATCAATTTGCCTTTTGCTCTAATAAAAGTTTTTATTAATAAAGATAGCGGGAGAATTGATTTAATTAATGGCGGTAATCAAGCACTCCAAGATATTGATTTTAGGAAACTTATCGAACTAGTGGAGAAAGGCGTTGTGGGAGAACTTGTAACTTGTGAGAGCGCTAACGGTGACAAAGTGTCTATTAGGGCCGAATAATGAAAATTATAATTAAATCCAAAAAAGATGGTGTACGTATTCGCCTTCATATACCTTTAGGTTTTATGAAAACTAGACTCTTTTTGAAGATTATTTCATCTGATAAGGAAAAAGATGAGAAGTATAATAATAAAGAAAGGAAAGCGGAGCTTAAAAAAGCTTATAAAGGGGTAAAAAGGTACATTAAGGAAAACGGTCACTTTAACTTGGTTGAAGTTAAAAGCGCAGATGGCGACATAGTTTTGATTAGAGTTTAAAATCGACTGCCTCTAGATTAATTATGGTAGTAACACTTTAGTTAACTTATCTAACTTGTTTAAATCTTTTTAATTGGTATCATTTTATTAGAAAGTTTTTCTTTATTATATGCGTGACGAATTTAATAAAGTTAAGATAAAAAACGAAAAAGGTGGGATTCCTTTGGAATTTGGGGGAACTCAAAAGAATGAGTTTTCTTTTCTTAGCGAAAATAAAATTGAAAATAATGACGAAATAAATGATTCAAAAATAGAAAATAACGAAAACAATAAAGAAGAATTTGAACATACACATAAAAATAATAAGAAGAAAGACGAGAATATAATTAAGCATACAAACGGAAATCACCTAACAGCAATTGGAGTGGTTTCTTCAACGGCATTAGTCGCCGTTACAACAATCTCTACTTTAGTTGGAATAAATTTATATTATTCAGGGAAATATGATATTCAGTTAATTGAGCCAACTTTTGACTCAATTAAAGTTGATTTTTTTGCTGGAAATTTTGGCGAAGACTTAGTCCGGATCGAATTAAGAAACGATTCTGTAGGTTATGAAGAGAAGTTTGAAGTTTTTGAAGATTTTAATCAAAGAGAGTTCATGGGATTAGAATCGTCAACGACTTATACATTAAAGATTTATGACGAAACTTTTGCTAATTATGTCTTGTATACAAAAGAAATTGAAACGCTTCCTCCTTATGGATTAAATGTTTCAATAGAAGCGGAAACAAGTTTTGCTGAAGGCGTATTTTCTTATGAATTATATTATGACTCGACTTTAACTGATTATATTTATGATTTAGGCTTAATTATTAGTGATGCAAGTGGCGCGGAAAAAGCTTTTGAAATATCTAATGACTTTGGTCCTGATTATATTGAATTAAATAATGAGTGGGATGATGTAATTTTTGATTTTTCTGACACTCGCGGTTTTGACTATTATGTTATGTATAAGTATAACGATGAGTCATTTGAGACCAGTAAAAAGCATGTTGTATTTATAAATACAGATGCTTAAATATATTTTTGAATTTGGGGGTAGACTTTATGGAAGAGAAGAAAGTTTCTACAAGAAAAATCGTTTGGTGGATAATCTATGGTGTTCTCGCTGTAGGTACAATTTTAGGATTTGTGTTCTTTCAAGACATTTGGGGGCCAGGTTCATTTTTTGATCAAGTTTTTAGCGCAAATCCTGTGATTCAATACATTTGCCAGGACTTATTTAGAAATGTTTTAAGAACTATACAAATTATTGTAATCGCCATTGCACTTTGGTATTTGCTTGCTTTACTTGCCAAAATTACTATTAAAAGTAAGAAAGGCTTAACAATCGCTAAACTTATATTGAATTTCTTAAGATGGGTAATTGCCATTGCAACATTATTTATGATTTTAGGTGCATGGGGCGCTGACACCGTATTTATGCTTGCAAGTGCTGGCGTTGTAACTCTTATTATTGGCCTTGGTTCACAAGCTCTTGTTGCTGATATTCTTGCCGGTATATTCATCGTTTTTGAAGGCTCTTTCCAAGTAGGTGACATTGTAATTATTGATGAATGGAGAGGCGAAGTTAGGGAAATTGGTATTAGAACGACTAGACTTGTAGATGCCGGCGGAAACATCAAAATTATTAATAATAGCGACATTCGTTCAATCATTAACCAAACTCAAGAATTGTCTGTTGCTAAATGTTACGTAAGCACATCATATAGCGAAAGAATTGAAAATATTGAAAAAGTTATCTCTGAAAATCTCGATAAGATTAAAGAAAGAATCCCAGCTATTATTGAGGGCCCTTTCTATAAAGGTGTAGCAACTTTAGGTGAAAGTAGTGTTGATCTTTTATTTGTTGCGAAGTGTAAAGAAGATGACATTTACCAAGTTCAACGTGACCTTAATAGAGAGATTAAGATCATGTTTGATGAGAATAATATCTCAATTCCATTCCCACAAATTACAGTGTCTTATGATAAGGAAACTGATACTTCAAAAGTAAGTGATAAAGTTAAAAATGAAGTAGAACAATTTGTTGATGAACAAAAAGCTCTTTCTAAAGAAATTGACGACAAACCTCTCTAAAACCTTGCAAAAACGGTATATTTTTCTAAAATATCGAGTTTTTTAAAGACTATTTAGACCTTATAAATATTTATATTTGATGATTTTATAATGCATATTTAAACTAAATAAAGAAGGTTTGTTGTATATTAATAATGCTTTTTAAGTGTGGATAAATTATGACTAATATTGATTGGTGTATTGATTATTTAAAAGAAATTAACAACATTAATGAGAACATAAGTCTTAAAAAAGAAGATGCTTTAAGAGCACTTATGAATATTACAATGCCTTATGATTTAAGCGATGAATTTTACTCAAAACAAGACAAAGCACTACTTGAAATAAGAAATAAACGTGAACTAATTGACGTTGAGAGCCTCCCTTTTATTAAGAATAAAATCTCATTATTTAAAGGAGATATTACCCTTTTAAAAGCGGATGCAATTGTAAACGCTTGTAATGAAAAGTTACTTGGGTGTTTTGTTCCTTTGCATGGCTGTATCGATAATGCTATCCATTCGTATGCCGGTTTAGAGGTACGAAGAGATCTATTAAAAATAATGAATGAACAAGGTCATGATGAACCAAATGGAAAAGCCAAAATAACTAAGGGTTATAATTTGCCTTCTAAATTTATTATCCATACGGTTGGGCCTAAAGTTTTTGGTAGAGTAACACATGATAATGAGATGGATTTGTATAACTGTTATATTTCATCTTTAAGAATTGCTGATGAATGTAGGTTACAATCAATTGTTTTTTGTTCAATTTCAACAGGAATTTATGGATACCCATTTAATAAGGCTATAAAAGTAGCTCTAAGAGCTGTTAATTATTATTTAGAAAACGAGAATAAGAATTTAAAAAGAGTAGTATTTGATGTTTTTAAAGAGAGTGAATATGAAGAATATTATCGAGCAATTAAAGAAGAAAATTAATGAAGCTGATGCAATCATTATTGGTGGAGGAGCTGGATTATCTAGTGCAGCTGGTTTTGAATATGGTGGAAAGACTTTTTTAGATAATTTTCCTGAAGTCCACGTAAAATATGGGGTCGACAACATGTATTATGCTGGATTCCTTAATTTTGAAACAAGCGAAGAGAAGTGGGGGTATTGGTCAAAGTTTGTTTATTTAAACAGATATAAAGATGGATCAAAGCCTTTATATCGTAAACTTTTAGAATTAGTTAAAAACAAGAATTATTTTGTAATTACCACGAATGTCGACCATCAATTCCAACTTGCTGGCTTTGATAAAAATAGACTATTTTACACTCAAGGCGACTATGGCCTTTTCCAATGTTCCAAACCATGTCACAAAAAGACCTATGACAACAAAGAACAAATTCTAGAAATGGTCCAAAAGCAAAAAGATGGAGTAATTCCTACGTCTTTAATTCCAAAATGTCCTGTTTGTGGGGAAGAAATGTCAATGAACTTAAGATCAGATGGAACATTTGTAGAAGATGAAGGATGGCATAGAGCCGCAGAAAGATATTTTGATTTTCTAAATGAAAACGCTATGAAAAAGATCTTGTTTTTAGAATTAGGTGTTGGATTTAATACGCCAGGGATTATTAAATATCCATTTATGAATATGACTTACTCCAACCCTAATGCTTTCTATGTTTGTATTAATAGAGGCGAAAATTATATTCCAAAAGAAATAGAAAATAGGTCATTAATACTTGATTCAGATTTAGCTGAAATTATAGAAGAATTAGTAAAATAATTTTAAAAACCCTGCAAATCTCAAATATTTTTAAATATTTGTGATTTTTTAATGAATTTTATGTAATTTTTCAAATGGCGTTTTTTGCGATTAGATTTTGATTTTTCTGCCTGATAATATACAAAATCGATAAAAATTGCTAAATTTTGAACAAAATAGATACATTTTGTTGATTATCTTACAAACTGATTATATAATTTGCCTGTTATTGGAGAATTTACTATGGGAAGAGAAAAGGAAGACACAAGAGTTAAGCTTACAAAATCATTAGTAAAGAATGCTTTAGCCGAAATTATGAAGACCACAACAACTGATAAAATCTCAGTTTCTATGTTGTGTGATAAAGCAGGAATTAATAGAGGGACTTTTTATTCCCACTATAAAGATATTGAGCAAGTCAAAAAAAGTATTAAGGAAGAATTTATTTCCGAACTTAAAGAGACTATTTGGCCATATGTTATGGCTGCAAAAAGAGATAACTTAACCAGTTATGACTTCATTTTCCAAATTTTAAACTATGTAAAAGAAAATAAGGCAGCGTCATACATTGTTATTTGTACAAAAGATGAAGATGATTTCTTCGCAAATATTATTTCTACATTCAAGAGTTTAGTTGAACTTGTTTACCCTGCTTTTTTCGGTAATAGAAAATTATTAGATATTGATCTTTATTTCGAATATGTATGTGGCGGAGCTGTTCAAATCATAACTGATTGGGTTAAAAATGATACCTTTATTTCCGTTGAAATCTTAAGTGAAAAATTAAATAAACTTATTGATACAACAATTAAATTTTTAGAATAGTTTTTGAAAAACCCTGCAAAAACTGAATATTTTTAAAAAAGAAGCGCCTCATTAGGTGCTTTTTTGATAGAAAAAAAGGAACGAATTAATTCGCTCCATATTTATCGATGTGGTGCCTTCTGCCGGACTCGGACCAGCCACCTACTGATTACAAATCAGTTGCTCTACCAGATGAGCTAAGAAGGCTTTTAACATTTAACTTGGTGGGCGTTATAAGAGTTGAACTTACGACCCCTTCCGTGTGAAGGAAGTGCTCTCCCACTGAGCTAAACGCCCAATTTGCATTAAATTTGGTGGGACTTAATGGAATCGAACCATCGACCTCACCCTTATCAGGGGTGCGCTCTAACCATCTGAGCTAAAGTCCCATAAGTAATGCCTAAATAATATACAATAATTTGATAAATTATGGCAAGTCTTTTTTTAACATAATTTTAATAATATTTAGCACTTTATACTTGCAAGTGCTAAAAAGATGATTATAATATAATTAGCACTTAAAGAATTAGAGTGCTAATGTGAATAAAAGGAGGTATCTTTTATGACAAACAATGTTAATGAAAATGAAGATGTTTTAAAAAGATTTGGCCGAAATATTACTGAAGAAGTTAAATCCAATAAAATTGATCCAATTATCGGTAGAGATGATGAAATAAGAAAGATCATTACAATTTTGGCAAGGAAAACAAAGAATAATGTAATCTTACTCGGTGAACCTGGTGTTGGTAAAACTGCTATTTTAGAAGGACTAGCGCAAAGAATTATTAAAAACGATGTTCCTGTTACCTTAAAAGATAAGGAAATTTTTGAACTTGATATGGGCGCACTTGTTGCAGGCGCAAAATATCAAGGCGAATTCGAAGAAAGACTTAAAGCTGTTTTAAATAAGATTAAAGAAAGCGATCATAAAATTATCCTTTTTATTGATGAAATCCATTTGATTGTTGGTGCAGGAAGAACTCAAGGTGCTTTGGATGCTTCTAATATGTTAAAACCAATGCTTGCTAGAGGTGACATTGATTGTATTGGCGCAACAACTTTAAAGGAATATCAAGAATATATCGAAAAAGATAGAGCTCTTGAAAGAAGATTCCAGCCAGTCTATGTTCTTGAGCCTTCAAAAGAAGATACTCTCTCTATATTAAGAGGATTAAAGGGTAGATTTGAGTCACATCATGGTGTGCATATTACAGATAATGCCTTAGTTGCGGCCGTAAATTACAGTGTTAGATATATTCCAAATAGATTTTTACCTGATAAGGCAATTGATTTAGTTGATGAAGCGTGCGCCGAAACTAGAGTTGAAATTGAATCTATGCCAAGCGAACTTGATGATGTCTCAAGAAAGATTAGACAACTTGAAATTGAAAGAATGGCTTTAAAACTAGAAAAAGATGAACAATCACAAAAGAGATTAGAGAATTTGGAAAGTGAACTCAATTCTTTAAATAATAAGATGGTTGAACTTACAGAAAAATGGAACAAAGAGAAAGCTGAAATTAAAGAGATTAAAGAAGCCAAGACAAAACTAGATGATTTACAATTCGAGTTAAATCAAGCCTTTAATAATGGAAATTATAAAAAAGCGAGTGAGATTCAATATAAAGAGATTCCTAATTTGAAGAATAGAATTGAAGCACTTGAAAAAAGCGAAAAAGGACATGAAATTCTTAGCGACACAATCACTGAAAATAATATTGCAAATATTGTAAGTAAAATGACAAATATTCCTGTCCAAAGAATTACTCAAGGTGAAAAAGAGAGAGTTTTATCGCTTGAATCTATTTTAAGTAAGAGAGTAATTGGACAAGATAAAGCAATAAAATTAATTAGTGAAGCAATTATTAGACAAAGAGCAGGAATTAATGATCCAAATCGTCCAATAGGTAGTTTCTTATTCATGGGTCCAACTGGCGTTGGTAAAACTGAAGTTGCTAAAGCTTTAGCAGAAGCACTATTTGATAGCGATTCACATATAATCAGAATTGATATGAGTGAATATATGGAAAAATATAGTGTTTCAAGATTAATTGGGGCCGCTCCTGGCTACATTGGTTATGAAGAAGGCGGACAACTTACTGAACCAGTTAGACACAATCCATATTCAATTGTACTTTTTGATGAGATTGAAAAAGCTGCGCCTGATGTATTGAATTTGTTACTACAAATTATGGATGATGGTAGACTTACCGACGCTCAGGGTAGACTTTGCGACTTTAAAAACACCGTAATCATTATGACAAGTAATATAGGTAGCGAAGAAATTTTGGCCGGTAAAAATGAACTTCTCGAACAACTCTTACATAGAACTTTCAAGCCAGAGTTCTTAAATAGAATTGATGAGATTGTTTATTTCAATTCGCTTTCAAAAGAAGTCCAATATAAGATTGTTGATAAGATGTTAAATGATTTGCGTAAGAGATTATTAACTGAATATTATGTTGTTGAATTTGATGACTCAGTTAAAGATTATGTTTTAGATAATGCGTTTTCACTCGAATTTGGTGCTAGACCATTAAAGAGATTTATTCAACATAATATTGAAACAATCATCGCTAAAAATATTATTAGTGGAGATATCAAGACAGGGAAAAAATACAAAACATATTTTGATCAAGAGAAGAAAGAAATTTGCATTAAAGGCGAATAGAATTAAAAATAGTTGGAATTTGCAGGGTTTTCCGAAAGATTCCAACTTTTTTTGTTGGAATTTTATTAGATTTTTTTGAAAATCTGAATAATTGTTAGGCAGAATAAACGTGTAAATTTATGCAAAAAAATTTAAATTTATGCGAAATTTATGATTTTTTAAATAATAAAGAGTATAAATATTTTAGGTGAAATAGTGGAAGAGTATCGTATAGCCATTGTTGAAGATACGTCTTTAGATATGGAAAGATGCCTTTTTTTGTTGCATAAATTTGAAGAGAAAAAAGGATTTCATTTCGATATAAACACATTCACTGCTGGTGGTGATTTCCTCCATAAGTTTGATGCTAGTTATGACTTCATTATTTTAGATATCAATTTGAAGGAATCAAATGGAATTGAAATAGCTAGACGCATCCGCGAAAAAGACGAGAGCGTTGTAATTATGTTTACAACGAACTTAGCTAAATACGCTACTTTTGGTTATGAAGTTAATGCGATTGATTTTGTTTTAAAGCCTCTAAATGAAGATTCATTTTTAATGAAGCTAAATCGAGCCTTTAAATATATTGTAGATAAAAATAATTCCTCATATACGCTTGTTCAAAGCGATGAAGGCATCATAAAAGTAAGCGTAAATTCAATTATTTATGTTGAAGTGTTGTCCCATGATATTTTATTCCACTTAAAAGGTGGTGAAACCATACAAACCCATGGTACACTTAAAAACTATGAAGAATCGCTAAAGAAATACAATTTCTTTAGATGTAACAATTGTTATCTTGTTAATGGAGAAATGATTGAAAAGATTCTTAAATACACCGTTTATCTTACGGGTGGGGTAGAACTAGAAATTTCTCACCCAAAGAAAAAGAAATTCTTAGAAGATTTTAGAGAATTCATTATGAAGAAAGGAATGTAACATGGAAGTTGTAGATATTATTAAGTTATATTTCAGCATGTTCTTTAGCTTTACAACTGAAATTATTGTTGCCGTGATTATGTTCATGCCAAAACGCTTAAAGTTTAGAAACTTAGCTCCTTTGCGTATCGTTCTGGGCTTTTTGATCTCTTATGGTGTGTCTATAGCAATGCTTTTCCTAGTTATAAATACTCAATGGAACGTGTGGATTAATATTTTGATTTATGTTGTGATGGTTACAGCAATAGTGCTCTCGTTCTGGCTTGTTTATGACATGAAATTCAATGAAATTATTATTGTAAGCAGCGTGGCTTATGGTATTCAACATATAGCATATCAAGTATGTGTCCTTCTTTTAGACACAGGATTAAAGATGGAAATGTATTCAATTATGTCTCCAGAGAATGTTAATCTAGTTTATAGCCTTGTAGTATGTGCTGTAAGAATTATTGTTTATGTAGGAGCATTCTTTACTTTAGTTAAAATATTTAGGAAAAACGCTAAATTCATTCTCAATACATGGCTCATGATTATAATTGCTGTTTATGTTGTCCTATTCCTTATTATAGTTAATGCGTTTGCATCAAATTACATTTTCTTTTGGCAAAAAGAAATGAAAGGCATTATGGCAGCTGTAATGCTTACATTAACTGTTTTAATGGAAATCTTGGTTATTGGAATTTTTAAATTCGTTGAAAAGAAACAAAATTTATTATTAATTGAATCAACTTTAGAAAATAATGTTCAACAGCATGAAATGACCGAGCAAAATATTAATTTCATAAATATGAAATGCCATGACCTTCGTAAAATTGTTAGAAAATTAAAGCAAAAGAAAAACGAAATCACCGATGAAGATTTAGATCAAATTGAAGAAGCACTAAGACTATATGACGTTGGAGTGAAGACTGGTAATCAGAGTTTAGATGTTTTAATTCAGGATAAAATGCTTTATTGTAAATCAAGAAATATTGAGCTTACGACTTTGATAAATGGAAAAGTATTTGAGAATTTTGACCAGGGCGACACGTATTCCTTATTTATGAATATAATTGATAACGCAATTGAAGCCGTTGAAAGATTAGATGATCCTAAAAAGAAAGTTATTTCAATTGTTGCCAGCGATTATAAAGGAGCAATTTTGATTGAAGAAACAAATTATTTTAAAGGAAAAATAAATATTAGAAATAATGGAACAATTGAAACAACTAATAAAGACAAAAAGTTCCACGGATTTGGTACAAAATCGATCGCTTATATTGTTAACAAATATAATGGTAAAGTTTTATATTCAACTGAAGAAGACGTATTTAAACTTAAAATTGTATTCTAAAAATTTCAATTTACGTTAAAAAATTTAAGGTTGTGTTGAAACTCTAATATTCTTTACATCAGTTAAATAAAATAAACACATAGAAAATGACCTATGTGTTTTTTTGGTTTTGAGCACTTAGCAAGATAGTAATTATTTGCTTTAGGTCAAAAAGGAGAAAAAATGAACAATTTAAACATCTTAGCCTGGGAAATAATTCCAGGATATGACATCGCTCAAGCAGAGTGGTGGGTAATGTGGTTCGTCGTCCTAGGGGCAGTAGTAGCTGCACTTATTGTTTTCCTTATTGTTTTCTTCTTTGGTTATTTCAAAATGACAAAAGAAGAAAGAGCAACAATTAACGATAAGAAAAAACAATTAAAAGCCATAAAGGATAAAAAAGAAAAGAAAGAGTTTAAGGCAAATCTTTCAAAACCAACTAGACTCGTTCTTAGCTGGAAAACAGCTCAATTCATCGTCTATCCTGTATTTGCTTTTGTAGTTATTGTCTCAATGGTCGCTACACCAATCCTCTACACTTATTGGGACGTTTTATATTCGACTCTTGTGTATACCGACACAGTTGTCGTAAATGAAACAACTAAACTTGCTGCTGCTGAAGCAACAGAAAACGTTGTTAACATCGAAAAAGAAGGTATTGTCTTACTTCAAAACGATAAGAAAGTATTACCTTTAGATATTGCTAACAACAAAAAAGTTAATGTTTTCGGAAGTGGCGCTTTTGGTATCTTCTATGGAAATGGCGGTTCTGGTGAATTTGCTACTGACCACACCTATAAAGATGGCAGAACCCTTAAATGTGTAAAACTTGAAGAAGCATTAGTCGAAGAAGGATTTGAATTCAATCCATATTTATTAAATTTATGTAAGAATTACGCAAAAAATAATTCTGAATCTATTTCTGAATCTGATTACAATCTTCACGCAAGCATTGCAACATTTGGTACAACAGGAAGATATGAAGGTATTAAACCAAGATGGATTCCTTATGAACACGAGCCTCAACAAGCTGCTTATGAGAAATCATATGACGAAATCGGTTCACAAACACTTTTAGAGTATTCAAAAGAATATTCTGATACAGCAATCTATTGCATCTCACGTTATGGTACAGAATCAGCTGACTTACCTATGAGCAGCATGAATGAATCTGAACTTAACGCAAATGAAAGAGCAATTATTAAGATGCTCAAAGATAATTTTAAAAATGTTGTCATCTTAATGAACACTCCAGGCCCAATGAAAATGAGCCAATTTGAAGAATTAGGTGTTGATACAGTCTTATTTGTCGGTCACCCAGGATTGACCGGAACTAGAGCCATCGCTCAAGTCTTAAGTGGCAAAGTTAATCCATCAGGACGTACAGTTGATACATGGGCTTACGACTTAGAAAGTAACCCAACATACGAAACATTTGGTAAAAATGATTTCAGATTCTCAAATAAAAATACTAAATTTACAAACTACCTTGAAGGAATCTATGTTGGTTATAGATATTACACAACTAGAGCTATCCAAGATGAAGATTATGATTATAACGAATACGTTAAATATTCATTTGGTCATGGTTTAAGTTACACAACATTCAACACAAGCTTAGTTAAGAGCACAGTTGACCTTGAAAAAGGCGAAGTTGAAGCAATTGTTGAAGTTAAAAACACTGGCGATAAAGCTGGAAAATATGTCATTGAACTTTATGACACACCTCCATACGTCAAAGGTGGAATCGAAAAAGCTGCATTTAACCTTGTTGCATATCAAAAAACAAATGAACTTGCACCAGGTAAAGCAGAAAATTATGAGCTCAAATTCAAAATTAGAGATCTCGCAAGTTGGGACTCAAACAATGGATATTTTGTTTGTGAGAAAGGCAAATACAACATTTCTGTTAGAGAAAATGTTTGGGATATTGCAGTAGATAAAGAACACAATAGACAAAATTCATTTGAAATCTCATTAGATAATGATATTGAATACAAAAAATCCTATCAAACAGGAAAAGAATATTCAAAATTATTCGAAGATGCTGAATATGGTCCAAATACTGATAAATTAACATATTTATCAAGAGCAGATTTTGAAGGAACATATACAAAACATGCTGATGTCAACCTCACTTGGGATGGCACAGATAAAATCGATAACAACAGCATTTCATCAAAAGTCTATCAAGATAATTTAGTTGAAGATGTTGAAGTTGATGTCGATTTAGATGAAAGAATCACAGTTAGAGATATGAAAAATGCTGCTTGGGACGACCCAAGATGGGATGACTTCATTTCTCAAATGTCACAAAAAGATATGGAAGAATTAGTTGCTGGCGGTAACTTTGCTACACCTGCAATTAAATCAATTGAAAAACCTGCCTCATCAGAAGGTGATGGTCCTGCTTCGTGTTATAACTCAGGAACAGGTCACCCAAGCGGAGTCATCTTAGCTTCAACTTGGAACAATGATGCCGCTGAATTATTTGGCAAATCATGTGGTAAAGAAGGTTCAGCTATGGGCTTAACTGGTTGGTATGCTCCAGGTATGAACATTCACAGATCACCACTTGCTGGTAGAAACTTCGAATATTATTCAGAAGATCCATTAATCAGTGGAAATATGGGTGGATACACAGCAATTGGCGCTATTCAAATGGGTGTCTACACATTTGCAAAACACTTTGGTGTTAATGAACAAGAAACAGATCGTAACGGAATTAACGTTTTCGTTAACGAACAAGGATTAAGAGAAATCTACTTAAAACCATTTGAAATTTATAGTGATTTAGGCGGTTTAGGTATGATGAGCGCATTCAGTTCAGTTGGTACAACTTGGGCTGGTGCAAGTGAAGCTCTTTGCTGGAAGCTCCTTAGAGATGAATGGGGATTCAAAGGTTCAGTCATTACTGACTACAATAACGACTCAATGCCATGTAGCGCAGGTCTTAGAGCTGGTAATGATGAATGGTTAATTCCTGCAAAAACAAGTTCAGGAAGCTTAAATAGAGCTAAAAATCAAACACCTCATGATATCGTTTACTTCTTAAAACGTGCAAGTAAAAACATTCTTTACTCAATCGTTCATAGTAACGCAGCATGGGATGATGCAGACTTCGAAGCTATTGGAGTAATTAATCCACGTAGCTAAAAATAAATTTTACGAGAGGAAATAATAATATGAAGAAAAAATTTTTAATCCCTTTAATGGCTACAGCATTGTTAGCTATGACAGGTGTTGTCGTATCTTGTGGTGGAACTAAACCAGAAACAGGAGAAAAGACAGGAACAGACCAAAAACCTGGTGAAAACCAAGGCGAAAACAATCCAGGTGGAAACCAAGGTGAAAACCAAGGCGAAAATAACCCAGGTGGACAAACTAATCCAGGTGGTGAAACTAAAGAAAAAATTGTCTTATCAGCTACAAAAACAACAATTCTTGTTGGCGAAACAGTTAAAATTACCTCATCAGTTGAAGGCGTCACATTTGAAGCAAAAGATGATACCGTCATTAGCATTGACGCAGAAGGCAATGTAACAGGTTTAAAAGCTGGTTCATCAAAAGTTAATGCAAGAAAAGAAGGATATTCTTTAGGATCAATTACAATTACTGTTGAAAAAGCACCTGCTAGAGAAGCAAAAGCTGTACTCGAATTTGAGTTTGCTGAACACTATACTCCACAAGGAGTTTGGGGCTGGCCAGCATTTGGCATGTCATTTGATACTCCGGTTGAAGAAGCAGAAACAGCAAGTGGCGGAAAAGCAGTTGGCTGGTTCAATCAAGGTTGTAAAGAAACAATTACATTTACATCTGATAAGTCAGGTAAAATCGAACTCGGACTTATGCTTGCTTATAACGCAGAAGTTCAATTAAGCGGTAATATAAGCGTTAAAGTTAATAACGTTGAATTAGATATGACTGGTAAAGTTTGCGAAGGACCAGAAACAGAAGGTTCATACTATGATTTCCATTCAGTCGATTTCAAAGATGTTGAAATTACTGAAGGTGAAAATAAACTTGTTGTTGAATGTATTGGATCACAAGGTGTTAACATGGACTGTGTTAATATCTACACAGAAGGATACGCAATTGAACAAGTTAAAGCTGTTGTATTACCAAAAGTTGAAGCAACTTTAGAGAATGCCACAATTGTTGAAGGAGAAACAGCAACTATTACAGTCGAAGGAACAGGTTATACTTTCGAATCAGATAATCCTAAAGTTGCTACAGTCGATGAAAATGGTTTAATCACTGCTGTTGCAGCTGGTAATGCAAAAATTACCATCTCTAAAGAAGGATATAGACCAACTGAAATTAATGTCATTGTAAAAGCACCTGTAGCTTCATTTGAAGAACTTGAAGGCGCAGTTGTCTTTGAATTTGAAGATGCTACACACTATAGTCCAGATGGCTTATACGGTGGCGGATGGGGCAGTGAAGCAACTGACTCACCTGTTGAAGACAGTGAAGGATCAAGTGGCGGTAAGAGCATTGGCAATATGAAAAAAGATTGTACAGAAACAATTAAATTCAATGCAAGTGCTGATGGTAAAGTTAAGATGAATTTAGTCGGTGCAACAACCTCTCTTGACTTTAGTGATTGGAACAACATCAAAATGAAAGATATGGATTTAGGTGAGGTTTGTACAATTACAGTTAACGGAGAAAGCGTTAAAACTGGTGGAAGAATTCTTACAGGATGCGAAGGCCAAGTTTACAATAATTGGGTCGAAGTTAGCTTTGGTGAAGTTTCAGTTATTGAAGGCGAAAACACATTTGTTTTAACAATTACTGCAAATCAAGGACCAAATTTTGATTGCCTTAAGATTTTAGGTCTTGGTGACGTTGTTGTTCAAAAATAACATTCACTAAATAGAATTATTTACGGTCAGGTTAATCCTGACCGTATTGGTATTAATTATGAAAAAAAGATTATTAATAACGTTATTTGTTTTAAGTGCACTTGGCACAAGTGGTTTAATTTCGGCATGTTCAGGTTCTAATTCTGAAAATAACGGCAAGGAAGAAAACACTCAAAAAGAAGAAAAAAATATTAATGTAGAACTTTCTGAAAACTATCTATCGGTTGGAGAAAAAGCAAAAATTTCTACTGATGTTCAAGACGCTAATTTCGTTTTATCTAAAGACAAAGTTATCAAAATTGAAAATGGAGAAATTACTGGCTTAGCAGAAGGTGAAGTTGAATTAACTATCCAAAAAGAAGGTTATAAATCTTACACAACAACAATTCACGTTTATAAAGCAAAAACGGTTGAATACATAGTTGAAGGATTTGAATATGGACCTGCAATTACGGGTGTTAAATTAAATCTTGAAGGGGCAGTTTTAGCTAGTGCCCTTGAAGATGCTCAATTTGATGTAAAAACAAATGGCAAAGTAAGAGAAGTCATTAAAACCTCATTATGCGATGAAAATGGCGAATATATTAATAGTAAATCTGGCAGATTTGTTAGGATTGACTTAAAAACAGAATATATTGGCAACTCATTTGGTGGAGGCGATTATAAAGGATCAGATTGTTTCTCTTATGTAAATAATAAGAACATTTGGAAATCAAATGTTACTGCTAGTGTTTCTGTCGGTGGCGAATTAGATATTAATGGTGTCACTTATGGCGGAAGCGAAAAATATGAGGTTTCAAGTGTTGCTGGAAGAATTGTTCTTTCTACAAAAAATTGGGGAGAGGCAAAATCTCATTCAGCTGAAGGTTACACTTTAACTTACAAAGCTTTTGAGACTAAAGAATTAGCTGATGATGGAGTCAAAAATCCATTAGTTATTTGGTTACATGGCGCTGGGGAAGGCGGCACAGATCCTGATATTGCATTATTAGGAAATGACGTTACAAATCTTGGCGAAGAAAAAGTTCAAAACCATTTTAAGAAAAATGGACAAGCAGGAGCTTATGTTTTAGCAGTTCAAACCCCAACATATTGGATGGATAGTGGCGATGGTGGTATAAATGGTGGTACAGGTCACTCAATTTACACTAAAACTTTAAAGTCAACCATTGATAAATACATTAGTGACAACGGCGATATCGAGACATCAAAAGTCTTCATCGGCGGATGTTCAAATGGTGGCTTTATGACAATGGAAATGGCTATTACTTATGGTAATTTCTTCAAAGGATTTTATCCAGTGTGTGAAGCCTATGCAGATAGCTTTGTAAGCGATGATGACATCCAAAAAATTAAAGATTTGTCAATTTGGTTTACTCATGCTGCTAATGATACAACAGTAAATCCTAATAATTTTACAATTCCAACATATCAACGATTAATGAGAGCTGGCGCAAAGGATGTTCATTTCTCATATTTTGTTGATGTTAGAGGAAAAGAAGGAAATGAAAAAGGAAATAGTTATATGGGACATTTCTCTTGGATATACACTCTTAAAGATGAGTGTGAATTCGACCAAGCAGATTATGAAAAAGTTTCAGCACCTTCAACAAAACCAGTTGAGGTCAATGGAACTCACGTAAACTTACGGGAATGGTTCTCTCTAAAATAATGGTTTTCATATATATTCCTCAAAAAAACTGGGTAAATTTTGACCCAGTTTTTTCTTAAAATATTGAGTATTTGCATGGTTTTTGGATTATTCTGCTTTAGCAACCCATAAACCGTGTAAATTGCAATAGGCGTATGCTTCAATAACTTTTTCACCTTCGCCAATTGTAAATGTATATGATGGAACATCAGTAACTGCAAATTCATGTCTTCTAACTTCTTTATTAGTTACAAGAATAACATAACCGATATAGTGAGCTTCAGTCATTGGGTGAGCAACGCTTCCAACTGCAACGGTGACTTCATTTCCGTCAATATCAATAACAGGAACGTGTTTTTCTCTAGCGGCATCTACGCTATTTGCAACAAGTGGTTCCATAACTTCGCCACAGCATTTTGTTGGGCATCCATGTGCCCCTGGCATTAATTCAATGATTTTTCCACAATGTTTACAGACAAATAAATTAACTGACATTCTTTTTCCTCCTAGTGTCTTTATAAAAAGATTTTAATATAATTTAGTTATGGATACCAAAGAAATTATTAAGGAAATTGAAAGTATTACTAATAAGAAAAATCCTGAGTTTTTAAAAAAGGTCACAAATACAAAATTAGACTGTTTTGGTTTATATTCTAAGGACATAGATTTTCTTATAAAAAGTTATAAAAATGAGAATGTTGATAGTTTTGATTTGAATTTATATTACGAAATAAATTTCATTTACTTTGCGATAAAACTTAAACAAATTAAACATTTAGAAGAACAGATTGATTTTATTATTGATAAAGCTAATTTTATTGATAGTTGGGCAATAACTGATTCGACATATCAAAGCATTGAAGTTAGATCTTTTGAAGAGGAATTGCCATTTATTTATAGGTTATTAAATAGCGGAAAAACGTACGCAATAAGGTATGGATATTTATTGCTTTTTAATTACAAAAAGAGCGAAAAAGTAATGCACGTACCTTTTATTTTTCGTAATAGCGACGAATATTATATACAGATGGTGGAAGCATGGTTATTAGCTGAACTATTCATCTTTAATCCTGATGTAGTGTATAAATTTTTTGTTGAAGCGGATTTAATGTACGAGATAAAAAGAAAAGCAATCCAAAAGATATGTGATAGTTATCGAGTGAGTGATGAATATAAAGAAAAGGTTAAAGCTTTAAGAAAAGTTTTGAAGAATAAAATGTAAAATGGGTCTTAAACTTATGTTTAAGACTCTTTTCATTTGTTATAATATTTCCACCTTTACGGAGAAGAATATGTATAGAAAGAAAATTATTGTTGAAGACACCTTTTATATTGGTGGAAGCGATAGAAGAATCGCTTTATTTGAGAACGTTTATCCTTTGGAAAATGGTGTAAGTTACAACTCTTACATTATCATGGATGAGAAAACATGTGTTATTGATGGGGTTGATGAAAGTATAGTTGATTTATATCTCGATCAAATGGATGAAATATTAAGTGATAGACCACTTGATTATTTAATTGTCGAACATATGGAACCTGACCACGCCTTTGCATTGAAAAGAGTTATTGAAAAACATCCAAACGTTAATGTTGTTTTCAATTCAAAGAGTTTTGAAATGTTTAAAAACTTTAATGCTAACTTTGAAGTTAAGAACGTAACATTAGTTAAAGAAGGTGATGTTTTAAGTTTAGGAAAACATCAATTAACTTTTGTCTTTGCACCAATGGTACACCGGCCAGAAGTAATGCTTGTTTATGATTTAACAACAAAGACATTATTTAGCGCTGATGCATTTGGAACTTTTGGGGCTCTTGCAGGCAATATTTTTACGGATAAAGAAGATTTCAAAGAGAAATATTTAGATGAAGCAAGAAGATATTACACAAATATTGTTGGAAAATATGGACCTCAAGTAATGAACGTTTTAAAGAAAGCTTCAACAATTGAAATTCAAAATATTTGTCCACTTCATGGACCAATTTGGAAGAAGGATTTGAATTATATTCTTGGATTATATACAAAATGGGCAACCTATGAACCTGAAGTCGAAGGCGCTTTAATAGTTTATGGAACAGTCTATGGACATGGACAAACTGCAGCCACAATTTTTGCTGAAGAGCTTGCTGAAAAAGGCGTTAAAAGCATTGCAATGTACGATGTCAGCAAAACTGATAAGTCATATTTAGTTGGTGAAGCGTTTAAATACTCTCACCTTATCATTGTAAGCTCTACATATAATATGGGAATTTTTACACCTATGGAAGAGTTCCTTTTAGACTTAAAATATCATAACCTACAAAATAGAAAATATGTTGTTATTGAAAATGGGTCTTGGGCACCAAATAGTGGAAAACTTATTTTAGAAATTATGGCCCAATTAAAAGGCTTTGAACAAATTGGCGAAAAAGTCACTTTTAGAAGTAGCGTTAAAGAAGATGACGCACTTAAGATCTATGAAATCGCTGACAAAGTTAGTGAAGAAATCGTTAAGCCATCTAAACCTGGTAACCCATTATTTAACTTAACTTATGGTTTATTTGTTTTAAGCACATTTGATGGAAAGAAGCAAAATGGTTGTATTATAAACACTGCAACCCAAGTCGCTAATAGCCCTGATAAAATCATGATTGCAATAAATAAAAATAATTATTCATGCAAGACTTTATTAGAAACAGGCGTTGCTAATTTATCAATTATTACTGAAAGTGCAGCTTTCAGTTTGTTCCAAAGATTTGGTTTCCAAAGCGGAGCTACAGTTGATAAATTTGAAGGATTCAAAGATTATGAAATTGCAAAAAATGGTGTAAATTTCATTAAAAAGTCTACCAATTCCGTGATTTCTTTGAAAGTTATTGAGACTAGCGATCTTGGTTCGCATATCGGATTCCTTTGTGAAATTACCGAGACTGTCTTATTAAACGATGAACCAAGCGTTTCATATACATTCTATATGAAGAATATTAAACCAGCTCCAGCAAAACAAGATAAGAAGAAAGTTGGCTGGGTTTGTAAGATTTGCGGATACTTCTATGAAGGTGAAGTTTTACCACCAGATTTCATTTGCCCATTATGCAAACACGGAGCTGCAGACTTCGAAAAGGTTGGATAATTTATGAGCGAAAAAGAGAAAATTTCATTTAATGAATACCAAAAACAAGCCTACAGTTTAATTAGTGAAGCCGGCAAAAAAGACATGATTACTAATGGTGTTTTAGGCTTGGCTGGCGAAGCTGGAGAATGCTGTGATATTGTAAAAAAATATAAATATCAAGGACACGAATTAGATAAAGAGCATCTTAAAGACGAACTTGGAGATGTTCTTTGGTATATTGCCGAAACCGCAAGCGGTTTAGGAATCACTCTTGAAGAAGTTGCTGAGTATAACCTAAATAAGCTTCACAAGAGATATCATGGTGATAAATTTAACGTTCAAGATAGTGTGAACAGAAAGGACTAATATAATGGTTTATGATGTTATCATTATCGGTGGAGGTGTAATCGGCGCAAGTATCGCTAGATACCTCACAAGATATGATGGAAGAGTACTTGTTCTTGAAAGACATAATGATGTCGGAGATGATACAAGCTCTAAAAATAGCGCTATTGTACACAGCGGTTACGATCCAAAAGAAGGAACACTCAAAGCAAAATTTAATGTTTTAGGCAATAAAATGATGCCAAAGCTTTGCGAAGAACTTGACGTTCCTTTTATGAAAATTGGATCACTTACAATTGCCTTTAGCGATGAAGAAATTGAAACTTGTAAAATGCTTATTGAAAGAGCTAAACACAATGGTGTCAAAGCTGAATTATTAAGCAAAGAAAAGTTATTAGAAATTGAGCCAAATGTTTCAAAAGAAGCATACGGAGCAATTCTTTGCGAGGACGCTGGAATTGTTTCCCCTTTCAATTTAACAGTCAACTTGATGGAAAATGCTGTTAATAATGGAGCAGAACTAAAACTCAATACTGAAGTTGTCGATATCAAGAAAATAGGCGAGATTTACAAGGTTTTTGCAAAAAACGGTGAGGTTTTTGAATCAAAAACAATCGTGAATGCTGCTGGTTTATATAGTGAAAATATTACTGCGATGGTTGAAGAGCCGCGCTATAAAATTGTTCCTAGAAAAGGACAATATTACATCTTTGATTGGATTGAGCATGATTATGTTAAACACACATTATTTATGTGCCCAACTAAAGTAGGTAAAGGTGTTTTAGTTTCGCCTACAACAAGCTTGAATTTGATTGTTGGCCCAAGTAATGAAGATAGCGAAAAAGAGGATAATTCAACTTCTCCAGATATCTTAGCAGAGGTTAAAGCTGCTGCTCTAAAGATGGTTCCAAATTTACCATTCCAAGCTAACATTCGTCAATTTGCAGGTGTTAGAGCAAATTGCTCCACCGGAGATTTTGTAATTGAAGAAAGTTCGTTAAATCCAGGATTCTTTAATGTTGCAGGCATTCAATCACCGGGTTTAGCATCTTCTCCAGCTATAGGCGAATATGTTTCAGATTTAGTTAGAGATAAATTAGGTTTAAAAGCAAATCAAAATTTTGAACCTACAATTAAGCCACATTATTCTTTAAGAAAACTCGGAAGAGAAAAATATAACGAATTAGTAAAAAAAGATCCTCGTTATGGACACTTAATTTGTAGATGCGAACAAGTAAGTGAAGGCGAGATTCTTGATTGTATTCATAGAAATGTTGGTGCGACAACAATTAAAGGCGTTAAAAAGAGAGTAAGACCTGGATTTGGCAGATGTCAAGGAACATTCTGTGAAGAATTTGTTTTAAACATCTTGGCTAGAGAACTAGGCAAACCTTTAAATGAAATCAAATATTCAACAAATGATAACAACGTTTTGTTACCTACAAGAAAGGGCAAATAATTATGAAAAATGTAGATTTAATAATTATTGGTGGTGGAAGTGCTGGATTAGCGGCCGCTGTAAGTGCCTATGATAGTGGAGTAAAAGATATCCTTGTTCTTGAAAGAACGGGCGAACTTGGAGGCATTTTAAATCAATGCATCCACAACGGTTTTGGACTCCATCATTTTAAAGAAGAACTCACAGGCCCTGAATATGCTTATAGATACATTCTTGAAGTTGAAAAAAGAAATATTAAATGCTTGGTAAATACTCAAGTTCTTTCAGTTAATAAAGATAAGGAAGTTGAAGTTTTAAATTCTGAACTTGGAAACGAAGTCTTTAAAGCAAAAGCGATTGTTTTTGCTGCTGGATGTAACGAAAGAACTAGAGGGCAAATTTCAATTCCAGGTGATAGACCAAAAGGTGTTTATACAGCTGGCCTTGCTCAAAAATATATGAATATCGACGGATATTTAGTCGGGAAAGAAGTATATATTTTGGGTAGTGGTGACATTGGCTTAATTATGGCTAGAAGAATGACTCTTGAAGGAGCGCATGTTATTGGGGTTAGCGAATTAATGCCTTATTCAAATGGATTAAATAGAAATATAGTTCAATGCTTAAACGACTACAACATCCCTCTTAAATTTAGTAATACAGTCACAAAAATAATTGGTAAAGATAAATTAGAAGCTATTGAATTAAGCGATGTTGATGAAAAATTTAGACCAATTCCTGGAACACAAAAAATCGTTCAATGTGACACGTTACTTTTAAGTATTGGTTTATATCCATCGAACGAACTTTTAAAGGACGCTGGGGCAGAATATAGTAGACTTTCTAAAGGGTCAAAAGTTGATCAAAATTTAGAAACAACAATCCCTGGAATCTTTGCTTGCGGGAACGTTTTGCACGTTCATGACTTAGTTGACTTTGTTAGCGAAGAAGGAGAAATTGCTGGCAAAAACGCTGCAGAATCCATATTATTTGAAAGAAAACCACTCAAAAAGGTAATTGAAGTTGCACCTGGAAACAATGTCGGGTATGTTCTTCCAAACGTCATTAATGTAAGGGAAGGAAATGAAAGTGTGAACTTCTCTTTTAGAGTAAGAAAGCCAATTCCGAAAGGAAAAATTTTATTTAAATCAAATGACGTTGTTATTAAATCAATGGTTAAAAATTTCCTTATTCCAAGTGAAATGATTAAGATTACACTTAAAGATTTGGACTTTGAAAACATTGAAAATTTAACTGTTGAAGTGGAGGAATTATAGTATGAAAAAGGATTTTATTTGTATAGTCTGTCCACGTGGTTGTCATATTCATGTTGATGGAGATAACATCACTGGTTATACATGTCAAAGAGGACTCGCTTATGTTAAGCAAGAATTAGTTGATCCAAAAAGAACTATTACTTCAACAATAAAAGTTAATGGCGGA
>Ga0256404_1005160_pt1 | contig 23560 bp, 26 predicted proteins | sample RumenRJG_01DNA_FD_185990 | JGI IMG/M metagenome (GOLD analysis project Ga0256404, IMG submission 185990) | Bovine rumen microbial communities from Lethbridge, Alberta, Canada - RJG_01 | ecosystem: Host-associated > Mammals > Digestive system > Stomach > Rumen | place: Canada: Alberta | collected... | reverse complement strand
AATGGCCGCAACGGTAGTCACTTGGAATACTGATTCTGGATGTATTTTGCGACTACTTCCTTGCTCATGTTGCCAAGTGTGCTCATATAGTAGCTGCGTGACCAGATATGACCGCCCCAGAATTTATCATGCTTGATCTCGGGATGTTTTTTGAGGAACAGTCTGGCACTGCCGCCTTTGAGTGCCTTGACGATGTTTGTCGGCGTATACTTTGGCTTGAAGCTGATGAGCATGTGCACATGCTCTGGCATAACTTCCAGCTCTTCGACGGTCACATCGTTCAGCTGCGCGATGCGCAGCAAGATATCCTTCATCTCCTGCACGAGCTCCGGTGTCGTGAAGGCTGGGTTCCGATACTTCGTCACCCAGATCAGATGAAAGTGGAAATTGTAGACGTATCCACATCTCGTACTTCGAAGACTACGGCATCACGGGAAACGGCGTCACAAGAAAGGCAACGAAGAACATCGTGGCAAGTTCGTCATATCGCACCCCATCGAAGAGCGTCCTGCCAGTGCAGCGAACCGTTCCGTCCGTGGCCACTGGGAAGCGGATACCGTGGTGGGCCAGCAAGGAAAGGCATGCCTCGTCACGCTGGTGTACCGGAAGCGCCGGTACTTGCTTGTTGGAAAAGCCATGATCAAGACCGCCGCTGCTGTCAACCTCCGCACCATCCATGGGAGCGCGGGACCAATGAAAACACCAATGGCCTTTTACGGGAGTTCTTCCCGAAATGCAAGGACATCACGGATACGCCAGAGGATTACATCCAACGGAAGTACCATGAGTTGAACCTGCGCCCTAGGAAGTGCCTTGGTTACAAAACGCCATATGAGGTCTATTTCTCAAAGGTGTTGCACTTAGCTTGACAATTCGCCAGGCATAGTTAAGTGAACTGGATATGAAGTTTTTTCCCCATGCCAGCAGCCAGTCTTCTTAGTGTGCGTAAGGAAGGATTTGCATTGCCGCGTTCCAGTTTACTGATATCGGATTGTGCAATGCCGGTCCTTTTGGCCAGCTCTTGCTGCGTTAGTCCAGCATCCTTTCTGGCATCGATCATGGCCTGTATGATTTCAAACTCAGGCTCCAATGCATCATATTCCTTTTTAAATTTCGGATCCTTCATCTGTGTATTGAGAAAATCGTCAAAGTTCATCATGCATCTTCACCCTTTCCATGTAATCTTGGCGATATCGTTTTGCCCGCTCAATCTCTCGCCGTGGTGTCTTCTGAGTTTTCTTTACAAATCCGTGCGTTATATAGGATATATCCCATAAATATGATATCATATTTGCAAATCTTTATCAAGAAATGAGTGCGAATTATACGCCAGAGGATTACATCCAACGGAAGTACCATGAGTTGAACCTGCGCCCTAGGAAGTGCCTTGGCTACAAAACACCATATGAGGTCTATTTCTCAAAGGTGTTGCACTTAGCTTGACAATTCGCCCGCAGTTGGCCAGGCCGCGCCCAGTTGGTTGCCAGTTCGCGCATGCACGTAATGATACAAGACAGCAAAAAAAGTCAGGCACGATGATTTCGGGCCTGACTTTTATTTTAGTTCTTTGATTATGAAGGTTTGCCCTTTCTGGAGTCCTAGGGCATCTGCCTGCCCGGCTGTCATCTCGAGGACGCTGTGGGCGTGCCAGCAGGCGGAGAGGCCTAGCCAGGGGCGCAAGTGGTGGGTGATCTTGAGGATACTGCCCTGCTTGTCGAGGTAGACGGCATCGATGGCGAAGCGCATGAAGCACATGTGGATGCTGTTGCACGGTGCGATGAGCAGGGCCGTGGCGGGCGGCAGGGGGCGGCGCAGCATGAGGCCGCAAAAGCGCTGCCAGAAGGTTGTCGCCAGGTGGACGGTGAGGGCGGTATTGGAAGATTCGATGATAAATGTTTTTGTTTGCATAATGGCTTCTTTCTCGGAGTGAACCACACCGCTTCGCGGTCCCCCTTCTCCAGAGGAGAAGGCTTTAGAGATTCTTGAGCAGATACAGCAAGCTTGGCACGAGGGTGACGACAAAGATGGCGGGGAAGATGAAGAGGACGAGCGGGAAGACGATCTTGACCGGGGCTTTCATGGCTTGGGCTTTGACATACTGGCGGCGGCGTTCGCGGATGTTGTCTGCCTGGTTCTTGAGGGTCTTGCCCATGCTCGTGCCGAGGCGCTCGGCCTGGATGATGGAGGTCATGAAGAGCGAGACGTCCTCGAGGCCGCAGCGGTCGGCCATGCTGCGCATGGCGGTGCGGCGCACGACGCCCATGCGGATGTCGTCCTGCATGCGGCGGCACTCGTCGATGAAGGGGCCCTTCATGCGCGCGGTGATCTTCGACAGCGCGGCATCGAAGGAGAGGCCCGCCTGGACGCTGACGCAGAGCAGGTCGAGCACCTCCGGCAGCTGATGCTCGATCTGCTTCTGGCGCCTATCAATCGTCGTATTGAGGAAGACGACGGGCATCAGGCCGCCGAGGATGCCGAGCAGAAAGCCCAGCATGGTTTTCTGCACAGGCGCATAGGAGCTGTTGTGAAGGAGCACGATGGCAAAGAGCCACATGACAACAGCTCCGAGCAGGCAGCTGCCGAAGAACTCGGCAATGCTCCATTCACGCGACTTGCCCGCGAGCAGCAGGCGCTTCTGGATGATGGGGCGCAGCCGCAGCGGCGTCAGGGCCGTGGAGAGCGCGGCGAGCATCTTCTTGAAGCCGCCCGCCTGCTTCTTTTCCTCTTGCTGTGCCGCGCGCGGCTGTGCAAAGGGCTCGCGCTCCTCAGTGAGCGTTTCCAGGCTCTCCATGCGGCGTCGCATCGTCGATTTCGGCTCGACCTTGCTGCGGATGAGGCCGAGCAGCACGAGGAATAGCAACGCCGTCACGGAGAGTACAAAGAGCAGCTTCAGCATCGTCTCATTCCTTTCTCACGTTTTCCAATCACAACTCAGAACCGGCCGCCCTCGAAGGCAATGTCGTTCGCCCCTGCGGGGGTGAAGAAGCCCTCGGGCAGCTTGATGCCGCTGACCTCGAATTTCTCGAGGAAGCTCGGCTGCAGGCCCGTCGGCACGAAGTGGCCGAGAATCTTGCCGTTGCTGTCGAAGCCGGTCTGCTCGAGGCGGAAGATGTCCTGCGTCGTGATGGTCGTGCCCTCCATCTTCTGCACCTCGGTGATGTAGGTGATCTTGCGGCTGCCGTCGCGCAAGCGCGCCTGATGGATAATCAGGTCGATGGCCGACGAGATCTGCTCGCGGATGGCGCGCTCCGGCAGCTCGAGGCCGGACATCATGACCATCGTCTCGAGTCGCGAGAGGACATCGCGCGGGCTGTTGGCGTGTGCCGTCGTCAAGGAGCCGTCGTGGCCCGTGTTCATGGCCTGCAGCATGTCGAGCGCCTCGCCCGTGCGGACCTCGCCGACGATGATGCGGTCGGGGCGCATGCGCAGGGCGTTGCGCACGAGGTCGCGGATGGTGATGGCACCCTTGCCCTCGAGGTTGGCCGGGCGCGCCTCAAGCGTCACGACGTGCTGCTGCTGCAGGCGCAGCTCGGCGGCATCCTCGATGGTGACGATGCGCTCGCCGTCGGGGATGAAGGACGAGATGACGTTGAGCGTCGTCGTCTTACCGGAGCCAGTGCCGCCCGAGACGAGGATGTTGATGCGCGCCTTGACACAGGCGCGCAGGAAAGTCGCCATCTTCTCGTCCATCGTGCCGAACGAGATCAAGTTGTCGACGCTCAGCGGCGTCTTGGAGAACTTGCGGATGGTCAGGCACGGGCCGATGAGCGAGAGCGGCGGGATGATGATGTTGACGCGCGAGCCGTCCTCGAGGCGCGCATCGACGAGAGGCGACGATTCATCGACGCGGCGGCCGAGCGGTGTCAGGATGCGCTCGATGATGTTCATGAGGTGCGCCGTGTCGTGGAACTTTGCATCCGTCAGCTCGAGCTTGCCCATGCGCTCGACGAAGACCTGGCGCGGGCCATTGACCATGATTTCGGTGATGGAATCGTCCTTGCGCAATGCCTCAATCGGGCCGAGGCCGAGCACCTCGTCGCGGATGTCCGCGATGAGCCGCGGCTTCTCGCCCTGCGGGATGGCAAAGGGATTCTCGTCGAGCACGCGCTGGCAGTAGTCGGTGATCAATGTCTCGACCTGATGCGGGTCCTGATGCACCGAAGTCAGCATCAGCTGCTCCTCCGGCGTCATCTCATCGACAATGCGCTGATGGATACGCTGCTTGACTTCCTGATACGAGCGTTCCGCCGCCATATCCTGGCTGTCCTCACGGGCACCAAAGATATTGACCTGACGGTTCTCACCAGCCGCCCTTCCTAGGCGCGTCAATAAAGACATCGTACCTCACCCCCCACTGCTTAGATTATTTTCACTATACATCGTATAGGTTATATTCAAATCCAATGCGTTCGGATCATTATTTACACTTCCCGGACCGCATCGAGGAGCAGGAGAGGAAGCGGCCCGCCCGATTCGCGGTCTGCATCGGGTTCTTGTTCTGCTTCACGATGCTCGAGCTACAGTACGTGCATCTGGCAAAGCTCGTGTTCCTGATGATCTTCCAGTACTTCATGGTGCTCTACACGTGGACGGACCTCGAACAGCGCGTGATCTTTGACCGCATGCTCATACCGTTTGCGGTCATTGGACTCATCTCGGTCCCGCTGCTCGACCGCGTGCTGACGGACCATCTGATGGCGGCAGCTGTGGGCGGCATCGTGTTCCTCGTGCTGGCGGTGCTGACAAAGGGCGGCATCGGCGGCGGGGATATCAAGCTCGTCGCGGCGCTCGGACTCTGGCTCGGATCGGATATGCTCATGACAGTCGTCATCGCGGGCATCGTGCTCGGGGGAATGGCGGCGCTGATCCTCTTGGCAACGGGGAAGCGCAAGAAGGGAGATTACTTCGCCTACGGGCCTTATTTCACGATCAGCGCGCTGCTGTTTACGCTGCTGTGAGGTACGTGCAGCAAGGGGGCCGGGGGATGTATTTCGGCTTCGTCGCTCCGCTGAATGAGCCCTATGATGCGTTTTGCCTTTGAGGCGGGTTCGCCGCCTGCCGCGGCGTTCTGACATCGTGTGGCTAGGCAGATGAGCAGCAGGGCTCAGCCCTGCGGGCAATCGCTGCGCTCCTGCAGGCGAAATACATCCCCCGGCCCTAGGTACGTCTGTGTGATATCGTGGCATCTAGGGTGGGGATGCTGCAATGCGAGAAGGCGAGAGGATGGAGGCGTTGTTCGTAGGTTGACATGGTGGCGTTGTTGAGGGGCTTGTGTTGGCTCAGCCCTGCGGGCTATTGCCTAGTGGGGTTTTGATTACCATAGCTGAAATGCAAAACGAGGTACCGTTACGGTACCTCGTTTTTTATACTCGATATTCGATTCAATCAGTAGACGCGCATTTCTCTGGCCTGTTCGCGCAGGCGAGCGATGCGGTCGCTGGTATCGGGGTGGGTGCTGAAGAGTTTGGTCAGGGCTTTGCCGGTGCCTTCGAAGGGATTGACGATGTACATGTTGGCTGTGGCCGGCTTGGCGTCTGGCAGGGTCTCGGGGGAGTGGGTGACGTAGTACTCGATCTTCTCGAGGCCGTCGGCGAGGTAGTTGGGGTTGCCGCAGATCTCGCCGCCGTCGTGGTCGGCTTCGTACTCGCGGGAGCGGGAGATGGCCATCTGGATGAGCATGGCGGCGATCGGGGCGAGGATCATCATGGCGATGGCGGCAATCGGGTTGACGCCGTCATCATCGTCGCTGGAGCCGCCGAAGAACATGAAGAACTGGGCGGCGTAGGAGATGACGGTGGCCATCATGGAGGCGATGGTGGAGGTCAGGATGTCGCGGTTCTTGACGTGGGCGAGCTCGTGGGCGAGGACGCCGGAGATCTCGTTGTAGTCGAGGACGCGCATGATGCCGGTGGTGACGGCGACGGCGGCGTGCTCGGGGTTGCGGCCGGTGGCGAAGGCATTCGGCTCATCGGCGTCGATGATGCAGACGCGCGGCATGGGGAGGCCGGCGCGGCTCGCGAGTTTCTCGACGAGGTCGTAGAGCTGCGGTGCCTGTTCGCGCGTGACTTCCTGGGCACCGCTCCAGCGCAGGACGAGTGAGTCGCTGCACCAGTAGCTGTAGATGTTCATGGCGATGGAGAAGAAGAGCATGATCGTGAGGCCGGTGCGCCCGCCGACGAGACCGCCGATGAGCATCATGATGACGGCCATGAGGACCATTAGCATCACGGTTTTGATATTGTTCATATTCATGATATCCCTCCTAGGAATATATTTTGTTTATTTTAATGGGCTTGTTTCTGTTCGCGGCGGCGGTTGATGGCATAGCCGATGCCGAGGACCGCAACGACGAAGAGGACTTTGAGTTCGAAGGCGTAGGGGGCGAGGTAGATGCCGAGCGCCTTGTCCTCGGTCATGAGCTCGGCGGCTGTCATGCCGAGGATGCCGGCGCCGAGGTAGATCAGGGCGGGGACCTTGAGCATGATCATCAGGAAGATCTGAGCGCCGAACAGGACGATGGGGATGGAGATCATGAGGCCGCAGATAATCAGGCTCCACTTGCCCTCTGGCACGGTGTTGGCGACGCCGGCGAGCGAGAGGATGTTGTCGATGCTCATGATGAAGTCGGCAATCAGGATCGTGCGCACGGCCTGGCCAAAGGTCGTCGGGTGGCTGCCGCCGTCCTCGACGCGCCCGTCGCTGTGATCGGTGACGAGCTTGATGGCGATGAAGATGAGGGCGGCTCCGCCGATGAACTCGATGTACGGCGAGGCGAGCAGCCCTGTTGCGAAGAGCGTGCAGACGATGCGCACGAAGACGGCGCCGAGGCCGCCGACGATGATGGCCTTGCGGCGCATCTCATGCGGCAGGTTCTTGCAGGCCAGGGCGATGAGGATGGCGTTATCGCCGGAGAGCAGCAGGTCGAGCAGCAAGATGCCCGAGAGCGCTGCGAGCCATTCCGGCGAGAACATCCCCGCAAAGAAATTTTCCAATCGATTCACTCCCCTAAGATGATTCCCGATTCTTACAGGCTTTCCCTGTAGATTTCTACAGCGTATACGAAAAACCCTGCCCTATGCGCCGCCAAAATGGCGGTGTATAGAGCAGGGTCTTGCTTGCTTGCGCCGGCCGCACCGGGATTGCTCCGTCCTGACGATGGTGGCCGTTCAGCTACTCCCCCTGTTGGAAGTACTCGTATATCGTATGCTCAATATAGCATATTTCGTCGTGTTTGACAAGAGAAACGTCAAAAAATCAGATATCGAGGTTGCGCACGAGCTTGGCGTTCTCCTCGATGAACTGACGGCGCGGCTCGACTTTGTCGCCCATGAGGATGGTGAAGAGCTCGTCGGCTTCTTCGGCGTCCTCCATCTCGACGCGCAGCATCGTGCGGCCCTCCGGGTCCATCGTCGTCTCCCAGAGCTGCTCTGGGTTCATCTCGCCGAGGCCTTTGTAGCGCTGGACGGTCACGCCGTCGCGGCCGACTTCGTCGAGCTTTCTGGCGAGCTCGTCGTCGCTGTAGGTGTACCAGTGCTTCTTGCCCTTGCGGATCTGGTAGAGTGGCGGCTGGGCGATGTAGACGTGGCCGTGCTCAATCAGCGGCTTCATGTAGCGGTAGAGGAACGTGAGGAGCAGCGTGCGGATGTGGGCGCCGTCGACATCCGCATCAGTCATGATGATGATCTTGCCGTAACGGCGCTTCGAGAGGTCGAAGTCCTCGCTGATGCCCGTGCCGAAGGCCGTGATCATCGTGCGGATCTCGGCATTGGCGAAGATCTTGTCGAGACGTGCCTTCTCGACGTTGAGGATCTTGCCGCGCAGCGGCAGGATGGCCTGGAAGCGGCGGTCGCGGCCCTGCTTGGCGGAGCCGCCTGCGGAATCACCCTCGACGAGGTAGATCTCGGCCTGCTCCGGATCTTTGACGGAGCAGTCGGCGAGCTTGCCCGGCAGGCTCGACACCTCGAGGGCGTTCTTGCGGCGCGTGAGCTCGCGTGCCTTGCGGGCGGCTTCGCGCGCACGGGAGGCCATGATGGCCTTCTCGATGATGCGCTTCGTGATGGCCGGGTTCTCGTCGAAGTACTCGGAGAGGCCCTCCGTGACGATAGAGTCGACGATGCCGCGGACCTCCGAGTTGCCGAGCTTCGTCTTCGTCTGTCCCTCGAACTGCGGCTCGCGGATCTTGAGGCTGATGACGCAGGTCAGTCCCTCGCGCACATCGTCGCCCGAGAGGTTGGAGTCCTTGTCCTTGAGGATGCCCTGCTTGCGCGCGAAGTCATTGGCTGCGCGCGTCAGCGCGAGCTTGAAGCCGGCGAGGTGCGTGCCGCCCTCTTCCGTGTTGATGTTGTTGACGAAGGAGTAGATATTCTCCTGGTAACTGTCGTTGTACTGCATGGCGATCTCGACGACAGTCGCGTCCTTGACGCCGTTGAAGTAGATGGGCTCGGGGTTCAGCACTTCTTTCTTGCGGTTGAGGTGCTCGACGAACGAGCTGATGCCACCCTCAAAGTGGAACGACTCACTGCGGACAGGCTCGACGCGCTCGTCGTGCAGGCCAATGGTGATGCCGTGGTTGAGGAAGGAGAGCTCGCGCAGGCGATGGCGCAGCGTCTCGTAGCTGTACGTCGTGACCGAGAAGATCTCCGGGTCCGGCACGAAGTGGACGCGCGTCCCCGTCTCTGCCGTCGTGCCGACGACTGTCAGCGGCTTCGTCGTCACGCCGCGCTCAAAGGCGATCTCGTAGATCTTGCCGTCGCGCTTGACCTGGACTTCCATGCTCGTCGACAGGGCGTTGACGACGGAAACGCCGACGCCGTGCAGGCCGCCCGAGACCTTGTAGCCGTCGCCGCCGAACTTGCCGCCCGCGTGCAGGACGGTCAGGACGACCTCGACGGCCGGCTTGCCGCTCTCGTGCATGTCGACCGGGATGCCGCGGCCGTTGTCGACGACCGTGATGCTGTTGTCCTTGTGGATCGTCACGTCGATGTGGTCGCAGTAGCCGGCGAGCGCCTCATCGATGGAGTTGTCGACGACCTCGTAGACGAGATGGTGCAGACCGCGCTCGCTCGTGCTGCCGATGTACATGCCCGGGCGCATGCGGACGGCCTCGAGCCCCTCGAGGATCTGGATCTGCTCGGCGCCGTAGTCGGCCTCGACAGCCGTGACTTCGGCGCTCGACTCATCCGTGTGGATCTCGACGCCCGTCGTGTCGAGGTCCTTATCCGTGAGGTCCTCGGCCTCCTGCTGCGGCGCAGGAGCAGCCTCCGGCTGGTCATCCGGCGTCAAAGTCAGGTCGATGGATTTCTTATCGTTATCGTTTGCCATAAAAACTCTTTGCTCCCTTTTAGTCGTTACTTACCCATATCGTAAATCGCGCGCGTGCGGTTCTTGAGGGCGAGTGTGGAGATACCGGACAGGTAGATCCTGTCCTTCGTGATGACGATGGACTTGACGAGGTCCATCGAAGCCGTCGTCCGCCACACCTTCCCCTCGGCTTTGCACCGCGCGAAGTAGCGCTTGTTGTCTGGATTATCCTTGACGAAGAATCCCACGTAGTCGTAGATCGCGATGATGTCGCGCGTGCGCACGGAGACATCATTGCCGAGATGCAGGAACATGCTGCCTCATCCTTTCTCTTCGCTTGCACCGCTGCTCTTGGGGTGGCCTTCCTGATGGCCCTTGCCGTACTGGCGCTTCGCGGCGCGGCGCAGCGGAATGGCCTCGTAGCGCTTCGGCGGCGTGTAGCCGGGCGGCCAGTACATGCTGAAGCGCAGCTCGTAGAGGGCCCGCTTAACGGCCTCGTCGGTCAGCTTGTCGGGCGGCAGGCAGCGGTAGAGCATGACGAGTGTCTTGGCCTCCATGCTCGTGCGGTCGTTGGCCGCGACCTTCGAGGCCATGAGCTGGACGAGGGCGGCGCGCTGCTCGTTGAGGAGCTGCGGCGTGCACTCAGGCACGTACTCGCAGACCTCCTTGCAGCGCGCCCACGGGATGTCCCGCAGGACGGCGCGAACCCGCGCGCGTATATCTTCCCCTGCCTGCCTGCGGCAATGGCTGCAGGCGGCGGCCTGAGGCGGTCTGAGACGGCCGCAGGTGGGACAGGGCTTCCAGCCGCGCGCGAGGCGCAGCTTGTCGAGTTGGCGGTCTTTGCGGTAGAGCTGCCGGACCTTGAGGGCGATGTCCTCGTCCTCTGTGCCCGAGCCGATCTTCTCGGCGGCCGCTAGGTCGTCCGGCGTGAGCACCATCTTGGCCCGCTCGCGGCCGACATTGACTTCCGGCACTTCTCTCTCTGCCTTTTCCTGGTCTGCCCGCTGCGTCACCCAGTCTTCCTCGCGCCAGGAGCGGCTGAACCGGATGTCCTTGACCATCTCGCCGCCCGCGTAGTTGTTGACCTGCTGGATGATGCGTGGCATCTGGTAGCGCGTCTCGTTGCTCCAGGCGGCATTGCGGCAGTAGACGTAGAGTGAGCTGCGCTCGATGCGCACGGCCTTGACGTTCTCTGCGTATGCCTCGCCGACAATGTCGGCCCAGTGCCAGAGCACCCAGTGCTGATAGAACTCGCGCTCCTGCTTTGAGCCGAGCTCGTGCAGGGCCTTCGGGATGATGCTGACCACCTTCTCGAGGCCCGGTGTGCGCTTCGCCATGCTGCCACCTCCGTCTTGTCTCCTGACTCCAACATCCTGTCAAATCGTCAAGTCGATATCTGACCGCTGCGGACATGGTAGTACTGCCCCATGCCCTCTGCCGGGAAATAGGCGGCATCCGTCGCCGTGATGAGCGTCTGGATGCGCTCGCGCCGGATGAAGTGCAGGAGCTGCTGGCGCCGCTTGACGTCGAGCTCGCTCATGACATCGTCGAGCAGCAGGATGGGGTACTCGCCCGTCTCGGAGCGCAGGAACTCGAGCTCGGCGAGCTTCAGCGAGAGCACGCCGGTGCGCTGCTGTCCCTGCGAGCCGAAGGTGCGCAGGTTGATGCCGTTGACCGTCAGCACGATGTCATCGTGGTGGGGACCGTAGCTCGTCGAACCGCGCAGGATGTCCGTCTCCTGCGATTTCCTCAGCATTTCATTATACCATGAAGCAAAGGGCTTTGTCATGTCCTCGCCGCCGTGTATCTCGTAGCTGACGGTCAGGTTCTCCTGATCGCTCGAGATGCGGCGCTGCATGAGATTGGCGAGCATATTGAGCTTGCGCACGGCCTCGAGGCGCTTGCGGACGATCTTCTCGGCGCTCGTGACGAGCTGCTCATCCCAGAGCGGCAGCATCGAGGTGTCGGCGCGGCGCTCGCGAATGCGCTTGAGGAGCGTGTTGCGCTGGCTGATGATGCGATTGAACTCGATGAGCTCGTGGTAGTAGGCAGGGCTCGCCTGCGAGATCTCGCCGTCTAAAAAGCGCCGGCGTCCGGCCGGCGCTCCCTTGATGAGGAACAGGTCCTCTGGCGAGAACAGTACAGTGTTGATGCTACCGATGAGCTCCTTGAGGCGGATGGGATGGCCGTTCAGGAGGATGCGGCGGCGCTTCGCCCGGCTGAATTGGAACTCGAGGTGATTGGCCACACCGCGCCGGTCGAAGTCGAGGATGATGCAGCCCTCGGCAGCATCCCAGCGGATGAGCTCGGCATCGAGATGGGTCCGGTGCGAATGGCCGAGCGAGGCATAGTAGATGGCCTCGATGACATTCGTCTTCCCCTGGGCATTCGGCCCGAGAAAGATGTTGATGCCCGGCTGCAAGGCGAGCTCGAGCTCATAATAGTTCCGATAATTTCTCAGCTTTAAAGAACGAACATGCATTCCTATTTCAGCCTTTCTCGTGAACCTCATGGACGACTTTCCAGGCGCCGAGTCCTTCGACCTCTACGACATCGCCATCGTGGAGCTTGCGGCGGCGTGCCGACTCGACTTCGCCGTTGCGCTTGATGCGGCGCTCTGCGATCAGAGCCTTCGTCTCGCCGCAGGATGCAAGCACGCCAGCCCACTTGAGGAACTGGTCGAGCTGGATCTCTTCGGTGTCGATCTTGACTTCTTCGATGTTCATATGTATCTCCTTTATGCAATCCTCCTGCACTGAGCGCAGGAGTCTAAGTCAGTGATTTGTCCTTACCGGCGTCACGATGTAGACAAAGCTGTCGTCGTCCTCTTCCTGGATGGAAGCAGGGGAGAGAGGCTGGTTGAGGCCGATGCGGCAGGTCTTGCTGTCGATGTTCTTGAGGACGTCGATGATGTACTGCGCGTTGAAGGCGATGGCGATGTCCGGGCCGTCGATCTCAGCGGGGATGTACTCCTCGGCGTTGCCGATCTCCGGGTTGTTCGAGGTGATGTGGATCTGGTCGCCGGCAAACTCGAGCTTGATGGTGTTGTAGACACCGGCTCTCGCGATAAGGGAGATGCGGTCGACAGCAGCGGCGAAAGAAGCGGTGTCCGTCTTGACGTGCGTCGCGAACTCCGGCGGGATGACGCCGCGGTAGTTCGGGAACTGGCCCTCGATGAGGCGCGAGGTCATGTAGAGATTGTCGAACGAGAAGCTGATCTGGTTGTAGGAGCAGGAGATCTTGACATCTGTCGGAATATCCGAGGACATGTTGTGCAGGAGTTCCTGCAGGATGCGCGAGGGGATGATGACCTTGATATTGCCGATGCTCTGGTCAAATGTCTCGGACTTGACAGAGAGGCGATGTGTGTTCGTGGCGGCCATCGTGACCTTGTTTTCGGTGACCTCTAAGGAACAGCCCGTGAAGACAGGTCTTGCTTCATCGTTGCTGCAGGCGAAAACGGTCTTCTTGATGAGGTCGCGCAGGATATTGTCCTTGATGGCAAAATCGAGATTTCCCTTGAGTGGCTGGATGGTCGGGAACTCGGCTGCGTTCATGGAGAGCAGCGTGAACTTGGCCATGGCGGACTCGATGTGGACGATCTTTTCATCGGCTGCGCATGCGAGTTTGACGTTTTCTCCAGGCAGTTTGCGGACAACTTCCTGGAAATAACGGCCACCCACGGTCAGCTCGCCTGCTTCCTCGATCTCTGCTTCGATGCGTGCGACGAGTCCAATCTCATAATTTGTGGCCTGGAGTTCCAAGGTCGTGCCTTCGGCTCTCAGGTAAATGCCAGAGAGGATGGGGGTCTGCGGTTTGCTGGCTACGGCGCGAGCGACGATCTGTAGGGCATTGGTGAGCTCGTTCTTATTGCATGTGATTTTCATACTTTGGGGCCTTCTCTCTTTTTTTTTATGATATAACTAAAATATTTATATAAATAGCCGACGTAGTAGTAGGCCATGTGGAAAAGTGGATAAGTCGCCTGAGGCTTTGCAGGAGCGCACAGTTGGTTGTGGGTAACTTGTTCATAACAATAGGGGAGGTTATCCACAGTATCCACGGTGATAATCTCCCCTAGCGGTTATCCACAATCCATCGACAGGAAATCCAGAGGCTTCTCCACAGGGTTATCCACGGCAACCTGTGGGGCATTTACATCTTCTGGATGCTCTCGATGAGGTCTTTGATGATCTTATGAAGCTTGGCGTTTTCCTCGCGCTCTTTGGCGATCTTGTCGTAGGCGTGCAGGACCGTCGTGTGGTCGCGCCCGCCGAAGAAATTGCCGATCTGCGGCAGCGAGGTGTCGGTTAGCTCGCGGCAGAGGTACATGGCAATCTGGCGCGGGAAGGCGATGCTGCGCGTGCGTTTCTTGGAATGGAGGTCCTCGATGCGGATCTTGAAGTAGGTGGCGACAATCTCCTGGATGACTTCGAGCGTGACCTCTTTCTTATGGTTGTTCGGGAAGACGTCCTTGAGGGCCTCGGCGACGACATCTGTCGTGACGGGCTTCTTGATGAGGGAAGCGTAGGCGACGACGCGCGTCAGGGCGCCCTCGAGTTCGCGGATGTTGCTGTCGATGCGGTTGGCGATGAACATCAGGACATCGTTCGGCACGTCGACGTGGTCGAGCAGCGCCTTGTTCTTGAGGATGGCGATGCGCGTCTCGAGGTCAGGCGCCTGGATGTCGGTGATCAGGCCGCCCTCGAAGCGCGAGCGCAGGCGGTCTTCGAGCTTTTGGACTTCGCGCGGTGGGCGGTCGGACGACAGGATGATCTGCTTGTCGGCGACGTGCAGCGCGTTGAAGGTGTTGAAGAATTCTTCCTGCGTGCTTTGCTTGCCGGAAAGGAACTGGATATCGTCGACCATCAGGACGTCGATCGTCCGGTATTTCTGGCGGAAGAGCTCGGCCTTGCCCTCCTGGATGGCGCGGATGATCTCGTTGGTGAACTGCTCACTCGAGACGTAGAGCACGCGCATCTCGGGGTGGTTCTGCAGCACGCGGTTGCCGATGGCGTGCATGAGATGTGTCTTGCCGAGGCCGACGCCGCCGTACATGAAGAACGGGTTGTAGACCTTGCCTGGCGATTCGGCAACGGCCATGGCGGCCGCATGGGCAAAGCGGTTCGAGCTGCCTGTCACGAACGTCTCGAAGGTGTACTTCGGGTTCAGCGACGAGCGGTCGCCCGGCGCGACGATGTGCATGTCGCCGTTATCGACAGGGGCGGGCGGCTGGTCCTGGAAGAGGCTTCCCTGATTGGGGTCTTCTTTCTTGCGGCTGCTGCTGTGACTGGCGGCCGTCTCTTCTTCTCCAGCTGTCTCCTTCTTGGTTGGCTCCACTTCAGGCTGTGCTTCGGGCACGACCTGGAAGCTCACCTTGTGCTTGCTGCCCAGTACGGCGCTGACCGCGTCCTCGACGATCGTGAGGTAGTGGCTGGTGATCCAGTCCTTGACGAGGTCGTTCTGGACGCTCAGGACAAATCCGTCGTCGGTCAGGGAGAGCGGCTTGACCGACTTGAACCACTTGAAGGCTGACTCGGCGAGAGTTTCCTTCATCTTGGTGAGGATCTGCTCCCAGACAGCCTGCAGCTGTGTCTGCTCCATGAAAAAAATCCTTTCCTGCTATTAGAATATGTAGAAACTTTTTCCACAGGTGCATAACGTTATCCACATTTTTATCCACAGCTGTGGATAAGTATAGTCGTTCCTTGGGATAGAGGCGGGAAATGTGGATGATATCTTACAGTATCTTATGTTTACGAGCCTTGCCTCGCAGGGCACCAATGGGATTTTCCGCACAATAATCAACAATATCTTATCAAAACTAGCGTGACTTATCAACAGTTTTTCTGTGTGCAAGTGGCCATAAGCCTGAAAATATCCACAGTCTGACGGGAAAAAGACAAGGGAAAATCCTTGACAGGCCGCGAGTCGGTAGTCTATAATTTGACATAGTTAAAATCTGATACTATGCTTCTATACAGCCAATTAGTCTCAGACACAAATCCAGAAGGAGGTGTTACACACATGAAACAGACTTTCCAGCCGAACAACCATTGGAGAAAGAAGACCCATGGCTTCCGTGAGCGCATGAAGACGAAGGGCGGCCGTCTCGTTCTGAAGAGAAGACGCCAGCGCGGTAGAAAGAAGCTTTCGGCATAAATCGGATGAGGTCACTTCGGTGGCCTTTTTTGCTTATCTTTTACCGTTTTACTACTGATTGGATTTTGGGGAAATGCGAATGCTTACCTTACCGAGAAGACGGATCATCAAGCGCCGCAGTGATTTCCAACGTGTCTACCGCAGTGGCCGTTCCTTTGCGAACCGCTACTTCGTGCTGTACGTATTCCCGTCGGACGGGGTGCGCGGGCGCGTCGGCTTTGCCGCCGGCAAGAAGCTCGGCTGTGCCGTCACGCGCAACCGCGTCAAGCGCCTGCTGCGCGAGACGTACCGGCTGAACCAGGACCGCGTCCGCGAGGATGCGGCTCTCTTGCTCGTCGGCCGCAAACCCATCGTCGATGTCAAGTGCCCTGTTGTCGAGCGGGCTTTCCTGCAGCTCGGCCAGCAGGCGGGCATCTTCAAGGGCTCGAAGAAGGACCTGCGCGCCTTTCACGGGCCGAGGCATGCGGCGCCCCGCAAGGCGTCATCTGGGAAATCGACTGCAAGGCAAAAGAGGTCCTGAGCTTGAAGACACTGTTTCTTCTGTTGGTGCGGTTCTATCGCGGATTCATTTCGCCGATGTTCCCGCCTTCCTGCCGCTATGTCCCGACGTGTTCTGAATATGCGCTCGAGGCCATCGAGCGTTACGGAGCCCGGCGTGGGGGCTGGCTGGCCCTCAAGCGCATCCTGCGCTGCCACCCGTTCCACAAGGGCGGCTATGATCCCGTGCCGTGAGGCCGGGCGTATGTGATACTGTTATTTTTGTGAAGATTAGGATGTGATATATTGGGTTTCTTTGGAACGATATTCGAACCGATCGAGAATCTCCTGCACGTTGTGCTGCAGGCACTCTATAATGTGACGGACCTTGCAGGCTTCGGCAGCTACGGCGTGGCCATCATCCTGCTGACGATCCTCATCAAGATGCTGCTCTACCCGCTGACGGTCAAGCAGGTCAAGTCGATGAAGGCCATGCAGGAGCTCTCTCCGAAGATGAAGAAGATCCAGGAGAAGTACAAGGACAATCCGCAGGTCATGCAGCAGAAGGTCGGCGCGCTCTACAAGGAGGCCGGCGTCAACCCGCTGGCTGGCTGCCTGCCGCTGCTCATCCAGATGCCGATCCTCATGGGCATGTACTACGCGCTCTACAATTTCACGTATCCGACGCCGGAGTCGGCTGCCTTCCTCTGGCTGCCGAACATGTCGGATCCTGATCCGTACTACATCCTGCCGGTCCTCTCGGCTCTGACGACGTTCCTGCAGCAGAAGCAGACGACGACGGAGATGAACCAGCAGATGAAGATCATGATGACGGTCATGCCGCTCTTCATCGGTTGGATCAGCTTGAACTTCCCGTCCGGTCTCGTTCTCTACTGGGTCACGATGAACATCGTCCAGATCACGCAGCAGTGGTGGATGTACCGCAACGACGACAAGAAAAAGGAGGCTGCCTGATATGGCAGAAACCATGGAATGGACCGGCCGGACGGTCGAGGCGGCGCTTGACGCGGCTGCCTCGGACCTCGGCTGTGCGCCCGCGAGCCTGGAGTACACAGTGCTCGAGCAGCCTTCGCGCGGCTTCCTCGGCCTGATCGGCCGCAGGGATGCGCGCATCCGCGTCCGTGAGATCGATACGAGCGCATCGGCAGACCTCGACGCAAAGGACCCCTCTGCCGATATGGCGGAGCTGGAGACGCGCCTCGGAGAAGAGGCCGAAGCGACGGTCACGGCTGCCAAGCCGGGCGTCTCGCTCGCGGAGCAGGAAGAGCGCGCACGCAAGTTCCTTGAGGACGTCTTCGCGGCGATGAAGATTGAGGTCGAGCTGCAGCGCTCGGAGACGGAGGAGGGGGTCCTCTTCCAGATCGAGGGCGAGAGCCTCGGCATCCTCATCGGCAAGCACGGCCAGACGCTCGATGCATTGCAGTACCTGACGAATCTCGCGGCCAACCGCGGTGTCTCGGGTGAGCGCCTGCACGTGCTCCTCGATATCGAGGGGTACCGTGCCCGCCGCGAGGAGACGCTCACGCGCCTCGCGGGCCATCTGGCAGAGAAGGCCTGCCGCATCGGCCAGGAGATCCACCTCGAGCCGATGAACCGCCATGAGCGCAAGATCATCCACATGGCGCTGCAGGACAGCCGCAAGGTATCGACGTACAGCGCCGGCGATGAGCCGCGCCGCTACGTCGTCATTGTGCCGCGTCGCCGCCGTCGGGTGGAAGGCAGCCAGCGCGGCCGGGAAAACGAGTAAGACTGATTCGTTTCCCGGAGGCAGACAGCAAGATAAGAGAGCTGTGAAAGGGCTTTCTCCTTCTGGGAGCAGGCCCTTTTTGATGTATTTGACGGAGTTTTTGACAAGGATTGAGAAAGGAGACCCAGTATGCAGCAGGGAGATACGATCAGTGCAATCGCGACGCCGCAGGGCGAGGGCGGCATCGGCGTCATCCGCATCAGCGGCGAGCATGCCCTGAAGACGGCCGGCAAAGTGTTCCGGGCGAAGAACGGCAAACCGCTCGTCATGGCGGGCAGCCATCGCGCCGTCTACGGCCATATCGTGGATGAGGCGGGCAAGGTCATCGACGAGGCGCTGGCGCTCGTCATGCTAGCGCCGCATTCGTACACGGTGGAGGATGTCGTGGAGCTGCAGTGCCACGGCGGCCTCATGACACTGCGCAAGACGCTGGAGCTCACGTGGAAGGCCGGTGCAAGGCCGGCAGAGCGTGGCGAGTTCACGAAGCGCGCCTTCCTCAACGGGCGTCTTGACCTCTCAGAGGCGCAGGCCGTCATGGACATCATCCAGGCGCGCACGGAGACGTCCCTGACGATGGCGGCCGGCCACCTGACAGGCCACTTCTCGAAGGAGATCCAGTCGATGCGCCACGACGTCCTCGGCATGATTGCGCATATCGAAGCCGCGATTGACTTCCCCGAGGATGAAGTCGACGATATCCTGACGTACGATATCGAGAAAAATGTGGTTGAGATACGCAACAAAATCGCAAATCTATTGAAGACGGCTCATGCCGGCCGGATTCTCCGTGACGGTCTCCTGACGGCTATCATCGGCAAGCCGAATGTTGGCAAGTCGAGCCTGCTCAATTCCCTGCTCCGCGAGGAGCGGGCCATCGTCACGGATGTGCCGGGCACGACGCGCGATTCGATTGAAGAATACGCCGATGTCGGCGGCATCCCGCTGCGCATCATCGACACGGCGGGCATCCGCGCGACGGACGATGTCGTCGAGCGCATCGGCGTCGAGAAGGCGCGCTCCTATGTCAAGGAGGCTTCGCTTATCCTCGCGCTCTTCGACGCCTCGCGCCCGCTCGACAGCGAGGACGCGGAGATCCTGAAGCTCGTCCGCGGCCGCGACGCCATCCTGCTGCTCAACAAGGACGACCTCGCAGCCGTTGTCACACCGGCGATGCTGCAGGAGCGCGCCGGAAAGGATGCCACCGTCATCACGATCTCGACGCGCACGCAGGACGGACTCGCCGACCTCACGAATGCCATCACTGCAAAGGTCTACGCAGGCACGCAGGCCGGACAGGAGGGCACCTTTGTCACGGACGCGCGCCAGGCCGAGATCCTGCGCCAGGCGGACGAGCACCTCGAGGCTTCCATCCGCACGATCGAGGCCTCGATGGGCCTCGACTTCATCTCCATTGACCTGCGCTCTGCCTGGGAAAAGCTCGGCGAGCTCACGGGCGAGACGGTCGGGGAGGATATCATCAATGAGATCTTCAGCAAGTTCTGCATTGGCAAATAAATCAGTTCGTACCTAATATAGATAAGGGGGATTTTCGTTGTTTACCGCTGGATCATACGATGTCATCGTCATCGGCGCTGGCCATGCCGGCGTGGAGGCGGCTCTGGCCGCCGCGCGCATCGGCTGCAAGACGCTCCTGGCGACGCTTTCCATGGATAATATCGCCCTGATGCCCTGCAACCCGTCGGTCGGCGGCCCGGGCAAGGGCCACCTCGTGCGCGAGCTCGATGCACTCGGCGGCGAGATGGGCGTCAATGCGGACAAGACCTGCATACAGTTCCGTATGCTCAATACGGGCAAGGGCCCCGCTGTCCATGCGCTGCGCGCGCAGGCGGACAAGAAGCTCTATCAGTTCACGATGAAGGAGACGTGCGAGAAGACAGAGAACCTCGATGTCAAGCAGATCCTCATCACGGACCTGCTGCTCACCGAGGACAAGAAGGCCGTGCGCGGCGTCCTCGTCGAGACGGGGGAGGTCTACCTCGCGCCGGCCATCATCATGGCGACGGGCACGTACCTCAAGGGCCGCATCATCGTCGGCGAGCATACCTACAGCGGCGGCCCGAACGGACAGCGCCCGGCGATGAAGTTTTCGGATTCGCTCAAGGCGGCGGGCATCCGCCTCATGCGCTTCAAGACGGGCACGCCCGCCCGTGTCGATGCGCGCACGCTCGACTACGATAAGATGCAGATCCAGCCGGGAGATGAGGAGGCGCGCAACTTCTCGTTCATGAGCGATGAAGAGACGCGCGAGCAGGTGCCGTGCTGGCTGACGTACACGAATGAGGCGACCCACAAGATCCTGCGCGACAACATGGACCGCGCGCCGATGGCCAACGGCATCATCGAGGGCATCGGCCCGCGCTACTGCCCGTCCATTGAGACGAAGATCCTGCGCTTTCCGGACAAGGACCGCCATCAGCTCTTCCTCGAGCCGGAGGGCTTGCACACGAATGAAGTCTACGTGCAGGGCATGAGCACGAGCATGCCGATGGATGTGCAGCTGGCCTTCCTCAAGACGATACCGGGCCTCGAGCACGCGCACGTCATGCGCGCGGGCTATGCCATCGAGTACGACTGCATCGACCCGACGCAGCTCAAGCCGACGTTGGAGTTCAAGGCCATCCGCGGCTTCTTCTCGGCGGGGCAGGCCAATGGCACGTCGGGCTATGAGGAGGCTGCGGCACAGGGTATCATCGCCGGCATCAATGCGGCGATGTTCATCAAGAAGCAAGAGCCTCTCATTCTCAAGCGTTCAGAGGCATACATCGGCGTGCTCATCGATGACCTCGTGACGAAGGGGACGAATGAGCCGTACCGCATCATGACGAGCCGTGCCGAATATCGTCTTCTTCTGCGCCAGGATAACGCCGACCTGCGCCTGACGCCGTACGGCCGGCGCGTCGGCCTCGTCAAGGATGACCGCTGGGCGCGCTTCACGGCAAAGAAAGCGGCCATCGACGCGGCGATGAAACTGCTCAAGGAGACGACGATCAATCCGAGCCAGGAGACGAATGATCGCCTGACGGCTGCCGGCATCGAGCCCATCAAGAGCGCGCAGCCGCTTGCCGACCTCCTGCGCCGCCAGCAGGTCGACTACGAGAAGCTGCGCCTCGCGTATCCGGAGCTGCCGGAGCTCGCAAAGGAAGTGCGCCAGCAGGTCGAGACGGCCATCCTATACGAGGGCTACATCAAGAAGCAGCTCGAGCAGGTCGCGCACATGGAGAAACTTGAGGCGAAGCTCCTGCCAGAGGATATTGATTATCAAGATGCGCCGAGTCTTCGCGATGAGGCGCGCGAGAAACTCGCCGCCATTCGTCCGCGCTCGGTCGGCCAGGCCGGCCGCATCAGCGGCGTCTCGCCGGCTGACGTCTCGGTGCTGCTCGTCTGGCTCGAGCAGCAGAAGCGGCTTCGCGATGTCCATGATGAAGAGAACGAGAAGGGTTGAGAGGGGGCACGATGATGTTTCGAGATGAGATGAAGAAAGCAGCCGAGGACTTTGGATTGACTTTGAGCGAAACGCAGCTCGCGCAGTTCACGCGCTACTATGAGCTGCTGGTGGAGTGGAACGAGAAAATGAATCTCACTGCCATCACGGAGGAACACGAGGTGGCCGTCAAGCACATGGTCGACTCGCTCTCGGCCTACGATCCGGCGCTGTTCGATGGGGCGGTATCGATAATCGATGTCGGTACAGGTGCGGGCTTTCCGGGCTTGCCGCTCAAGATTTTCTGCCCTGATGCCAAGCTGACGCTCATGGATTCCCTGAACAAGCGCGTCCACTTTCTGCAGACCATCGTCGACGAGCTCGGCCTCGAAGGCGTTTCCTGCGTCCACGCGAGGGCAGAGGAGGGGGCACGCATGAAGCAGTACCGCGAGCAGTTTGACCTTGCCGTCTCGCGCGCCGTCGCAAGGCTGCCCATCCTCTGCGAATACTGCCTGCCTTTTGTCAAGCGCGGCGGCCACTTCCTCGCGCTCAAGGGCAGAGCGTACGCCGAGGAAGTCGAAGAAGCGGCCAAGGCCATCAAGGTCATGGGCGGCAGCAAGACGGAGATGCGCGAAGTCCATCTGCCCGGCCTCGATGACAAGCGCGCCATCATCACCGTGACGAAGACCATGCCGACGCCGAAGGCCTACCCGCGCAAGGCCGGCACTCCGGCAAAGAATCCGCTTTGAGACATATAGCGGGAACAAAGGCATGTTTCACGTGAAACATATCGTTAAACAAAAATCCGTGATCTATGAGAATCTCACAGGTCACGGATTTTTGTCTTTGTGGACTCAGTCGTCAAAGAGACTGATGAGTCCGCCGATGATGCCGCCTACGACCAGGACTGGTGCTGCTGCTACGGTTGCGGCACCGATGGTGGCCGCAGCAGCTACAGCTCCGGAGCTGATGGCACCGACGGCACCGGCGGCTGCTGTCCCCGCCGCGACGCTTGAAGCAGCGGCAGCAGCAGAGGTGACGGCACCGGTGACAGCTCCTGTGGCGGCTGCAGCCGCAGAGGCACTGACTCCGCCAATCGCCCCCGTGATCGCCGTCCCGGCACCGATTGCTGAGCCGATCACAGGGGCTTCGGAAATTACTGCACCTACTGTACCGGCTGTTTCCAGTGCAGCTGCACCGATTTCTGTACTGGCCAGCAGGCTGCCTGCAGCACCAGCACCGTAGCTGATGGCACCAGCTTCCGCCGTATCGACAATTACATCACCGGCAGCTTCTGAGATGGTCTTATTGCCCTTGGCAACCTGGACGATGTTCTTGCCCAGGCTGAACCCGGCGCCGGCAGCTGCGCCGGACTTGGCTGCCGATACGCCGGCACGATGTGCGGCCGCCGCAGTTTTGGCCGACTGGTAAAACTTAGGAACGACGGTGGCATTCGTCTTGCCAGTTACCTTGGTTTCCAGCTGCATCGCATCGGCCCAGAACTTTGCTTCCTGTTCTGTGATATGACCTTCCACTACTTTTACGCCGGATTTTGCTGCTTCTGCTTTCAGCGCGCGGAAATGGGGGTTCCCTTTGTCGACGACGATGGTCTGTCCCTTATAGCGTGCAAAATCAATCTGTCCCGGCTTGTAGCCGATCTTTACCTGCTGGAACGCGGTGGTCCCGTCCGTCTTGAGGTGTTTCAGATCGGCAAGTCCATTGTTGTTCAAGACGATGGTATTGCGTCCGCGCGCCGAAGCTTCGGCTGCTTCCATGCTCTCGCCGACGAAGCCCTTGAAGCCCTTGCTGCCACCCCGCATGGTATTCAGGCCCGACATTTCCTTCTGAGCCTGTTCGAACGCCCGCATTTTCCTGACTGCCTGATGCACGGCCTTGCCATTTTTCGCTGTGCTGATGGTTCCTGCATAAATAGAATTCATTTCATTTTTCATGATATATTCCTCCTGTCTATTGTAATCTCTGAGCCGGCTTATGGATTGGCCGGCACGAGTGTATAAAGCTGACGGCAGATATTCATTCCCACCCGGTAATCCGAGGACGTCTTGCTGATGATTACGGCGTGCTGGTGATCTTCACCATAGTAGATCTTGTAGTGCGTCTTGCCGTTTTCCAGCTTGAAGCCGAGCTGGGCAAGCTGACGGTTCAGTTTCCTGGTCAGATGGCGATAGCCTTTGAACATGTTTTTTAGTTGCTGATGAAAGTTTTTCTGTTGTTCCTGTTTCATCGTCGTACTCCTTTCTGCAGTCCGTATCTCTTTGTTGTCTTTATCTCAAACTTCGCAGGTGCTGAGCACCCGTAAAGCCTTGTGAAATCTATGTTTGTAGCAAAATAAATAGCATGAACTGCACCAATTTAGTATAATTAAGGTGTGAAACAAAACATACTAAAGC
>Ga0256404_1005156_pt1 | contig 23573 bp, 20 predicted proteins | sample RumenRJG_01DNA_FD_185990 | JGI IMG/M metagenome (GOLD analysis project Ga0256404, IMG submission 185990) | Bovine rumen microbial communities from Lethbridge, Alberta, Canada - RJG_01 | ecosystem: Host-associated > Mammals > Digestive system > Stomach > Rumen | place: Canada: Alberta | collected... | reverse complement strand
CTCTTCCTCGTTGATTGAGTAGTCGTCATTAAGTGGTACTGATACTGCAGGGAATATTGTCTTGAAATTCTTAACCTTAGCCATGATTGTTTTTCTCCTTATTTTTACACGAATATGATAGTGAATTTAATCTTTAACTGCATCAGCAAGGCGCCTTCGCCGTCTGCAATCGTTTGTTTTATTATGTCATATTTATATCATCCGTGAAAAACTTATGCAATATTTTCGGCTTTGACTGCAATTTGTTGCATATAGGCTGCAATAAATTGTACGTATTGTAGCTTTTATCCAGTTTTGTGCAGCTGTAATTGTGCATATTTATATGTTCGTTTGGTGATAGCTTTGTGCATATTTTTATCGCATATTCCAATTGCAATCGTTTGTATACTCTTGTATCATTGTATTTAGAAAATTTGTTTATCCACAAATTACCAATCATATCTGTCATCCTTATGTCGGAAGCAATCGATTGGAAATATACATTTATATATGAGGTAATCAGTATGGCCACCCTTAAAGATGTTGCGGCTCTGGCGCACGTTGATGTTTCAACTGTTTCAAGAGCCCTTAATAACAATTCATATGTCCATCCGGACACCAAAGCCAGAGTCATGGCTGCTGTAAAGGAGCTAAGCTACAAACCCAATGTCCTGGCAAGAGGCTTACGACACGGAAAACTCAATACCATAGCTATAGTCATTCCCAAGATCAATTACTCCATCTTTTCGCATGTCGCCTTCGGAGTAGAAAAGGAAGCCCAGGCAAAGGGTTACGCTGTCATAATGGTAAACACCGGAAATGACGGTGTAATAGAAAAAGAAAGTCTTAACAAATTAAGAAACAGTTTTATTGATGGCATGATCATCGCATCTACCGGGAGCAACAAGCGTCTGATACGGGACATCAATACAGAAATCCCCGTTGTACAGTTTGTCAGATGCTTTGACCCCAACATAAGCTGCGTTGATGTCAACTACACTGAAATAGGATACAAAGCTGTATATCATCTATATGAAAAAGGCTGCAGGAGAATCGCCATAATCAACGCTTCCATTCCTCTTGCTCCATATACGGAAAGATACACAGGATACAAACGTGCCCTTTCAGAATTAGGTCTTGAGGAAATAGCCATTTCCAAAGAGTCCTTATTGCAGGATATTTTTTATGGTTATGAATGCACATTAGATCTTTTAGATAAATATGATGATATTGATGCTGTTCTGATGGCAGGTGACGCCCAGGCCATGGGTGCTTTGAGAGCCTTGAAAGAACGTAAGATTTCCGTGCCTGAACAAATCAAGGTTATGAGTATGACAGGAACCGAAGTAGGAAGTATGCTTGAAACCTCACTAACCGCCTTCGAACTTCCGGAAGAAGAGATCGGTTCTCAGGCAGCCCTGATGCTCATCAGAGCCATAGAAGCTCCCAAAGACCAAAAGCCTTCCGTCCAGCATCTCACTCTTTCCGCCAGACTGGAGGAAAGGGAGTCAACCATGTAAGACCGGCTCTATATCAACTGCATGCGTGGGGGATCCGAACCATTTTGGATTACAATCACCGGGGACGGTTTTCTCCGGCGAGAACCGTCCCCGGTAGATAATATCTTAATATTTTTCACACAACTCATATCCGCAGACAGACAAAACAAAGGGAACCTTCTTTGACCGAAGGTTCCCTTTGTATATTTCCTGTTTTCATGATCAAAACCGCAAATACCGGTTCTTTCAATCAGATCATCCAATCAGCTCTTCCTCTTTGAAGCAAAACGGACAACAAATTTTTCGTCCTTTGCATCAAGCGTACACTTTCCGCCCTTCTTCAATCTTCCAAAAAGAATCTCATCCACCAGAAGGGTCTTAACTTCATTTCCTATAACCCGGTCAATCTCTCTCGCACCGTACTCCCTGCTTATTCCTTTTTTCTTCAGGAGTTGAACAGCCTCTTCTGTATAGCTAAGTTCAACCTTCTTCGCCTTAAGCATTAAACCAAGTTCGGAAAGCTTCCTTCCGGCTATAAGTTCTGCCATGGTCTCATCCATGCTGTTAAACACCACTATCCGGCTCAGTCTGTTACGGAATTCCGGCTGAAATGTCTTCTTAACCTCTTCCATGAGAGTATCTTTGGTACCGTCCTTGGCAAGGAAGCCAATGCCTGCCTTGCCGAGTCTTGTGGCTCCAGCGTTGGAGGTCATGATTATGATGACATTCCTAAAATCTGCCTTTCTTCCCTGGTTATCAGTCAATGTGGCATAGTCCATGACCTGAAGGAGAATATTAAATACATCGGGATGAGCCTTTTCGATCTCATCCAGCAGCAATACACAATTCGGATTTTTACGGATCTCCTCTGTCAAAAGTCCGCCCTCTTCATATCCCACATAACCTGCGGGAGCACCCACCAGCTTTGCAACGGAATGCTTCTCCTCATATTCACTCATATCGAATCGAACAAGGGAGATGCCCAGCTCCTTTGCAAGCGTCTTTGCTATTTCAGTCTTTCCGACACCGGTAGGACCTACGAAAAGAAGACTGGCCAGGGGCTTAGTCTCTTCTATCATGCCGGCTTTTGAAAATTTAACTGCATTAACCACCTGCTTTATAGCTTCATTCTGACCGTAAACCTGTGACAGAATCCTGTCTTCTAAAGTTGCAAGACTTGAGAGCTCATCGGTTTCAGCCGCTTTTATAGGGACTCTGCAGATCTTTGTGAGAACTTCATTTATAAGTTCCTTACCAACGGATTGTCTTTTCTGTTCCAAAGGATGAATCTTTCTGTAGGCACCCGCTTCATCAATAAGGTCTATGGCCTTATCCGGCAGGAATCTTTCATTGATATACCGGGCGCTCATTCTCACCGCATATTCAAGTACGCCCTTTCCGTATACTACTCCATGAAACTTTTCGTATTTTGTTCTCAGTCCTTCAAGTATCTTTATGGACTCCTCTATGCCCGGTTCTCTGATCTCCACATTCTGAAATCTTCTCACCAGGCTCTTGCTTTTCTCAAAATGCTTTTTATATTCTTCAAATGTGGTGGCTCCGATGAAGCGTATCTTTCCTGCCGCAAGGTACGGCTTCAGGATATTGGCAGCATCAAAGCTGCCCTCACCGGTGGCACCGGCTCCTAAAAGATTATGTATCTCATCGATATAAATGATAGGATCATCTTCTTTTTCTATACGGGAAAGTATCTTTTTAAGACGTTTTTCGAAATCTCCGCGATACTTGGTTCCCGCAAGCAGGCTTCCGAGATCCAATGAATATATTCTCGCACCCTTTAATGGGGCCGGAACATTATCCTGATTTATACGTTCGGCAAGTCCATAGGTGATGGCAGTCTTGCCGACTCCCGGTTCTCCCACATGAAGGGGATTGTTCTTGTCTTTTCGGCAGAGGATCTGAATGGTTCTTTCCAGCTCCTCTTCTCTTCCTATGAGAGGATTCACATTCTGAAGCATGTCATTTATGCAAGGTGCAAAATCAGACAAAGGTTCTTCCTCTTTCTTATCTCCAGAACTTGCGTTCTCCCCGGAAATCAAAGGCGCATCCTCATCTTCATAGACAGAAAGAAGCTCCTCCAGCAGAGACACTTCGTCAACTCCCTGTTTGTTCATGTAATATGCGGCATAGCTCTCTTTAAGATTAAAAACCGCATGCAGAAAATGACTGAGCTCCACTACTGACCTGCCACTGTTTACAGCCTGATTATGGGCTATTGTAAATGCCATCTCCATACCGGCCGACATTTCAGGCCCGCCTTTTTCTTTTTTATCCACGAAGCCTTCAAGATAGTTCACCAGATCCTGTTCCAGTTCCTTTACATCTCCTCCGCAATTTCCGAAAGCAAGTCTGAAATCATCATGAGCACATATCTCCAGCAGTACCAGTTCTGGAGTGACATATTCATAATGCATCTTTATGGCTGTTGTATATGAGTTATTTATAATTGCCGCAAGCTCTTCCGTTACATTCATTGAACTATCCTTTCATAGGCAAATAAGCTGTACAGTTCTTTTATCCCTGCCTTATTAATTACCTGAATCATTTTATCCAGGGGTATGACAGTCCCAAAATATATAAATTAAATCACTCAGGCTTCCTCGACTGTCATCTTGAAGGGAAAACCGGCACTCTTTGCACGTATTTTGGCAGCATTGACCTTGGACACCGCTATATCATACGGATAACAACCGACAACTGCCTTACCTCCCTTATGAACAGTCATCATAAGAGACTCTGCTTCAATCTCGTTCTTGTTAAATATCTCAACGAGAATCTCAACCACAAATTCCATCGTGGTGAAGTCATCGTTATGCATGATCACATTATATTTTCTTGGTTCACGAAGCTTGATATTTGTTCGTTCCTGTATCGCTGCCTGCGTAGCCATTTAACCACCTTTTCTATCATTATAATATTTTCTGATTTTACCATGTCTCGCTTAGGATCCGAAGACATTCACCAAAGCTACATATTTTTTGTATCTCTCACATTATTATATAGCAAAAACCACGGGATATGAATTCACATATCCCATGGTTCTTTATGGATAAATCTGGATAAACTAAGAGATTAAGCAAACTTAGACATATCAACCTTCTCAAGACCGCTGTTCTTGATGCCCTTGGCGATCCAATCCTTCTCTTCCTGGTTGAGAGGAAGTACAGGCTTTCTCATAAGGCCGCTCTTGAAGATACCTCTCTGTACAAGTGTCTCCTTAAGTCTTGCGTGTGCCTCACCTGATGGCTGTCCGCCGCCATAGATTGCCTGGCTGATGTGATAGATTCTGTCGCTCCAGTCCTGAGCCTCCTTAAGTGTGTGCTTGTCAGGGTTAGCGAATACTTCTCTTGCAGGGCAGATAAGCTCAGGTACGCAGCCTGCGAATCCGATGAGAGCTCCGTCCATGCCAGGGAACCATGATACACAGAGTGTCTCGTCATGGCATGTGATAAGGCTGATATCAGGGCACTCCTGACGAAGAAGTCTTACATCGTGCTCATAGATAGATGTTACACGAGTTCCCATCTTGATGCACTTAACGTGGTCGATCTCCTTGCACATCTTGATAAGTGTCTCTACAGGGTAGAATGCCTTTGATGTTGCAGGATAGAGGTGGATAACGATATCGATATCAGCACCCTCAGCTACATCCTTGATATACTCGAAAGGAGCATCCGGGTTCATACCGAATCTGAGCCACATGTGAGGAGGCATAAGAAGGATTGCGTCAGCGCCTGCTGCCTTTGCCTCAGCTGCCATCTCGATTGACTCCTGAGTGTTCTCGCAGTTAACACCGGAAACGATTGTCATGATATCGCCGCACTCTTCAGCACAGATCTCAGTTACTCTCTTTCTCTCAGCTCTTGTAAGACCCGTGATCTCTCCTGTGTGACCGTTACATACAAGACCCTGGATTCCCTTGTCATAGAAGCTCTTGATCCAACGAAGGTATACTCTGAACTCTTCCTCGTTGATTGAGTAGTCGTCATTAAGTGGTACTGATACTGCAGGGAATATTGTCTTGAAATTCTTAACCTTAGCCATGATTGTTTTTCTCCTTATTGTTTATCAAAAATTGTTTTTCAGGGTAATTCTTAAACTGCATCAGCAAGGCGCCATTCGCTGTCTGCAATCGTTTGTATTTGTTATGTTTAAGTTATATCACCGGCTGCAAACGTTTGCAATACCTATGTGCACTACTGCAATATGTTGCATATGGCCTGCAATAATTTGTACAAATTGTTATTTTTCGTCATTTTAATCACGTGGAATTGTGCAATAGTTACAGCATTTGTAATCTTCCCTATATGTGTATCCTTGAATCCCAAGACTATTGCAATCGTTTGCACCCTAATTTTTCTCCCAGTCCTCATCTATTCCTTCTTCCAGCAGTTTGCAGTACTCCTCATAGCTTATATAACAGCCGCCCATACTCTCCAGGTGATCTGTGTGGAACTGACAGTCTATCATATTGAAGCCCTGATCCTCCAGGAACCTTGCAAGGAAAATGAGTGCAAGTTTGGAGCCGTTTTCTTTTATGCTGAACATGCTCTCCCCAAAGAAACATTTGCCTATGGAAACACCGTATAGTCCTCCCGCAAGTTCACCATCGATAAATGACTCAACGCTCGTGGCATATCCGGCCCTGTGAAGTCTTCCGTAAGCCGCCTCCATTTCATCCGAGATCCATGTACCCTCCTTGAACTCTCTCTGAAGTCTGCATCTGTGCATGGTATCCGCAAAATCTCTGTTCAGCTTGATGCCGATATCATGATGCCTGATGAATTTTCTCATGGAATGCGAAATGTGTATTTCCGAAGGTCTTATGATATATCTCTTATGTGGACACCACCAGAGAATTTCATCTCCGGGATCGAACCAGGGAAAAATCCCATTGGAATAAGCAAGCAGAAGCCTGCCCAGGGAAAGATCCCCTCCTACCGCAAGAAGTCCGTCCTCCTCAGCTTCTGAAGGCATGGGAAACCATATTTCTTTTTCGTCTAACCGATATATCGCCATATCTAAATCTCTATCTGTCTAATTATCAACTTGTTTCGCAACCGCTCAGGTGACACCTTTTCTGCTAACGACCAATTCCTGCTTTTATCCAAAACATCTCTCATTAAGCTCAGTGCTGCATAACACGTCTTATTTCTTCAATGCTTACCTTATACAATTCCATCGCAGAATTCGAGAATACGCTGACAGCGAAGCTTTCCATTTCTTCTGAATACACCTTCAGACCTTCATAACACTGCCATTCCGGGCTGTTGCTTACATTAAGGAAATCCTTCTTGTCAATATCATATATAAGCCCATTTCCATGATATTTTCCGTAGGCCTCCTTCAAAGTCCAGACCCTGGCAAGTGCCCTTATGGCAGCATCCCCATCCGCGGTCTCTCCAAAAGCCTTCATCTCATCCTCAGTCAAGAACCGATTTTTTATCTGTGTTAATATCTCCGTATAATTCTGTACATCGATACCGACCGCGTCCTTATCCACCACACAGGCGAGAGCATTGTCACAATGGGAAAAATTGAAACAGATATCAGACCCCTCTATATGTGGTTTACCGGACCTGTCATAAAAAAGTTTAGGTTTTTCCGGGATGCCGTATTCCTTTTTCAGCGCGTACCTGAGAAGTACATAGGCGAAGGTACACAGAATCTTATCTTTATAGAATCTGTATCTCTCCGCCTTTTCCCGCCTGTCATCATCCAGCAGCTCCGACCAGTCAGAAAGTGGTTCATTTAAATTTTTAAAATCCGCAGAAAGCAAATATATCATTCTGTCTCCCTTGTTGGTTTTACATCCCCTGTAATCCGGATCAGAGTATTTCTTTATTTTCACTCTCGCCCATGGTTCAATGCTCCATACCGATAATTATAACTAAAACCGCACAAAGAAATCCACCGGGGACGGTTCTCGCCGGCGAGAACCGTCCCCGGTGGATATTAATGCATCTTGATAATCCCGTATAATAAGCAATTACCCATTAATCACTCATACAGCTTACCGGTATTTTCATCTTCTTCCCTGCCCTTGAAGGTAAGCTCAGGGTTCTTGATGCTGACCTTTGTATATGGAGGAACCGATTCAGTGATGAAAGAGCTGCCTCCGATGGTGGAATGCTCGCCGATGACTGTATCTCCGCCAAGGATGGAGGCATTGGAATAGATCGTAACATTGTCCCCGATGGTCGGATGTCTCTTGACTCCGGAAAGCAGCTGGCCCTTTCTGGTGGAAAGCGCGCCCAGGGTTACGCCCTGATAAATCTTTACATTATTGCCGATTTCCGTAGTCTCACCTACAACAACTCCGGTTCCATGGTCGATAAAGAAATACTCACCGATCTTTGCACCGGGGTTAATGTCTATACCGGTGTGAGAGTGTGCATACTCTGTCATCATTCTCGGAATAAAGGGCACACCCAGAAGATAAAGCTCATGGGCTATCCTGTATACAAAGATCGCGTTAAATCCCGGGTATGAAAAAATGACCGCTTCTTTGCTGCCGCTGGCGGGATCACCGTCATAAGCTGCATCTACATCAGTAAGAAGTATCCTGAGGATTTCGGGGAAACGCTCTGCAAATTTATAGCTTATTTCCTCGGCTTTTGCATTGATCTCCTCAGAAAAACCCTGATCCTCCTTGCCGTACCGAAGTGCGATAACAATCTGCTTTTTAAGCTCCTCGATAACAGAGCTGATCATCTCTCCTGCAAAATAATGAGATGTGGTTTTCTCAAATGCAACCTGCCCAAAGTAGCCCGGGAACATTAATCTTCTTATGGCTTTTATTATAACGATGATCCTGTCCCTGTCAGGAAGTCTCCTTTTTCCCAAAGCATTCAAAAGATCAACATCTTCGTAATTCTTATTGATAATATCTACAAGGTCGCTAAGCTTCCTGTTCTTCTCTTCGTCAGTCATCATATAACCGGTTCTCCTCGAAAGTTTCTTTATTTTGTCACTTTAAAGTATTAGCATAATTTGCTGTATAAGTCCAGTGTCAGACAAAATGGCCCAAGATGTCCGAAATTGCGCCGCATCCGTGATTGCGATACGTTCCGGATATTCACTACATATTCGTGCAGACAGTAAATTACTGTTCATATTACTATACCCTTCATTGACATCATTCAACTCTTTCGATGCTTACGCTCTTCATACCGGCTTCCAGCATAAGGTCTCTCATGGCTTTAACGTATTTATCTCCCGGAAAGCCCTGGTACCAGTCTATATAGAAGTGTTTTCCCACCTCAGTTGTCTGAAGCATAATGCCTTTCTCCTGCATTACATGGAACGCAGTCATGCGTATCCTGTTTCCGTAATCACCGGTGCGGAGTGTTCCCAGATAGCTTACGCTGAAGGCACTGTTGGTTTTCGCTCTTGTCTCAAGGATTATATTGTCAAGAGCACCTGCAGCATAAGCCTTCGCATAACCCTCGCAGATTCCGCGATATACGCCGCACATCAATCGGATATTCTGTTCCGAAGTGAATCCCTTCATAGTTTCTCTGAACTTCGTGTTCAATGCTTCATCGTCATTGCCAGTAAGTTCCTCCGGTGTGAAATTATAATTATTGTGAACTACCTGATGGAGCAGAGAGTTGGTGTTGCCCATAACCTTTCGTACACTCACTGGAGAGATCACGCTGATGGGAAGTTTATTGTCCGGATTCTCACGTTCCAGAGCATTTGCAAAAGTCACTGCAAGAACTGACATCGGACTACCCTTCACCGACTTTGCGTAGGTCATCATTTCATCACTTGCCACGCTGATGCAGTATCCACGGCAGTCTTCCTTTTTAGCGAATATATCATCTAAGATTGATTCTTTCAGGGTAAATATCTTACCACCCGCCAATTTACCCATCATAGTCTTTGGATCTATAGGATCTGACATGAGGTAAGCATCAACCTCCTGTCCCGGTGCTACTCCGTCCTTTTCGGTCATAACTCCTTCAGGAGCCGGATACTCACATCCATCTAACTCACAATAGTAATGATAGAAAAACGTCTCAAGTACTAACCGGAACCCGGTTCCGTCTGTAGGAACGTGATCAACGTACACAGAAAGAACATTAGCCATATAGCAGAAGGTTACTGAATGGAAATTTCCGCTTCTTTCATAGGGCTCTACTATTTCCGCAGTCTCTTTGATGACAAAAGGAAGGTTGTTTTCAAGTAAAACAAGTTTTCCTCCGCGGTTTGCCACCGCATAGGACATGTAGGGGTAAACCTTAAGAGTTTTATCCCAGGCTGTTTTTACGGCATCAGGATTCACGGGTTCCTTAAGGTCAAATCGATAAGTCATGAAAAATGCTTTGTTTGTAGGATAGGCTCCTCTCGCAAAAATTCCTGCAGTAACCGGTCTTATTTCTTTCCATTTCTCGACTGCCGGATCACCTTCCATCGCAACCATCAGTTTTCTTTCGCGTTTAAACTTACCGGCATTAAGGGATCTTACGGTATCCCAGCCGTTACACTGACCTGAGCACAGGAATGCATCGCACCTTGCCAGGATATAAAGTGCATAGAAGTAGTTTACAGTTGTGTCTTCCAGGGCATCCACATAAGCCTTACCGGTATTTAACTTCTGTTCGAACTCATATATAAGCGAAGCATTTTTCTTTTGCATCTCTGAAACAGTATGTCGTTCCTGAGATATGGCCATCACCTTACCTGGAAATGCCGCACGGATTTTTTCTAAATTATCATTATCCTCTGTTGCAAGGAATATCTTCTCATAACCGTCTTCCTCGATCCATTCACGGATGACTGATATCATCTGATCAGGTGTGGCATGGCGGCGATCTGCACCAAGGTTCATGGTCACATAATCTGTTCCTCTTGCGAGTACTCCAAGAACCTTTCTGTCTCCAAGGATGGCATCTGCATATTCACGCATTTCTGCCGCAAATGCTTCCTTCAGGATGCTCTCATCGAAATTGCTTGGATACTGGTTTACATACCAGGATGTGGTGAAAACAGACATCATTTTCCCCAACATAAGTGTATTGTCCGGAGTTGAATCTTCAGGCTTAGGATCCATCTGGAAATATTTACTCAGGAGTTCATCCGGATATCTGGTACAACCGGGGCTCAAAAAAGCTTTAAGTCCCCGAGGTTCTCCCGCACGCGAACACATAGATACATACGACAACAGACCGCCTATTCCCGTAATATCAGACAACATAACATCAATATATTTAAACGGGCCTTTTCTGCCGCCGGTGAAAGCCTGCCAGAAAAACAGATTCTGGAATGCTGCAACAGAGCTGAGATATGTCCAGTCACGTTTAGTGTAACCCATCTCGAAAGGACCGGCGATGATCCTGAGTGTATCCTTATCACGTTCTGTCGGGAGACTTTCAACTATATGTACTCTGTCCGGATCGGATATAAACCAATTGATCTTCTCATCGGTAACATATACATGTAAATCTGTATGTTTAAGTGCAATGCTGACAACATTAACACTGTACTCATCCACAACATCAAGTTCTATCTTTTTGAACTGATCAAGAAATCTCAGACAGATATTGTCGAGATCTGTTTCATCATAATTCAGGAAAGGGGCATATGTTGCGCCCCCTTTTGTCATTTTCAGGATTAGTCCTCTTAGCTGATCAGGAAACATCATCATATTATCGATATATTCAAGGTCGTAGTCAGGTACGCTTTCGGACGGATCTGTTACATGGAAACGTGTCTCTCCTTTTTTGACTTTTGACAGTGCCTCGTGAAAAACCTTTGTGCTGTGGTTAAGAGTAGTCAGTTCCTCGGTGTTTCTTTCAAGTATGTTCAGCATGTTCTCTGTCTCCTTTACGTTTGATGTAAAAATATTGTTCATTTTCAAACAATATAAATGTACTTCGACACAATGATCATGCTTGATAAGCAACTCCGGTTTGTAAGGACCATATTTTTCAGAGGGGTACTTCGCCCCTTATTATTCTTATAAATCATAAGCTATAAGAGGATATTTAACAAAAAAATGGACGGTTCTCAATGAGAACCGTCCATTTTAATTATCAGAATCGTTTATCAAGCTCCGTAGCAAAGCTCCGTTGCAACTCCATTTGCAACTGTTATATACAGAACCGGTCCGGTGCTATTTATAAAATCTGATTTACTCATAGCGTAGAACCCTTCATCAGTACCTTCCCCATATCTGGTTTGACCGGTAAGCTTAAACTGATATGTACCGTAACTCATCTGAGTTGTGTTCTCCCAGTTATCACCAGGATAATAATCTAAGGTACCTGTAACTGTCAGAACATCACTACCGACCGAAACTGAGTAAAGATGTGCTATACCATAGCCACTGTCATATAAACAGCCATAGTAAGTACCGGATGTGGTTACATATGAGGAGCTGCTACCTGAACTATAGTAATTACTAGCGTAACGTGACGGCTGTCCGTCCCATTTTCCATCATAACCTACCCAATAACCGTCCGGTGTCCATGAGTTCACAAGCATAACACCGTCACTTCCGAGATAATAATTGCCAACCCATTGGTTTGTCGCATAATACCCATAATCATTTACATAGTACCAGTCGCCGTAGTAGTCTTGCTCCCAATACCCGGCAAATGACGTAATAGATAAAATTGACATGATAAGAGCCAGAACAACCGCAAATCTAAGTGCTTTAAAGTTTTTACTTCGCATGTTTACCTCCTGAAATCTGATATACAAAAAATCACGAACCTCTTGTCTCTATCATTATATGTCGGCGATGTTCCGGCATTATATAAATGCTAAACAGGTGGAGTGTTCTCACCAGAGAACACTCCACCTGTTAAATTTCCATAAATATTGAATATCTTATTTTTACTGAAGCACAAATCCACCGTTAGGTGAGATAACCTGACCTGTGAGATAAGGAGCCTTAAGGATATACTCAAGAGCACCTGCGATATCGGAAACGTCACCGATATATCCCTCAGGAATTGTTCCGGCAAGAGCATTGAGCTCGTCCTGGTTAACGCCGCGAAGCATATCTGTCATGATCATGCCCGGAGCGATGGCATTGGCACGAACGCCTCTTCCTGCAAACTCAAGTGCAAGGGCTCTGGTGAGACCGATAACGCCGGACTTGGCTGCGCAGTAATCTGCCTGGTTGATAACACCTGTAAGTCCGCCAACTGATGAGATGTTTACGATCATTGCCTGATGCTCCTTGTCGGAGTGGTTGATCATGTGAGGAAGAACCAGATGAGTCATATGTAAAAGGCTCATAAGATTGGTTGCGATAACCTTCTCATACTGCTCGTGGGTAATGTCTATCCAGTTACAGTTGTTGGTGATACCTGCATTGTTAACAAGAACGTCGATGTTCTCACCGAACTTGTCAACCGCAGCCTTAACGAGAGCCTCGCAGTCCTCATACTTACTTACATCTGCTCTTACAACCAGAGAATCTACGCCGTAATCCTTCTTAAGCTGCTCTGCGATTTCCTCTGACTTTGCCTTTGAAGACTCACTTACGTAGTTAATGACTACATCATAGCCAAGCTCTCCAAGCTTAAGAGCCATTGCCTTTCCTATACCACGTGAACCTCCGGTGATTATTGCTGTTTTTGCCATATTGGGCCTCCTTAAGATCGTTTATTTATTAACATTGTACAATTATACATCTTTTTTACCAATTTTTCTTATATTTTTTGTATATCGTATCCAGGATAAAATGAATCGCGAGTGCTCCGATGCACATCGAAATAAGATAAATTATGATCCCCAGCGGTCTGCCCGTTATGGCATCTATATCCCTGAATACAATCTGAGAACTGTTATGATATGGGGAAATGTAGAACATATCGCAATCACCCAGCTCATGGAAGATGACATTTATAACCTCCGCTATGCCAGAAAGAATCAGAAAAAGCGGAAGTGTACTTACAAATCCTGAGATTCCGTGAAGCGCTAAACGCTTAAACGAAATATACAAAGACAACGCCAGCATTAGCACATGCCATATAAATCCGTGGGCTGTCAGTGCCGCGTATCCCGGGTGTATGAGGCCGTCATGCACGATGAGCGCCATGATGCCGCCGAGAAATCCGTAGTCGCGTATGAAAGTAAGTATCACTGCTCTGAATCTTTCAGTGCTTTTATGCCCTGCCAAAGCCGCATACAAAAGGCAGAGATACATAGGCATAGAACAAAGCTGGAACGGAAAATACCATATCTCGTATCTCCCACCAAACTCAACCTTCCATATCATGAGCTGCTTCCATATCTCCATCAGCAGTAATACAATTCCAAACGTGATAATTACTCTGTCTGAATCCTTATTATTTTTTAAAAACATAATCCGTTTATTAACCTGGTGAATATTCAATCCTCTCCCCTCACACGAGGGGAGACAAATTGCAACAATTACCCTTGGAACGTCAACACATTTCAATCCACTCCCCTCACACGAAGGGAGACCGAGCTGGATAAAGTTGTAGAGAAGTATCACCTATTTCAATCCACTCCCCTCACATGAGGGGAGACCAAACTTGGTACCCTGCATACCGTACTTTTCCAGATTTCAATCCACTCCCCTCACACGAGGGGAGACAACGGGTTATGCGGCTGATTTTCTCGACTTGCTATTTCAATCCACTCCCCTCACACGAGGGGAGACTTATTGTTCGGAGTGCTGAGATTCCTGACGTTTATTTCAATCCACTCCCCTCACACGAGGGGAGACCATTATCAGCGCCATCATTCGCACTGGATGGATAAATTTCAATCCACTCCCCTCACACGAGGGGAGACCATACACAGGCCGTAAGGCGCTCAGATGTTCTGAAATTTCAATCCACTCCCCTCACACGAGGGGAGACCATATCTCATCACGCTCCCGAACTCATCTTTTGTATTTCAATCCACTCCCCTCACACGAGGGGAGACGAAGATGAAATCATCAGCCATACACAGTGCGATATTTCAATCCACTCCCCTCACACGAGGGGAGACGGGGATATTTTAATAATAATTTACGTAGATATGGAATTTCAATCCACTCCCCTCACACGAGGGGAGACCACTTTCTGCCAGTTTTCTTACATGGCTTACCTTATTTCAATCCACTCCCCTCACACGAGGGGAGACACCACTTCGCCATCGTTAAAAATCCGATGCACAAAATTTCAATCCACTCCCCTCACACGAGGGGAGACGGAGCTGTGTGAAATCGCCAACAATAATAAGCTATTTCAATCCACTCCCCTCACACGAGGGGAGACAAGCACTTAATATTTTACTATACCAATTAGTGATATTTCAATCCACTCCCCTCACACGAGGGGAGACAGATAACACCAAAATCAACACTAAAACAACACAATTTCAATCCACTCCCCTCACACGAGGGGAGACTTATATGGCAAAGACTATGACGGGCAGATGCATATTTCAATCCACTCCCCTCACACGAGGGGAGACAAAAACCTTCAGCAGGAAATAAACGACAATATAATTTCAATCCACTCCCCTCACACGAGGGGAGACTTTAAGGCGTCATAAATCCTGATGGCATCATCCTATTTCAATCCACTCCCCTCACACGAGGGGAGACGCCGTCAGCAATCAAATACATGGAATCAAGAGATTTCAATCCACTCCCCTCACACGAGGGGAGACCCCCTACCACATAACGGAATCCGCACATATCTATTTCAATCCACTCCCCTCACACGAGGGGAGACAGCAAATACTGGACTACGCAAAAGGCAGCCGTTATATTTCAATCCACTCCCCTCACACGAGGGGAGACTGTGATATCTTTCTCTGTCATAATCGCCTCCGTATTTCAATCCACTCCCCTCACACGAGGGGAGACAATCATCGGGAAAAATTTCTTTCCGGTCATAAGATTTCAATCCACTCCCCTCACACGAGGGGAGACTTCGCTCTGAGAGATATGACTGCCGCCGAGATCGAATTTCAATCCACTCCCCTCACACGAGGGGAGACCATCATTTCAGCTAAAGAAGGATGCGTAAAGCAATTTCAATCCACTCCCCTCACACGAGGGGAGACAGAGACTTTTAAATATTGTAGTTTGTGCGGAGCAAATTTCAATCCACTCCCCTCACACGAGGGGAGACGAAAAGGAGCAAATGCAATGATTAGAAATCCAGAAATTTCAATCCACTCCCCTCACACGAGGGGAGACGATGAGACTTATGTTGACAACAGCAACAACACACAATTTCAATCCACTCCCCTCACACGAGGGGAGACCGTAGTACACGTACATTTCCTGTCCGGTTTCCAAATTTCAATCCACTCCCCTCACACGAGGGGAGACGGCAAATATTGCCGAAATATTGATTAGTATCGTACAATATTTGTTTATATAGTTTAAATACAAAACAATTATCACAACATATCGCACATAAAATTATAGTTGCTTATATGCAACATGTACATTTGTTGCTGTGCGAACCCGCCAGGCTTTTTATGTACGCTATATCTTCGCACTACAAAATAATAACATCCTTCATATCATATTTTGAATTTGCACCGTAATGTTCAATTTTATCCTTGTAGTTATTTCCAAGAAAATAAAACCTTAAACTATCCAGTTTCTCGTCCATTATTTCCAGTAACTTGGCCTTTAGAAGCGCACATTGACTTGCATCAACATTACATTCAAAAACAGAATTCTGAACACGAATACCGTAATTCTCACATGTCTTTGCTACTTTACGAAGTCTCGCTGCTCCTTTGGCTTCAGAAACGTTAACATCATATGTTATCAGCACCAGCATAAATCACCTCCACAAAAACGGAGGATAGCCATCAAGGTCTCCTCTAATGTACCGAGCCAGTAATAACGCCTGAACATATGGCACAATTCCCCATTGAATTTTTTCTTTCAAATACGGATGTTTTATTTCTTCTTTCTTATGATTCTGCCACTCAGTCAAAAAAAGCTTCTTTCCATTTTCGGTAAATTCTACAGCACCACTTTCTGAAGCTATAAAATCATCACCCTTGATCTGTCGGTTATTTATTAGTGTCACAATAAAACGATCCACCAACAAAGGCCTAAGCTCTTCCATCATGTCTAAAGACAGTGATTTTCTTCCCGGGCGATCTTTATGCAAAAAACCAACAAATGAATCAAGTCCAACAGATTTTAGCCCGTTAACGCAATCGTTTGCTAACAATGAGTAACCAAACGAAAGCATGGCATTTACATTATCTAAAGGAGGACGACGATTTCTTCCATTAAAGCAAAAATCATCTTTCTGATTAAGGATCAAATCATCAAAGCAATCAAAGTACACCTGTGCTGCCTCCCCCTCTAATCCACGAATTTCATCAATAAAATTTGCAGACATAACCTGTTTTATCCTATCATCAAGAACATCTTTTGCCCTTTTGATTTTTTCCACATCAACACGAAGCGAGTGATCTCTCAGAGTTCTATCCAAAACCCATTTACAGTTATAAATCTTGCCAATAATGAAGTTTTTTACTATAGGAACACTCTGTTTTTCATCTTCCGAAATCTGATATTGCTTTTTTCTCAGCAACACATTCCCATTCTCGTCATTTATTACACGGAACAGAAATTTACCAAAGGGCGAGTAAAAAGATATTCCTATACCCATTTCAGCGCATTTTCCCATGAGGTGCGGCGTTGCACCTCTATTTGAAAAGCAAACTATTTCTTCGAAATTCAACAAGGGAAACTGACCAGCTTTTGTTTTTCCTATTTCTACAATTACAGTTTCCCCTTTTAATGACAAATATGCATCCTCATTCGTAACATACAAGGTATTAAGTAATTTTCTCATCGCTTTGCAGTACCTCTTGAATGTATTTGTTAACGGATTTAGATTTCTCCAATTCCGGCAGACATACATTATTCAACGAACAGGCATAACAACTCTTTGTAAACTTTCCTCTGGGAGTCCATCCTTTTTTCCAGTAACTTTGCATTTCTTCAATAGTATCTATGACATGCTTACGAAGATTTTCCGTAAATTCCACTTCAACACGATGTTTTATCTTCCCATAAAAAAGTGCTCCATACTTAATCGTACAGGCCAACATTTCTTCTAAACATATAGCCTGCCCACAAAGTTGAAGTAAATCAGCCTCGCTTTCTTTAGGCTCTCCATTTTTGTACTCTATAGGGTATGGTTGCCACCGTCCTTCATATCTTATTAACGGAATCCCTCCATTATCTCTTCTGAATTCTACAACGTCACAAATACCCGTAACTTTGAGCTTAGAAGACTTGACACGCAAACCTCTCATAATGATTAGGTCCCCTCTCTTTTCGGACTTACTATCATCATGAGCCTTTTTGTGCATCAGCATTCCTTCGGTCGTACGAAGATTTTCAGCCCATTGCTGTTCAATATGGATCAAGCCCCACTGCCTCCGGCAGAAGCAAAAATGCTGTATGCCGGAGAGCATAAGATAATCATCTTCCTTGTACATATTAGTCACGGATTATTATTGATACACCGTTTGGAATCTGATCATTATTTACCGAAATCTCGTAATCCTCATATGATCTTGCCGGAGCTGAGGTATCAGCATCTTTCCTGCTGACAGATACCAAATCAAAAAGCTTATGGGATGGAGCATTACCAAGTTCGGATTCGTGCTTAAAAATTATCAGTTTACGAACTGCCATTTTCCCCCTGGCAGCAGAATGATCATTCTCAAACATATTGTAAATTGCATCCCAAAGAAGGTTTAAATCATCCTCCGTAAATCCAGTAGATTTTCTGGCAAGATTAGCGGAAACAAATCCTTCGCAACGATAAAGACCATAAGGAACAATATACTTAGATCCCATTTCATTGTTTTTATTTTCAGCATCCTTTTCAGTTGTTATTGCCACTCGTGTGATTGTTATCTCCTGAGGAACTACCGGTTCAACAGACTTGGCAAATCCGATTTGCACCGGACCACGAACCTGTCCGCAATTGAGTTTTGCCTTTGTGAAGGTTGTCATAACTGCACCGAATGCGCGGATATCATAAAAATTCGCACACATCCAATCACGTATTTTCAGATCAATATCCGTATCCTTCTTTTTCTGTTCTGCAACTTTATCAGCCGATACTCCCAATGCAGCATATGCCTCTTCATCATTCTTATTTAAAACAGCATGACTCTTTATATAAATACGATACCCTGTCGAATCATCCTTAACCATTTCTACATAGTTACGGATTTTCCTCTTAATGCAGACATCCGTGATGAGACCAAGCTGTGTCTCTGCATCAACTCTTGGCATATTTCCAGAATCCGGATCACCGTTTGGATTACCATTTTCAACATCAAATAAAACCACAAAATCATATCTGTTTTTTATAACTTCACTCATTTTTCTCCCTCAACTTTCTTTGATTTGAAATAATCCTGAATCTGATGATAGTACCCTAACTGAAATGCTCCTCGTTCAGGCATATTTAATGTTTTTGGATATCCTTCTTCAAATTTTTCGAGTATCTCTCCAAGTTGTTTGCTATAGTAAACCTTCATTCCGGTGTTCAACTTACGTAAGTGATTCTGCGATAAATCAATCAATTTTGGCATAATGGTTGCCGGAGTAGCTGATGCTCCACCAAAATACTTATCCTTAATTGTTGAATTTAATCCCGGATTCGCAGATTCTTGGATACGCTCCAATACTGCAAATAGTCTTCCCAAGTTGTACGGAACATTATCTGTTTCTTTATTTAGTCCCACTGTCAATACCTCCTTCGGAACTTGTTTATTTTCATTTTTCAAATAATACGCTTTTATAATAGCTGCTCTTCTTTGTCCAACATGATGATCAGCTCTTATCCTAAGATCAATGGCATTTATTAATGTTGCCGGATACCTCACATTCTCAATAATAGATCGAGTCAATTCTCCTGCCAGAATAGGAGAGACATCTGCTCCACTTCTGCATGTTTCCTGGAGTAGCTGCCATGTAGGCATAATTGCTGCTGTCTCCTTTCCTGATTCAATATTCAACCGTTCTTGATGTTCTCTTATATTGCGGACAAATTCTCCAAAAGTACCTCTTTCAAAGAATCTGATTGATAAACGTGCGTTATTTGGGGCTATTCCCAATAAATAAAACTCCATCTGTGGATCTAAGCGTTTGGAATTATAATCAACAACTTTTCCTTCACATATACTCTCAACCAACTTAATCAAGTCTTCTTTTGAATAATACTCATCATCTCCGAAAAAAAATGCATTGAATGCGTCTTGATACTCTTGTTCTCCATTAATTGCGTAAAACAGTAATGCCGTATTTCCTAAGTAATTCTTGTATGTCAATCTCTCCGTAAGGTAATTCAAAGCCTCACCATAAGCAAATGATGCATATTCTCCGGTCTGAGCATTATAACCCTGCTCCTTTCCAAATGAAGAAAAAGCGGTAGCATTGAATGATACTAATGATGCCCCGGAAGATTGGGCATTTCGTATTCTCTTAATTGTAGGATGAAGTATAGCTAAAGAATCAATCTTACCTGTCACACTACATCTACATTCATTTTCTTTAATCCCGCTATTATATACTTCGTTCCACTTTTCCTTTATGTATTTGTTTTCATGAACGAACTTACCATCATGCATAAATATTAGGTTTCCGCCTTTTAAAATATCATTTTTTAATTCCTGAATAACCTCACATTCACTAGCCTTCTCGACATTCCAATTCTCAAAAAAACTAAGAACAGCTGTGGCTGCTGCATCATCCCGCGGCATTATTTTCTTATGTAGTTCCTTTGCAGCTAAAAAACAATCCCGGGCACGATCCGGTTTCCCTTTACCATCTATCCCTAATAAATATGATGAGTTATCACAAAGAAAGTTAGGTGCGATTCCGCTGGATCTTTTGACTTGAGAAGGAACTGACATCTTTTGAGGAACAAGTTTCTTTCCGTCATGTTTCTTCAAAGATATTATCCGTTTAAGCTTTCCGTTAATGTCTATGTCGAGTGCATAGCTCACATCAACCTGACTCCACCCCGGCTTTGATAGCACTCCTTTTTCTGCCAAAGCTTCATAATACCTCACTAACGATTCCAGTATCACCTCAACACCTCCTCGCTATTTATGTCCGGAACTCTTATCATGCCATTTACCATTTTTGCCCGGAAAAACATAGGCTTAATATCGTCCGGCGTACTATAATCCATGTCGTACAACATGAAACCAAGATCCTTTTCTCCATCCAGTTTATCTGAAATTATAACGTCATCAGAAGCTTCTTTGAAAAATGCAGTAAACTCTCGACACCCCATACAAGGCTGGTGATAATACTGTCCTCTAGACAATCTCCGCTTCATGATATCCTGAAACTTTCCAGGATTATCTCCGGGGGCAGCCTTGTCAGTCATCTCAAAATGCGCCTCGATAATATAACGTACATCTTTCAAGACCATAGAAGCCCTTTGTTGTATATCAGAAGATGTATTAATGTATAATTCTCCTTTTCCTACATCCATCACAGATTTGACACTTCTTGCGCTGATTTTTGACTTGATTTCATTTCTTCGAATATTGGTAAAACTGATTGGATTACAAACCTGAATTTTATCAACTATCCATCTAAGTCCCGGATGCCAGTAAATCGCTTCCAATATGCCTCTTGCAGCCGATGGAGTCATGACATCATAAGAGACCCGTTCTACTTTCATTTCAGGGCGAGTAAACAGTGCATAATCTCCCCATACTTCAACCTTTATAGCCATGGTTTCCTCCAAATTTTATAATTATGAGATGTACAAAAATACCAGTTTCCTTTAAATCATAATAGCCTCTCCTTCCTTGTATTCTAAATCAAGTCCAACATCAAAACGATATAGACTACTATCAATCAAAATGCATTTTCCATCATCCAAATCTTCCACCGCAAAATGTTCTTTTAAGCTCATGTACTGATATTCATATATATTAACCCCAAACAAACCGAGCTTACGGTAATCGTTCTTATTTGCGATGTTAAAACGAACCTTTTCTATAAGTGAACTGCTTTCCTCAACCTCGATATAAATAGTTCTTGTATTACTATCTATTAAATTGAACTCATCTGAAACATCTTTGAACGGCAATTGTATAGTACTTAATTGTTTTATTATCTGATATTGGTCTAATGAATCATTACCTTTCAAATAAAACAATTCATCAAAATATTCTTTTATAGCTTCTTTACTGCTGATATCTTCATATTTTTCAATTACATAACCCGCAGCACCAATTTGCATCGAAAACATTTCCGGAGAACCACATTCCAGATCAAAAACATGAACTATACTTTCGTCTTTATTACGTTTCCCTTCTCGATTACAACGTCCCCCAGCCTGTAACAATGAATCTATTCCTGCAATCTGCCTATACACGCAAGGAAAATCAACATCCACTCCGGCTTCAATCAGTGAGGTTGCCACTACTTTACATGGTTCCCCTTTGCTAAGACGTTCTCTTATTTCTAACAACACCCTTTTTCTATGTTCCGGATACATACTTGTTGAAAGATGAAAACATCCCTCACCGTTCATCAAATTAAATAATTCCCTCGCTGCTCTTCTTGAATTTACAATACACAGAAATTGTTCATTCCCATTTAATCTTTCTATCAGTTTTTCGTAAGAGAGCGTACCATCAAATGAAAATGATATCCTTCTGAACAAGCGATCCTCGTAGTATTCACTCGGGCAAAGTTCATATGATATGTAGTCTGTATAAAATTCCCTTATTATATTTGTTAAGGATGGTTGCGTTGCAGTACACAAAACAACCGATGCATAATAATGTTTTACTAACTCCGTCAGTAATGAAATACATGGTTTTATATATGGAACAGGAAGCATCTGTGCCTCATCAAATATGATGACGCTGTTTGCCACGTTATGTAGTTTTCTACTTGATGACGCCTTATTTTTGAAAAATGACTCAAAGAATTGAACACTTGTGGTTACTACAACAGGCATGTCCCAGTTTTCAGTAGCTCGCAAATGAAATAATGATTCTTCATCTTCTCCGGATTCAACATTAGAATGATGCTCAAGTACCGATTCATTTCCAAGAATCTTTCTAAAAATCCCGGCTGTTTGCTCAATAATAGATGTATATGGAATAACATAAATAATTCTCTTTAATCCATTTCTTTTTGCATGTTCTATCGCAAATGCAAGTGATGCTACTGTTTTTCCACCACCGGTAGGTACGGTAAGTGTATACAATCCTTGATTAAGCTCTTTTCCCTTCTTCATGACATGCTTAAGAATATTACATCTAAGCATATTTAATTCATTGTTTGCCGGGAACCATGGAGCTATGAAGGTATTCAGTCTGTCTTGAAGAAGATCAACGTTTAGGTCTCTTCCGCGATCAAGAATACCCGTCATAAATTCTTCTGTATCCAAAAAATCTGCATCCACCAAACAAGAATAGACCATTCTTATCCTATAGGATAATTCAAGCATATCTCTTGGAATATCGGTGTTTTTTGATGGTAGGTTTATCTCATTTTCCCAACCTCTGTAACACGGTAATCCGACTTTTTTTGAGCGGTTTATCCTTGCATTTAACGAAGTCCCCTCCAAATCCGCACGGCCACCAAAATTCGGTAATCCGGCATGATGACCGGCAATACAGAATGCTTCCACTATCATTTTATTTTCATAGGCTTCCAACGCTCCGGCAGTAGAATGATCTACCTTAGGTCCTCCATGAAGCCTTCTTTGAAATTCATCCGAATACTTTCCGATATCATGCATTAAACCCGCCATATAAGCATGCTTTTCCTGGTGAAATGGTTCAGCAAAATCAGCCGCCTTTTTCGCAGTATTTTCAAGATGTTCCTTAACTGATTGTTCTCTTCCATCTTCCGTAATATGTGCAAGATACATCCTTTCTCCTCCGATGTAACTCAAAGATTCCATTGTTATTTTCAGAAAAAGCAGCTTGTCCGTTCTGTAGTTCAACCAAGACTGTATGAGATATATTTCGAAAAAAATGATTACGTCTATTATCTCATGAATAGTTTATTAATTCAGCAAATTATATTTTTTTCACACGTTATAATAA
>Ga0256404_1005154_pt1 | contig 23584 bp, 23 predicted proteins | sample RumenRJG_01DNA_FD_185990 | JGI IMG/M metagenome (GOLD analysis project Ga0256404, IMG submission 185990) | Bovine rumen microbial communities from Lethbridge, Alberta, Canada - RJG_01 | ecosystem: Host-associated > Mammals > Digestive system > Stomach > Rumen | place: Canada: Alberta | collected... | reverse complement strand
TGCCACGTCGGAACTTTGTTCCTCCTCGCAATGACAATCTGAAATGCGCCCCGTGGCAATCTCAACCGATTAAAAGGGTCAAATACCCCGCTGCTTGCAGCGCAAGAGCCCGTAGGGAAGGATTTATTTAAAAAAGTCATTGCGAGGGGCGCAAAGGAAAAGGTAGAGATTGCCACGTCGGAACCTTGTTCCTCCTCGCAATGACGATCTGTAATGCGCCCCGTGGCAATCTCAACCGATTAAATGGTCTAATACCCCGCCCGAGCATAGCGAGGGTAAAGTGTCCGGCGGACACTTTAGTGCTTGCACCGGGGAAGTTTATTTGAATGAAGTATTCAGATTACACCTGATAGGTATCATATAACCGGATAGATTGCACTGTAAGATTCTTCGGGCAAGCCCTCAGAATGACAGTTCGGAACACCTCATCATTGTTAGTCTGAGCGATCATCCAATCACAAATTGCTCCTGTCACCCTGGCGCTGTTGCGCGGGAGTTGTAAGCCAAATAGGAGATTTGGACAACTCCTCAAAATATCTGAAAATACTTGCTTTTCCGTCAGACTGCACATGTCGGGCCGGTTTGATTTCGGACGACAGCCTGACGATGGTCAAGAATGTATCGACCTTGTCAAAAGCCGCTGTTTATGCGGGTTTGGACGACAGGACGACAGGGACGATAGATGGGGGTACCCGTCGCGAGGTCTGTTATATAATCGAGCCAACAAGAAAAACACCCTTTGTCGATAGACAAAGGGGTGTTTTGCGTTTTCCGGGTTTACAGCTTTTCCATGATTTTGCGGGCAACGTATACGCCGCTGGCAGACGCGTGGGAGAGGGAATGGGTGACGCCGGAACCGTCGCCGATGACATACAGTCCCTTGTACTTGGTCTCCAGATTCTCGTCAAGCGCGACTTCCATGTTGTAGAACTTGACCTCCACGCCGTAGAGCAGGGTATCGTCGTTGGCGGTACCGGGGGCGATCTTGTCCAGCGCGTAGATCATCTCGATGATATCGTCGAGGATGCGCTTGGGCAGCACCAGACTCAGGTCGCCCGGCGTCGCCTGCAAGGTCGGGCGTACGGTGCTTTCTTCGATGCGCTTGTGGTTGGAGCGTCTGCCGCGCTCCAAATCGCCGAAACGCTGGACGATGACGCCGCCGCCGAGCATATTGCTCAGCATGGCGATGCTCTCGCCGTAGCCGTTAGAGTCCTCGAAGGGCTCTGAGAAGTGTTTGCTGACCAAGAGGGCAAAATTGGTGTTCTCGGTTTTCTTAGAGGGATCCTCAAAGCTGTGGCCGTTGACGGTGACAATGCCGTTGGTGTTCTCGTTGACGACGATACCGTTGGGGTTCATACAGAAGGTGCGGACGTTGTCCTCGAACTTTTCGGTTCGGAATACGATCTTGCTTTCATACAGCTCATCCGTCAGGTGAGAGAAGATGACCGCGGGCAGCTCGACGCGTACGCCGATGTCGACGCGGTTGGACTTGGTGCTGATATCCAGCTCTTCACACACCTTTTCCATCCACTTCGAGCCCGATCTTCCGACCGATACGATACAGTCCCGGCAGTCGTCAAAGCCGTTCTTGTGATGAACACGGTAGCCGCCGTCGATGATCTCGATGTGTTCGACGGGGGTGTTGAAGTGAAAGTCGACGGTATCCGCGATTTTGTCGTAGATATTGCCCAGCACGATGTAGTTGATATCCGTGCCGAGATGACGGACGGAAGCGTCCAGCAGCTTTAATTTGTTCTGTGTGCAGATTTTCTTGAAATCTGTTCCCGCGGTGGTATAGAGCTTTGTTTTTTCGCCGCCGTTCTCGACGTTGATCTTGTCTACGTAATGCATTAGAGCAAGCGCCTTGTCGCGTCCGATGTACTCGTGCATTGTGCCGCCGAAGTCGTTGGTGATGTTGTACTTGCCGTCCGAGAAAGCTCCCGCGCCGCCGAAGCCCGACATGATCGCGCAGGTTTTGCACTTGATACAGGACTTGATCTTGTCGCCGTCAATGGGGCACTTGCGCTTTTCCAGCGCGTTGCCGGTCTCAAAGACCGCTACCTTGAGATCGGGACGCTTGGTGGCAAACTCATATGCCGAGAATATGCCGCCCGGACCGGCTCCTATGATGATGATATCGTATTTCATGTGTTTCACTCCGTTGTCAAAAATATTGTATCAGAAGGTTGCCGGAGCAATCTCCTGCTTAGTAACGTTAATCACCCCTTTGCCGTTGAGACGCAGGATCGGGATGACCGGCAGGCTGACAAAGCCCAGCGTCATAAAGGGGTCGATGTCGTCGGATACGCCCAGCCGTTTTGCCGCCTCTTTGAGCCGATGAAGCCGTTTTTCAACTTCCTCTGCGGTCATGGGGCTCATCAGCCCCGCGATCGGCAGAGGAAGGCTCTCGAGAACCTCGCCGTTCTCAACAACAGCGAAGCCGCCGTTCATTTTGCGTACCTGTTCCGCCGCTGCGGCGATGTCCTCGTCCGAACAGCCGACAGCGATCAGATTGTGAGAGTCGTGAGCGACGCTGGTCGCGATCGCGCCCTTTTTCAACCCGTAGCCGGTGATGAAGCCGATACCGACGTGGCCGGTGCTGTGGTGACGTTCGAATACCGCCGCTTTCAGAATATCCCGCTGAATGTCGATACCGTTATTCTCTCTGCCGTGCTCAGTCGGCTGGATGATGATCTCGTCGGTCAGGAGCTCGTGCTTTTTCAGCCCGATCACGCGCTGACGTTCCTTGATCTCACTGAATCGGAGAATATCGGGCGTGACCGGCTCCATGTGGAAGGAGCGCAGAATCTTGCCGTCGTCGGGCAGGGGAGGGGTGTGGTCGTTGATGACCTTACCGTTCTTTGCGGCAAGCTTGCCGCCGATATAGACTTGTTCAACCGTAAAGTCGATGAAATCGCCCAGTACCAGCAGATCGGCATGATAGCCGGGCGCGACCGCGCCGTAATTCTTTAACCCGAAGTACTGTGCGGTGTTCAGCGTGCACATCTTGACCGCGTGTACCGGATGAACGCCCTTGTCAACCGCTTTGCGCAAAATTGCGTCCATGTGACCGGTTCTCAGCAGGTCTTCGGGATGGCGGTCGTCGGTGCAAAACATCGCTCTGCAGCAGTAGGGCGGCTTGCAGATGGGGATCAGAGCGTCAAGGTTTTTCGCCGCCGTTCCTTCGCGGATCATGATCCACTGACCGACCGCGATCTTTTCGATCGCCTCCTGTGCGGTGGTGCACTCGTGATCGGAGCGGATGCCCGCGGCGGTATAGGCGCTCAAATCCTTGCCGCCGAGAAACGGCGCGTGACCGTCGATGATCTTCTCGTGTGTTTGCGCGTCGCTGATTTTTTGCAGCAGCTGTTCATCGCCTTCTGTCACGCCGACGGAGTTCATCACTTCGGCAAGCCCGAGGACATTTTCTCGCTCATAGTACGGTTTCAGATCCTCTGCTTCCAGCACCGCGCCGCTTTCTTCCAGCGGTGAGGCGGGTACGCAGGAGGGTAAATTGAAGTAGATGTGCATATCGAGCGGCTCACACAGCTTCATGATATAGTCGATGCCGTTTGTTCCGGCGACGTTGGCGATCTCATGCGGATCTGCCATGACGGCGGTCGTTCCTCGGGGCAGGGAACAGCGTTCAAACTGCGCCGGCGTCAGCAGGGTGCTTTCGAGGTGCATGTGTCCGTCCATAAAGCCCGGAACGATGATTTTGCCGCTGACGTCGACCTCTTTTTCTCCCTGATAGCGACCGAGTCCCGCAATGTAGCCGTCACAGATCGCGACGTCCTTGTGCTCAAGCTGCTCGGTAAAAACGTTCAGCACGCTCGCGCCTTTCAGGACAAGGTCGGCTTTTATGCGGCCCATAGCGACGTCGATGATTCTTTTGAGGTTCATAAAAAGCCCCCTGATGCCGAAATTTGAGAATACATATTCATCATATCATATCAGCCATCAATTATCAACACAAAAGAAAGACCTTACAACAGAAAGTTGAAAGTTTGCCGGATATGATTCTGTTATACATGTGTAGACGAATAGACATAAAAAATCAGGGACACCCTTTCGGATGTCCCTTGACCTGGTGCGAGTGACCGCTGCGAATGGCTTAAAGCCTGAGTTTTTCGCGGTTTGACTGCACTTTTGACTGCAGTTTTTGCCAATCCTGCATTTTTTCACGCGATTTGCAGGTTGTTGGCTTTCATATATTCGTCGGCGACGGCGAGGTGTTCATTGCGAAATTTTTCGAAAACGGAGCAGTAGGTGTTCAGTGTAATGTTGATATCTGTGTGACCGAGAATCTTCTGCAACACCTTCGCAGGCATTCCCGATTCGATACACCTTGTTGCATAAGTGTGTCTGAGCGAGTGCAAATCCACTCTGCCATACACCGTTTTATCAACGATTCCAAACGACTTTAAAGCCGCCGAGTAAGAATAGTTTACCTGATTGGTGGTGACAAGGTTCTGATTGCGCGACAGGAAAAGCAAGCCGCTTTTCTTCCTGCCGATAATGGTTCTCAAAAAGTCTGCCACATCCTCGTTTACAAAGAGCGTGCGTGTTCCTGCCGAGGTCTTGGTTTCGTTAAACACGTTTTTTCCGTATTTGCCGCGTGCAACCGTCTTATTGACGCTGATGGTTCTGTCATCAAGGTTGATATCCTCTACCATCAGAGCGCAGCACTCGCCGATCCTCATGCCCGTAAACATCGACAAAAGCATTATATCGCTGTAGCGAATATCCTCGTTTTTGAGCACGTTAAGGAGCTTCTTTTGCTCGTCAACCGTCAGTGCCCGAACGGGGATTGTCTTTTTGTTGGACTTCGGACATTTGATTTCCTTAATCGGGTTATCCTCAATAATCTTACGATGTGTCGCCTTGCTGAGCACCGCGCCGAGAAGCTGATACATCTTGTTGATACAGGACTGCGAATAGTCGAGCTGCGTCTTGAAAAACGCGATAATATCATCCTCGGTCAGCTCGTCAAGCGGTTTGTTGGAAATTGCGGAGAGCATTTTCAGCGTTTCCATTTTCCTGTCATAGCTCGACTGTCTGATCTCATTCAGCGCAAGTTGTTCGTCCATCATCTTCTCAGCATACTGAAAGATGGTAGGAACAGGCGGCTTCTTGCCGTGAAGATTGCCTGCAAGTGCTTGGATTTGCAGCTCCTTGAGCTTGATTCGCGTTTCGCGCTCGGTCTTGCCATACACTGTTCTGCGAACGCGTTCGCCGTCAATCACCAGATTGATTTGCCCGGAATATCGCTTGCGACTCTCCACATAATAAATGGAACCTTCGCCGTATGGCAATTTAGTTTTCTTTGATTTGGTGCCTTTAGTTTTCAAATTATCCGTCCTTTCCAAAGCCTAAAGACACTGAATCGTTTTTGACTGTCTTTATGATAACGCAAAAACGACTCAACGTCAATATGATTTGTTGCTTTAAAGTGCTAAATTCTTCGTTTTTTACTCCACTCTATGAACGCCTGCTCACTGACCTTGAAATTCTTTCCTACTCTGACAAGCGGAAAATCTGCTCTCATCATAATATTTCTCGCAGTCGGCAAACTACAGCCGAGTGCTTCGGCAACCTCTTTTGTGCTTAAAAACTTGATTTGTGCTTCCATAATGTACCTCCGTTAATTGCCGTATAAGCCGTCGGCTTCCAGTGTATCTATCGAATTATAGAGAGAAGTCAGCATATAGGCTCTCATATTTTTTATTTCGGTTGTATTTCTTTCAAGTGAATTGATAACATATTCAATGTGTTCAGCGGTCAGCATTAACAAGCGTTGGCGAACGGTTTGTATCGTAATCTCGCGCTTACCAATCCGTACATAACTCTCGGGTGAGCAATATGTATCGGTTATCAAGCTTACGATTTCATCCAGAACGCCGCCGTAGTTTCGCTGAACAAGAACGTCATATTCGATTTGCTCCTCAATCTCCTCTTTTACCACATTGTAGGAGATGGATAGATTGATATGACTATCTTCAGTATGAATACATTCAGTATTGATTGGTGGTGATTTTCCGCATTCCAGGATGTTGGGTTTCATTACTCCTGAATGTTGATTATCATTGTTCTTGAATAGTGAATTTGGAGATTCTTCAAATTGATTGACATAAATAATATCCGGCTTACCCCTGCCTTGGTTTCTCCGATTAATCAACCGATATTTTTCAAGCTCACGAAATAACCGCGTCGCCTTTTGAGATCCGCAACAAAGCGTTCTGCACACCTCGCTGTTAGTAAAATACACGAATACATCGCCGTAGCTGTCCAAAAAACCATTCTTCTCAGACAGCGTCAGCCTGTCCAGCAAAAATGCGTATAGTAGCTTTGCTTCAACAGATAGCTGTGAATACGAATCCGAAAACAAAAATAACGGTACCTTTAAGAACCGATAACTTGATTTCATAATAATCATTCCTCCTTGTTCGGTATTTGGTATGCAATTTTTTGAACAAGTAATTTTTGCAAGTGATGGAAACATGAGAAGGCTTGTACATTTGCTTGATTTAACACTTAACGAGTGTTACAAACGATGCTCAGGAAAAGAACGTGTTGATATCCGAGATGCCTATTCTGCTATAAAATCACAAGCTTCAACTATGAAATCTCTTTATTATGGAGAAGATTTGGATTTTTTGAATACACTAACAGATATTTGTAAAAAACGAACCGCATATAAATTCAAATTTCCAAACAAATCTCCCTTTTTACTAAAATATACAAATAAATCAGCGGAGTATAATATAATAAATATAGTTGAATATGGTAGTGGACGCAGGGGCACGACTTACAGATTTGATTATTCATATTGTGTTTTAGCTGATATTCCTACACATTATCAGTATGAAAGTGAGAGAATTGCTCGTTCACGTAGTTCAATTGAAGGATCATGGATTTCTACAGTAACAAAGATTTCTGATGAATTACTAATTCAAGCAAAAATGCCAGGAAAAATAGAAGGATATGTTTCATATTTAAATAAGGAAAGGACTGTGGGGTTTATTAGCGAAGATAATAATAAAGACTACTTTTTTATGATTTCTGACATAATTGAAACAGATAAAACAAAACCGCTTAGAGACGGAATAAAGGTAAGATTTATTCCTGTAAACATAGGAAATACGGTTGTTGCAAAAGAAATAGAGATACTTTAATCTAAGTAAGAAACACTACATGTTTGATTTCGTTAATGCTTAGATAAAAAGCTGAGTTCTAAATCCTCTCTTTCCATACAAACAATTTGCAAAAAAGCAAGGAGGTCAAGGTAATGCTCCCTGACCTCCTATCTTGCTTAAACGGCGTTTTTAGCGGTGTTAAGTTTTAGGTGTAGATTATCTCTCTGTTGACGATTTTGGCGGCTGTGATGCGGATTGTGTTCATTTTACGCGTCCATTCAATTGGATTCTCCGCTTTGAGCTGTTCGGTTATGTTTTCCTTTTCGGAAAGCTGACGGACAAGCAGATCGTACATTTCGTTTGCCTGAGAATCTATGTCGGCGAGATATGCCGCGAGCTTACACGAGGTAAGCAGATTGAAATAGATTAGTTTGTGGTGCTCTTTCAGATAACGCTTATGTCTTTGTCCGAAAACACCGATTTCGACCTTCGGTTGTTCGGGTAATTGTAAATCAGGGAGAAGATAATCGCCCTGTTGTGTGTATGTTAGCTGTAATTCTTTCATAATATGACCTCCGAAAATAGATTTGTCAAACAAACGATTCAGTGAATTAAGGTCATTTTTTCTTAAATTGACAGCTTTTTTCTGCTGTCCGGTCTATATGTTTTCACGAAAAAACTATGTTATTGACTGCATTCGTGACTGCAGTTGACTGTATTTTTGACTGCACTTTATCTTGTCTTAACCGATTTCAACTTTTCTCAACTCAACTATGCGAGTGCTCAAAGCCCCAGTATTTAAGCCGTTTTCGGGCATTTTAAGAAAAATTGGCAAAACAAAAGAGGCAGTTAAAAACTGCCTCAAAATGGTGCGAGTGACGGGACTTGAACCCGTACGTCAAAGACACACGCCCCTCAAACGTGCCTGTCTGCCTATTCCAGCACACTCGCATTTCGAACAGTCGAATTATAGCATTATTTTTATGACTTGTCAATATCTATTTTTTAAAAAGCATTTGTTTTTTGAAAAGATGGACGCAAATTACTGTCATAACATGTTGGAAGAAAATTGACTTTTTACCGCGAATATGCTACTATGATAACGTTTTATCAATAGAACATTTCTACGAGGTAAGAATATGTTTCATGTTTCTTTTCCGGGATTAGGCATCCATGATCTACCGATCAACCGCGTTGCCTTTTCCATCGGGTCCTTCAACGTATACTGGTACGGTATCCTTATCGCAACAGGTTTGCTGCTTGCGGTGCTGTATGCCTACTGCAACGCTCACCGCTACGACGTTGACCGCAATAAGCTGATCGACTGCGTGATCGTCGGTATCATCACCTCGATCATCGGCGCGAGGGCTTATTACGTCATCTTCAAGTGGGATTATTTCTCGGCGCACCCCGGCGAGATTATCGACATCCGCGACGGCGGTATCGCCATCTACGGCGCGATCATCGGCGCGCTTGCCGGCGGTCTTGTGATGGCGAAGATCCGGAAGATGAAGTTTTTGCCCATCCTCGATATCACGATGACGAGCTTTCTGATCGGTCAGGCAATCGGCCGCTGGGGCAACTTCTTTAATCAGGAGGCCTTTGGTACGCCTACCGATAACATCTTTCGCATGATGAGTGAGAACACCGGCGGAGTAGGGGTGCACCCGTGCTTTTTGTATGAATCCGTCTGGTGCGCGCTGGGATTCTTGTTCCTGTTTATCTTCAACCGCAAATTCCAAAAGTATCACGGTCAAGCGTTCTATCTGTACCTTGTCTGGTACGGCGCGGAACGTATGGTTGTCGAAGGCTTGCGAACCGACAGCTTGTATCTGCCGTTTCAGGTGTTCGGCTACGACGTCCGCGTATCACAGGCACTGTCGGCGGTGCTGGTGATTGCCGGTATCATTCTTTTGATTGTCAACCGCAATAAAAACGACGGTATGAAGGGCAGAGTCTTTTCGAAAACATATAAAAAGTCAAAGAAAAGGGGATAATAATGTTTCAGCTGATTGACGGTAAACTGGTATCGCAAAGCGTAAAGGACAGGATCCGTGACGAGGTCGCGGAGCTGAAAAAGGACGGCAAGGAGATCACCCTCGCGGTCATCATCGTTGGCGACGATCCCGCGTCCAGAGTTTATGTGAATAATAAAAAGAAAGCCTGTGAGTATGTCGGCTTTCGTTCGCTGGAGTATGCGCTCCCTGCCGAGACCACCCAGGAAGAGCTGATTGCTTTGATCGAAGAGCTCAACAGCAGGGATGACGTCAACGGCATTCTCTGTCAGCTCCCCGTGCCGAAGCACATCGACGACAAAGCGGTCATCGCCGCAATCTCTGTCGAAAAGGATGTTGACGCGTTCTCTTCCTACAATGTCGGCAAGATTATGATCGGTGATTACGATTTTCTGCCCTGCACACCCGCCGGCGTGATGGAGATGCTGCATTATTACCATATTGACGTAGAGGGCAAAAACTGCGTCGTGATCGGCAGAAGCAATATCGTAGGCAAGCCGATGTCCATGCTGCTGCTTCATGAGAACGGCACTGTGACCATCACCCACAGCCGCACGAAGAATCTCGCTGAGATCACGAAGCAGGCGGATATCCTCGTCGCCGCTGTCGGCAGAGCAAAGTTTGTTACCGCCGATATGGTGAAAGACGGCGCTGTCGTGATCGACGTCGGTATGAACCGTGACGAAAACGGCAAACTTTGCGGTGACGTCGACTTTAATTCTGTTAAAGAAAAATGTTCCTATATCACGCCTGTGCCCGGCGGCGTCGGTCCCATGACCATCGCCATGCTGATGCAGAACACCTTAAAGGCTTTTTATATACAGGCAAAATAAGGTTCCCTTTACAAGATGAAGCCTAAAAAAGTCCTTGACATCTAAGACCCTTTATGATATAGTATATAAGCCGCATACTGTGGGTCTTTTAAGTGCGCGTAAATTTGCTGATACAATCTATATGAGCAGCTTCGTCGCCACCCGAGAGTAGCGAGTCTATGTAAAAGGAATGATAAAATGTTCGCAGTTATCGAGACCGGCGGTAAGCAGTACAAGGTCCAGAACGGTGACGTTATCTTTGTTGAGAAGCTCGACGCAGAGAACGGCGCTACCGTAGAGTTTGACGTTGTCGCTGTATCCACCGATGACGGTATCAAAGCCGGCACACCTTATGTTGACGGCGCAAAGGTTACAGCTGAGGTCATCAAGACCGATAAGGCTAAGAAAATCTATGTATCCACCTACAAGCCCAAGAAGGGTGAAAAGAGAAAGATGGGTCACCGTCAGCCTTACACAAAGGTTGAGATCAAGGCGATCAACGCCTGATGATCAAAGTCAGATTTTTCGGTACTGAGCCTGTTTACGGTTTTCACATCACCGGTCATTCGGACATGAATCCCGGAGGCCCCGAGATTCTTTGCGCGGCGGTATCAAGCGCTGCGTATATGACGGCTAACACCGTCACCGAGATACTGGGAGTGAAACCGACTCTTTTGAACAGAGACGGCGTGATGTACCTGAAAGTAAAATCTGAACAGGAAGCTTTGCAGTGCCGCGTACTGTTTGACGGCTTAAAGCTTCATCTGAGCGAGATCGCTCAGGACTATCCCAAGTATTTGAAAGTAACTAATTCGGAGGTGTAAGGTAATGCTTAAAATAAATCTGCAGTTATTCGCTCATAAAAAAGGTATGGGTTCGACCAAGAACGGTCGTGACAGCGAGTCCAAGCGCCTTGGCGTCAAGCGTGCTGACGGTCAGTTCGTTTTAGCCGGCAACATTCTTGTTAAGCAGAGAGGTACTCACATCCATCCCGGCAACAATGTCGGCCGCGGTTCTGATGATTCTCTCTTCGCTAAGGTAGACGGCGTAGTACGCTTCGAGCGTATGGGCAAAGACAGAAAGCGCGCCAGCGTTTATCCTGTCGAGCAGTAATGACTTTAGGGGCGGTTCAAATACCGCCCTTTTGTTTTTGGATTGTAGGGACGAGTATTCCTCGTCCGCGGATGACCAATGGTCATCCCTACAGAATGAGGTATCATTATGTTTGTAGATAAAGCGAAAATACTGATAAAAGCCGGTGACGGCGGCGACGGCGCGGTCGCGTTTCACCGCGAAAAATATGTCGCGGCGGGCGGCCCGGACGGCGGCGACGGGGGAAAGGGCGGCGACGTGATCTTTGTCGCGGACTCCAATCTTTCGACGCTTGCGGACTTTCGCTACAAGCGCAAGTTTGAGGCGAAGAAAGGCAATAACGGCGCGGGAGGAAGAAAGTACGGCAAGGCGGCAGAGGATCTGGTCGTCAAGGTGCCTGTCGGTACCCTTGTCCGCGACGCGGAAAACGGCCGTATCATCGCCGATCTCTCGGGCAAAGAGCCTGTTGTCGTCGCTAGAGGCGGCAAAGGAGGCTGGGGCAACAAACATTTCGCGACCCCGACCCGTCAGGTTCCGCGGTTTGCCAAACCCGGTATGCCCGGCGAGGAATTTGAGGTCACTTTGGAACTCAAGCTGCTCGCGGACGTGGGGTTGGTAGGTTTCCCGAATGTCGGCAAATCCACCCTGATCTCTGTTGTCTCACAGGCAAAGCCCCAGATCGCCAACTATCATTTTACCACCATCAACCCGACCCTCGGCGTTGTGTCGATGGGTGACGGCGTGTCTTTTGTTATGGCGGATATCCCCGGACTGATCGAGGGCGCCTCCGACGGCACGGGACTGGGTCACCAGTTTCTGCGTCATGTGGAACGATGCCGCCTGCTGGTGCATATCGTTGATGTGTCCGGTTCTGAAGCGCGCGATCCGAAAGAGGATTTCCGTATCATCAACGAGGAACTGAAACGATTCAATCCCGAGCTTGCCGAGCGTCCTATGCTGGTTGTCGGCAATAAGTGCGACCTTGCTTCTGACGATCAGATCGCCGATTTCAAGGCTTGGGTCGAAGCACAGGGCTACAAATTCTTCCCGATTATGGCAGCGATCCGCTATGACGTCGATCCGCTGTTGAAACAGATTGTGGAAGAGCTCAGCAAGCTTCCGCCCATCAAGGTCTATGAGCCCGAGCCGATGCCCGAGATTGACGAAGAGCAGTTCGGCGACGTCAAGATCACCGTACAGGACGGCGTGTATATGGTCGAGGGCAAGTGGCTGCTGCGTGTCCTGCGCGGCGTCAACTTCGACGACTACGACGGACTGTCCTATTTCGAGCGCGTTCTCCAGTCCTCCGGCGTGATCGACAAGCTGCGCGAGGCGGGCTGTCAGGAGGGCGATACCGTCTCGATTTATGATCTGGAATTTGATTTTATTGATTAAATTAGTCTATTCGAAGTCCCGAACACGCGTGTTCGAGCTGTGGTAATGACGATTTAGAGATGTTGAGATTGCCACAGGGCGCAATTCAGATTGTCATTGCGAGGAGGAACCTTGTTCCGACGTGGCAATCTCAACCTTAACGCTTGCGCCCTTCGCAATGACTATTATAAATAAATGAGTGATGAAGATGGATGATAAAACGATTCAGTCAATGCCTATGCTGAACCTCGCGTTTATCGGCGACGGCGTCTATGATCTTCTGGTACGTGAGTACCTTGTCAATTCCAGCTCCGCCCATGTCGGCGAGCTGAATCAGCGCAAGGTGAAGATGGTTAACTGCAAAAGTCAGGCGGAGTTTGTCAAGCTGATCCTGCCCGAGCTGAGCGAAGAAGAAACAGAGGTTTATAAGCGCGGCAGAAATACAAAGGTGCACTCCGCATCCAAGCACTCGACCCTTTCCGATTATCATGCGGCAACGGGTATGGAAGCGTTGTTCGGATGGCTCTACCTCAAAGGCAGACTTGACCGTATAAATGAACTCTTCACGCTCATAATAAACCATATATAATGGTTAGAGAGTGATTGGATGAAACAAACCGACAGAGCATGGAACTACGCGCGGGACTATCTTGTGATAGCCCTCGGCGCGGTTATCTATGCGCTGTCGGTCGATTTTTTTACCGCGCCCAACAATATCGCCCCCGGCGGCGTCACGGGGCTTGCCACCATGCTTAACCACCTGTTCTACGCGCCGATCGGAGCGACTGCGCTGATTCTCAACATTCCTCTGTTCATCTGGGGAGCTGTCGAGAGCGGCAGGAGGTTTATCGTTAGAACCGCCATCGCCACCGTGACAGTGTCGCTGTTGATCGACCTTTTCGCGCTGTGGGAGATCAACTACCGCGGCGATCTCATCATCGCCGCGATCTTCGGCGGCATCCTCTCCGGCACGGGGCTGGGGCTGATTTTCCTGCGCGGCGGCAGTACCGGCGGCACCGATATCATCGCCCGCAACCTGAACCGCAGATTTTCGTATCTCAGCATCGGTACGATCGTCCTGATCTGCGACGCTGTCGTTGTCGCGCTGTCCGCGATCGTCTACGGTTCTCTCGAAAATGCCCTCTACGCCGTGATCGCGATCTTCACCTCGACAAAACTGATCGACGCGGTGGTGTTCGGATTCTCGCGTGATAACGGCAAGCTGCTGATTATCATCACCGCTAAACCCGCCGAAATCTGCGACCTCATCACAGCGAAACAGGATAGGGGACTGACCCTGATCGAAGCCTGCGGCGGTTACAGCAAAAGCCCCCTCGGCGTGATCCTCTGCGCGGTTCGGCCGCACGACGCCTACCGCGTCCGATCAGCCGTGATGGGTGAGGACGAACACTCCTTCATCATCACCGCCACCGCCACCGCGATCTCGGGACTGGGCTTCGGTAACGAATGATAAAAGAAAAAAGTGCCGCGGCACCTTGACATTTCGCGATCTTTCCTATATAATAACTCATGTTATGTGTGCAACTATGCCCATAACCGAAAATAACCTTGCGCTATATAGATTTGTATAGCGCCAATAGTCCATAAGGAGGTGTAAACATGGCATTGAAGGCTAATTACGAGACCGTAATGGTATTTTCAATGAAGCAGGGCGAGGATGGCATCCAGGCTCTCGTCGAGAAGTTCAAGGCTCTTATCGAGAAGCACGCTACTCTGCAGAGTGTTGACGAATGGGGCAAGCGCAAGCTGGCTTACCTGATCAACAAAGAGTCTGAGGGTTACTATGTGCTGATGAACTTCGAGAGTGAAGCTGAGTTCCCCGCCGAGCTCGATCGTATCTACAAGATCACCGACGGCGTTATCCGCTCATTGATCATCCGTAAGCCCGAGGGCGCTGAGGCTCCCGCACAGGAAGAGCCCAAGGCTGAAGAAGCTCCCGTAGCCGAGGAAGCTCCCGCTGACGACGCGTCGCCGGAAGCTGCTGAGTAAGACGAATAAGGTATTTAGCGGTTTACCCACAAAACTACCGTAAACCGGAACGAAAGGATTTAAGCTATGATTAACAGAGTAATTTTGATGGGTCGCTTAGTAGCTGACCCTGAGTTAAAGACCACTACATCCGGCATTTCCGTCACCTCTTTCCGTATCGCTGTCGATCGCAGCTATGTGAAGGCGGGCGAACAGCGTCAGGCAGACTTTTTTGATATCGTCGCGTGGCGCAGCTCAGCGGAGTTTGTATGCCGCAATTTCTCTAAAGGCTCTCTGATCGCCGTAGACGGTCAGCTCCAGTCCCGCCAGTACCAGACGAAGGACGGCCAGAACCGCACCGCGATCGAGGTTGTTGCTGATAACGTCAGCTTCACCGGCGAGCGCCGCGATTCCTCCGCCGGCACCTACGGCGGCGGCTACAACCAGGCGCCCGTGAACACGCGTGTTCCCAACGCTTACGGCGGCTCACAGATGGCTCCCGAGGCTCCCGCGCCTCAGCCCGCGGCATATTCCGCAGGCTCTGCCGACGACTTCCAGGTCATGCCTTTAGATGATGACTTACCGTTTTGATTTTAGGCTCCCTTTGGTAAAGGGAGCTGTCACCGAATGGTGACTGAGGGATTGTAAAACTGTTTGAGGTTGAAAACCGAGTCACCATATATCTCTAATTTACGAAAGGAGAACCCAACATGGCTGATAGACCTATGGGTAACAGACGCCGCCGCAAGGTGTGCGGTTTCTGTGTAGATAAGGTCGAGAACATCGACTACAAGGATATCGCTCGTCTGCGCCGCTACATGTCCGAGCGCGCGAAGATCCTGCCCCGCCGTGTGACCGGCACCTGCGCCGCTCACCAGCGCGACCTGACCACCGCGATCAAGCGTGCGCGTCAGCTGGCGCTTTTACCTTATACATCTGATTGATGAACAAAGCTCCCGAGTTGTTCGGGAGCTTTATTATTTTAGGTCGTTATGAAATCCCATAGGGGAGAGACGATCTCATCCGATTGCCCCACGACCCCAATTTCGTGTGAATCTATTCAGTGAAATCACAACATTTTGTGCTTTTGCACGAAAGGACAAGTGATTCTCTGTTCTAACTGCACAAAATCTTAAAATCATCTTAAAATATTGTAACAATTTATTGACTATTTTCTATCAATTTGTTATAATGCTATTATTAAAAATAGGATAGTAAGGGTTACTATGCCTTGTTAAGGCTTCGTCGCACAGAATGTTCGTTGCTTTTTGTATGAATCGCCATACATAAAACCGCCATTTTATGCAACATGCACAAAAGCGTTGTTGATCCCAGCTGTTCTGTTTTCTTGAAAACAGTTGTTTTTTCTTTATGCATTTTTATGCAAGGGAAAACGGCATGATTATGCTGTATTTGCATATTTGAAGCCACTTTTTGGCTGATGAAATACGGCATTAAACAAACTCAGTAATCATTTAACTGTTACGGTTGCGAAGAACTTTATGGCTTACGGCGCCGCAAAGCGATGATCGACTGAAAGCGAACGTCATCCGAGTTGTTGAAATTGCACATACCTCTTGTTTCATCGGATGAAAATAGCAAAGGTCAGTTCGTGTCGATCATTTGACGGATATCTTCTCCTGTTCCCCGTCCGCTGACGCTTCGCTGATTACCATACGGCTGTGCGTAACGAAAGTAACAAAAGGGAGGAATCTTTACATGAAAAATAATTTCGACCGTACAAAAACAGAGACATCGAAGCTCGGCACGCGTTCTCTCGCGCTGCTGATGTTCTTCGTCATGCTCTTCACCGCGATCGGCTCCGGCTCGGTGCTCAGCGCGCTGGCTGTGACCCGCGGCGGCGAGGGCGCTGACGACAGTATCGCTGAGCCTGTCAACGTTACAGACGATTTTGCTTCTTCGGCTGATCTTTATGACACCGAGGAGACCATGCTCGGCGTGAAGAAAGATTTAGCCGGTACAGGCGCGGATGCAGATCTCGCTGCAACCGGTGCGACTTATTACCTATTGGTGTCGCAAAGAGATGAGAAGCCGTCTTCTATGACGAGTTATGTTACGGCGACGACCCAAAGCTTTACGGTTACCCCGTCTACGTTTGGCTTATTGTCTAATTACTTTACTAGAGGCACGAATTATTATGTCGGTATCAGCTCATCTTCCAGTTATAAGAACATGTGGTCTCAGGGCGGCGGTTCAGAAGTCGGCACAGTTTCCGGCAGTATTCAAGCCTCTAAACAAAGTTATAATTTGACTGAAAACAATGTTTCCACGACATATAATTTTGCGCGATTTAATACCTCCGCCGCTAATGTTACTTCTGTCACTGTTACCACCAGCTTCTCCGGCTCTACGACAACTTACAATTTTGCTGCGTCCACTACTCCCGTCAGCTCCACCACATGGACGGTTGCGGGCAGCAGCACCGATCTGTTCGGTACTGCATGGTCGCCTACCGCTACAGCTAACGACATGACCAAGAGCGGCAGCACCTGGACATGGACGAAAGAGAATGTATCTCTCCCTGCCGGCATGATCTACTATAAGGTCGCCAAAAATCACGCATGGACCACCACTTATCCTGCTAAAAACGCGAGCGCTACTGTTCCTTCTACCGGTGTGTATAATGTCACGGTAACCTATAATGAGTCTAACAACAATGTCAATATGACGCTGAATCCCGCAACAGTCTCTAATCTCACGCTGGATAGTAATATTGAGAACGCTGTTGTAAAGGCAACCTATGACGGTACGACCATCAACGAGGGCGGTACTCTTGAGGATGTTCCTCAGGGCGCTGCGGTTACGATCACCGTTACCCCGGATTCCGGCTTCAAGTGCGACTCTGTATCCGGTACTTATACTTCCGGCACCGTGAACGGTACCATGAACGGTAATGCCAGATCGTGGACGATCGTAATGCCCGGTGCTAATACGACCGTATCGGCTACTATGGCTACCGTTACGATGAAGAAGATCTTCTTCAACAACAACTATACCATGTACGCGATGGTATCTGCGTTTGCGAGGAATTCTGCTAACGAGAAGCCCCTCGGTACCTACCCCGGCTCCACGATGACAAAGATCGAGAACTCCAACATCTGGTATATCGAGGTTCCCGAAGACACCGATTACATCACGTTCATCGGTGATGACGGCGCTAACACCGGCGAGATGTCGATTCCGTGGAATAATGATTATCCCAAATATACCGCGCCTTATGGTGCTAACGCCACTCCCGACATTGCTCACGGCGGCACATGGGGCAACTACATCTGGGGCGGCTCCTCTGATCTGAGCCGCGGTAATGTCTACACCGTCACCGACGGTACGACCATGCATAACTCGAATCTGTTCACCGGTATCAGCGCAACCCTGTATGACTATTACACTGACGGAGAGGTTGCTAATGGTTGGATCAGCGGCATAGACAGTCATGAGTACAACTGGACCGATTCTGGTTGGTATTGGATACCAAATAAAAAGCTGAATGAGGCACTTTCTGCCTATGCAGACGCGACAAACCAGCCAAAATACGACGTAACGTATCCGTTGTACTTTGGTAATTTGAATTATTCCTCATCTGCTACAGAAGTTAGCGGGTATTACAATTTTGTTAAAGCTGCAAACAACTCTGTAGGATTGTCCAATACAAGTAATGCTGTCACAGGTTTGAGCGGAAAAACCCTCGCTGATTCCGCAATCCATTATTACTCCGCAAGCGATACTACCAATGAGAACGGTGCACCGATGGCGATGTTCAATGAGGACTTCCTCTCCGGTGAGAATAGTCAAGGAACGGCACTTGCATCAATTCTTCGCACATCTTCATTCCCTGTGAGAATAACAAGTACAGGCGGAGAAACGACTTATCCGAATAAGATTTATGTAGATTCTGGAGAATGGACAAATTGTCAAATTTGGGCACATTTTTCTAACAATGGAACTGATAAAGGCGACGTAAAACTATCTTCTGATGGAACATATTACGTTGGTGATATCCCTTCTGATGCAACAACCGTTACGTTTGTAAGACTTGCTCCAACATATAGCGGTACAACTGTAATATGGAGTGGAAGTTATTTTTATAATCAATCAAATGATTATAGCGTAGAAACAAGCGTTGATAGCGCTAGTCGCCTTTATAAGTTTAAAGATTGGGGTTCTGGTTTTGGCGCAAAATGCAACTTTAGCAAAGTAGATGTTGATTCGAGCTACAGTTCTACCTCCGATACTCACACTTACTATGAGTATGACAGTACGGATGGTAAAGATAACGCATATATCACTAACGTAAGCACTTCGAACAAAACCGCGAAGATAAATTACTATTATGATTCAAATACGGTTCATTCAGTTAGCAATACCAAAGGTTTCTTCCCCTTTAACCGTGTTGGTATGACAACCGATGATACGCCGACTTCAGATTTGACACTTAACTCCGATTATGCACAAGACCTTGGTTTCGGCATGAAGTTGGAAATTCCTTTCACGCTTGAAGCCGGCGGTGCATTCAGCGATGGAACAGCTCAGACCTTCGACTTCTCCGGTGACGATGACTTGTGGGTATTCGTAGATAATCAGCTCGTCCTTGACCTCGGTGGCGCTCATGCCAGAACAACGGGTTCTATCAACTTCGCAGACCTGACAGTCACAGCATCCAACACGCAGAAAATCGCTTCCGCAACCAGAAACGGCAGCTTCGACTGGTTCGACAATACCAATGCCAACACCGTACATACCATGACCATCTATTACATGGAGCGCGGTATGTTCGACTCGAACCTTAAGTTCGGCTTCTCCTTCCATGCGATCCCGAATCAGTTCAAGACCGAGAAGAAGATTCGTACCTATGACGTCAACTCCGGTTTCTATATCAAGAACGACACCACTAGGGCTGATACTCAGCTCAGCGGTAAGGACGTCACATGGTTTGAGAAGACCTATCAGTCTGAGCAGTTCACGGTTACTCAGAGCTACACCGATAATGAGAAGCCCGCGTCCAGCGTTGCTTACACTAAGGATTCCAACACCGAGACGGCAGCTCGTTCTTCGACTTCGGGTACACTCACGCCGAGCAACAAAACGATCAGCTATAACGTCGCCAACGACGATATCTACTACTTCCTCGATCAGTTTGCGAGCGGCGACGCATTTACGATCAGCGAGAGCCCCTCGGCAAACAACAAATATAAGTATACACAGTCGGTCGAGGTATTCGACGACGCGAACAACAGTAAGTTGGTCGAAGGTAACGGTGACGCAGATACCGGATATAGCTTTACCTTTGCGCCGACGTCTACTGTGACGAGTAGCTTAGAGAGCTTGAACCTCAGAGCGCGCTTCACCAACCGTATGGTGACCCATGACCTGACGCTGAACAAGATCCTCACCAACACCGATGACTACACCACACCGTTCACCTTCAATGTCAAGTTTGACTTTGGTGACGGTAAAGGATATATCGCATATCCTATCTATGCTACCGTTGATGGCGTTGATGTTCAGCTCACGGCTGCCGGTGATTTAACCGTAAAATCCGGATCAACTGTCATCCTCAAGGGCATCCCCGAGGGCGCAAACATACAGGTTACCGAGACGCTCGCTACATCTCATGTATATCGCTATAACAAAGCTGAAGTAGAATATGAGACCCTCAGTGAAACTCCGACAGTGGACGCTGTAAATGATACCAGCGGTAATAATGTAACAAAGGGTGTTCAATTTGTGATGGGCGCCGATAATATGACCGTTTCCATCACCAATTCTAAGACCGGTGAGCTTGAGATCACGCATTATCTTGATCCTGATTCTACCGGCTCCGGTACTACCAATGTAGGCGTAGTCGTTGCTGACGGCAATGGAGTTACTAAGAAAACCTTCAATTCCATCCAGAATGGTCCGATCATCTTGGATAATACCTATATTGATCCTCAAAAAAGTTCATGGTCGATTACTGTTACCTTGACAACCAATATGGACAATTTCTGTAAGTTTAACAAGTTCTGGTTGAATTATATGGAAACTACACCGACAAATCTTGGTAATTTTGCAGGACCCGACTCAGCTGAGATGACACAAAGCTACAGCGACAATAGAAAGACCTATACTTTGACGTATAAATTCCTGATCGGTAAGTTGTTTACAGAAAATAATCAACCCGTACCACAGAGATATGATAAGCTGCCGTTCTACTCGAAAATCGACAAACCCGATTTTAATTATGAACTGACTTATACTTATCCCGCGTATAACAAGAGCTTTGGTAATCAGTCGTATACTGTAAAGGGTTATTTTACGGATGATGAACTGACAAGATATATGAATTACACAAAAGAGGAACTGTCCTTTAACACTACTGAAGATGAAACACTTAAGAGAACCTTCATCAACAGTCACGCTCCGTATGAGGATAATTTCCAGAAAACGATGGATTATTCAAAGTACTCGATCCCGGATCGTACATGGGTTGGCAGTACATCTACCTTCAAGCTCGGCGTCACTCTTACGCAGGATAACAACAGAGTATATGTTACCTTTAAACTTCCCTATGCCTTTAGCGACGCTACAGAGTTTAAACCGACAGTTGAAACGAACGGCAAAGTATACTACAAAACTGCGACTGAATCCGTTGGTCAAGTTTCCACATACGGAAGAGACTGGTATTCTTACGGAGAGCGCAAAGCCACTGAAACTAATGTCAGCAATGCTAAGTTTGTCACAGCTCCTCTGATCCTTGCTGATGCAAACGGAAACGATGCACATTACTTCCAGTATTGGAGCGTCAAGACTGTCGCAGCATATAACCAGGAATCTGTCGAATACACTCGCTGCTATGATCCAGAGTTCAACCTCGCGATCTTCCAGGATGTGATTGTAGAACCGATCTACAGTAATGCGTTCCCCGGCGATATGCCCAATCCTCCCAGCACATGGGATGATTACGGTAGATTTGACCCGGATATAATGAGAACGCTCGATACTAAGAACGGTATCACGATCACCTTCCTCGAGAATTCCCGTAACCAGTACAACTTAGGCGCTTGCGGTAACATTACAACCACATCTCGTATGGGCGGCGGCGACCGTATTTACTCCGACTTCCTGATCTCCTACAACAACATTGCAGGCAATGTCACGCTGAATGAACTTGACGCTGATACAATGAAAGCCGGCTTGATCATTGAAGCAGTTGGTGAGATGGAAAAGGATGCTAACGAGAAGTATATTACAAGCGCTGAGCACTACAGAACTACGTATGGTACAGAAATCTCACCTGCAACCATGACTAAGCTGACTAATCTGATCAACGGTACATCGCAGAGCGGCTTCGCAAAATCTGAGTTTGACGTTACCTCTCTCGACAACAAGAACCGTATTCAGTACTATTACAGCTTGGCGAATAAGCGCCATACCACTGATACAGAACAGTATGAGCTGACCGATGATCTGACGAATAAGAAAAAGTATTTCAGAGCTTATGCATACATTGCCGATTACAGTAATGGTACCTATAGCAATATCCAGATCAGCCCGACTCCCGTATACTTCACGATCTACGATATGGCTACGATCGAGAACGGTTCGTTTATCAATTAATTAAGGAGGAAAGAATTATTATGATGAAAAGAGAATATTCTTCTCCTGAGATCGAGATCGTTTCACTCACGGTCAAGGATGTGCTGACGGCTTCTCAGTATGTGCCCGAGCCCGAGCTGCCGACACGTGCCGGCGACAAAGGTATTGACGATGATCTCTAAGTAAAATCAATGATTACAGGCAGTGCCATTCGTACTGCCTGTAGTTATATTTGTGGTGATTTATATGAAAAAAGTATTAAAGCATGCTATCGCGCTGAGTATGGCGTTGATGATCATGGTGTTACCCCTATCAGTAGCTTTTGCTGAAAGTATCTATTACGCCGACGGATATCAGTACACCTATATCAATAATGAAAAAGTATCATTATATGGGGCGGATGATGCATATATAAACCCACTGATGATACCGAGCATATTAAATAATCGAGCGGTTGTCGATATTCGAAACAGGGCATTCTTTGATAATACTGTTTTGTCATCGGTGGATTTTTCCAACGCTGATCATCTTGAACGCATCGGTTCCTTCGCTTTTGCAAATTGTGCGAATCTAGACGGTGAGATTGTGATCCCTAGTACGGTCACGACAATAGAAACTGCGGCGTTCCAAAATTGCGCTTCATTGGATTCCGTTGTATTTAACGCATCTTCCGGCAGTGTACCTAACCAGTGCTTTAACGAATGTACCTCGTTGAGCAGCGTCACTTTGAATGATACGGTAAAGCGCATCGGTTATTACGCTTTCTCTAACTGTCCTAATCTGACATATATCGAGATCCCTGCGTCTGTAACTGACATCGCAATATCAGCTTTCCAAAGTGACACTGCTATCACTCTTGGCGTATATACCGATAGCTTTGCACATCATTATGCTGTTGCAAATGATATCAGCTTTGTCCTGCTCGACGCTCCCGCGCCGACGGAACCTCCTACGGAACCGGAGACCGAGCCTGTGACAGAAGCTCCGACTGAGCCTGTGACAGAAGCCCCGACTGAGCCTGCTACCGAGCTGCTCGGCTATATCCTCGGCGACGTCGATAACAACGGCGTTGTCGAGAGCATAGACGCGACATGGATCCAGCGGTATTCTGTCCAAATGGAGCTGCCGATCCCCGAAGAGAACATGGTGCAGGGCGATGTCGACGGCGACGGTGAAACGAATGTTTATGACGTTACCTTTATCCAACGATACGTTGTCGATATACTGACGCCCTACGATATCGGTAAATTTATTGCACTATAAAGATCGAGAGACTGTCAAAATCGACAGTCTCTCTGTTTGATAAAACTTATTCAGTTACCTCTGACGAAGGGGTATGCGGGCTGTCTCAGAAAGAGAATACTGTTATATTCACGAATAAAGATAACGAGGCTATGTAGAAGAATACTAGGATTGACTCAATTTAGTGAAAAACGGTATATAAGTAACCGCTTAATAACCACCCCGTAAACACTAAACCCTCCGTCAGAAAACGGAGGGTTTGACACATTTATCTCAATGGCTTCAATTATTCTGTTACGGATTTTGTTCTGCTTATGATGGACTGCTT
>Ga0256404_1005152_pt1 | contig 23590 bp, 17 predicted proteins | sample RumenRJG_01DNA_FD_185990 | JGI IMG/M metagenome (GOLD analysis project Ga0256404, IMG submission 185990) | Bovine rumen microbial communities from Lethbridge, Alberta, Canada - RJG_01 | ecosystem: Host-associated > Mammals > Digestive system > Stomach > Rumen | place: Canada: Alberta | collected... | reverse complement strand
CTCAAAATACAAGAAGGTGAGAACCAAAGATGGTGGGAAATGGAGCACGGCAACCATGCTTAAATATATAGAAGAGCTAGTGGCTATGCTTGGCGTATAGTGTCTCAAATGGAGGTTTCTTTAATGAAAAACTACGGAAATATATTTATCGTCCTGTTGTGCGCACTTGTATTAGGACTTCCTACCTCTGCAAAAAAAGTTTCTCCCGAAATAACCGACCTCCAGGCTAAGACCGAGAAATATCTTAAAAGGGTACAGGCTCAGCCCGACTGGCTCTATTCGCGGTTGCAGATGTACTGGTCGACACACGCCACAGATGTATATATCTGTGGAGAGCGATTCTCCCACCCTGGTGGTCGGCGAGCACCTGAGCCGACGGTGAAATACGCCGGCACACGCGGTCAGGAGTCCTTTGCCGACCGCCCAAAGATAGAAGACCTGGTACCTTATGACGACGATGCTGAAGGCGATGTCACGTTCATCAGCAAGACTACGGGAAAGATGGAGAAGATTCATCCTTCGAAGACCGGCCGTAACATTCCCTCCGTGAACCGACAGATTATGGAGATAGCCCGCAATGCCGCCAAGATATATGCTGCCACAGGCGATACAGCCTACGGCAACATGGCTGCAAGAGTCTTCGAGGTATATATGAAAGGCATCTACTACCGAAATGTGCCCATAGACGAAAATCATGGCCATCAGCAAACATTGGTGGGCATGACAGAGTTTGAAGTCATCCACGAAGACATCATCGACGTGCTGACACAGATGTACCCGCTTATCAAACCTCTCGTAATCAAGGACAAAGACCTCATCGACAGCGCCTTTAAGAAATGGTGCGAGAACATCATTGCCAATGGTGTGCCACATAACAACTGGAATTTGTTCCAAGCCGAGATCATCATGAAGATTGCTCTGGTGCTCGATGACGACAACCATTATGCGGACGGAAAAGGCCGGCAGTACTACTTAGACTATATCTGCCACAAGAACAGCATCCGACAGTGGAGCATCGACAAGCTCATCAGCTTCGGTTTCGACCCGCGCGCCAAGACATGGTATGAGGCCCCCGGCTACAGCTTAGAAGTGCTCAAAACCTTTGCCAACTTAGGCAACCGACTGGACCGTGACACCGGAATAGATATTTTCAAATCCCATCCTTTACTCATCGATGCCGTGAAGACCTCGCCGGAATATCTCTTCCCCAACCGTATGTTTGTTGGCTTCGGTGACAGCCATCCTAACTACCTGTCTACGGAGAGCATGGACAGGATTATGGAATATGCCGCTCGACATAAGAACAAAGTCCTCACTGCGGAGATGACAAGCCTAAAAGCTGCCATACTGCCGCAGGCTCCTGAGCAGTCGATAGCAGCCTATACCAGTCAGCTGTTCTATGCGCCTAATGTGTCGTGGATAGCCATGCGTACAGGAATGGACAAAGACCACGACCTCATGGCTTCTCTCAACGGCAGCTTGGGTAACCACCAGCATGCCAACGGCATCTCCTTAGAGCTCTATGGCAAAGGCTATGTGTTGGGGCCCGATGCCGGTATTGGCAAATACCTCTACAGCGGTCTCGACTATGCTGAATACTATTCGCAGATGCCTGCACACAACACTGTAGTAGTCGATGGCATCTCGTCCTATCCCGTAATGATGTCTAACCATCCTTTCCATCTCATCGCCGCTTACCCGGATGTGTCTGCACAGTCACCGTCATCGGGGAAACTGACAGAACGGAGAGACTCATTTTCCTACTCCACCGTCCGCTTCATAGAGCCAGAAACGCAGGCCATCCAACAGCGCACTGTTGCCGTAGTGAAGACCAGCGACAAGGGCGGTTATTATATTGATGTCTTCCGGAGTCATAAGCAGGAAGGTGGCGACAAGATGCACGACTACTTCTATCACAACCTCGGACAGACTATGACGCTCACCGACTTCAACGGTAACGCTTTGGACTTGCAGCCCACCGAGGAGTTGGCGTTCGCAGGCGGACATCTCAACGCCTATTCCTATCTCTACAATAAGAAAAGCGCGATGATGAAAGGCGGTGTGAAAGCTACATTCACAATAGCTCCGCAAAACATCACAATGACCATGTGGATGGCTCCATCGGAGAACCGAAAAGTCTTCAAAGCTTTATCGCCTGTCAACTTGGAATATGAGCGCATGCCGAACCAGCCTTACGACATCGACAAACAGCCCGTCCTGACCTTTGTAGCGCGACAATACGGTGAGGCGTGGCACCACCCCTTCGTCGCAGTCTATGAACCGGCATCCGACAAGGAACCTGGCGACATCGCCGACGTGGATTTCTTCTTGCCTACAGAAAAAGACGCTGTAGGAATAATCATTACTCTGAAAGACGGGCGGACACAACGCTATGTTTGTAAAGAGAACGGCTCCATAGAACGCTGACGATTCTTATCTTATTAAAACCAGTACAGATGAAAAATATTATATCCATTTTCTTCCTCTTGCTCTTGACGATAAGCGCCAGGGGGCAGACGGCACTGACTTCGCCCGACGGAAAGTACGTGTTCACCTTCGAGCAACAAGGCCACAGGCTTGGCTACCGCCTCAGCTACGAAGACAAAACTGTCACCCAGGGCGAGTTGGGTGTAGACATCGACAACCATCTCGTGGAGTCGGCCATGGGAATTCCCACCGATACAAACAGCGTATGGACCGCCGACCTGCAGCTGATCGGAGTCTCACACAGCAGCAAGGACAACTTGTGGCAACCTCTCTATGGAGAGAATGCATCCATCCGAAATGCCTACCACGAGCTTACTTTACACTTTACCAAAGGCAGCAACACACAAGACAATCAGTCGACGAGCTACAACAAACGCAAAGAATATCTTTTCGACATTGTCGTGAGAGCCTACAACGAAGGGGTGGCTATACGGTACCATTTTCCAGAGGCTACCAACGGACTCTTCATGCATGTTACCAACGACCGCACTACCTTCTCCTTTGACAAGGCCACCGTGGCCTGGCATGAATCATGGGCACAAGGACCTTACAACAAAGTCCCACTGCTGACAAGTGAAAAAGCGTGGAAAGATGAGACTGAGCGTCCGTTGCTTCTCAAGACACCCGACAACTTGTATGTGGCTATCGGCGAGGCAGGGCTCCACGATTTCGTCCGTGGAAAACTGAAGTTGGTAGCCGACGGTCTGCTCCAGTTCTCTATGTACGGTTCAGCTGATGTCATCACCCCTTACGACATGCCGTGGCGCGTCATCATGGCCGCCAAAAAAGCTGTTGACATCATCAACAACAAGCAGATTTTCCTCGACCTCAACGCCCCTTGTCAGCTTCAAGATACATCTTGGATAAAGCCTGGAAAGGTCTTCCGTGTGTCAAAACTGAATATGAAATCCTGTATTGAAGGTGTCGATTTTGCCGCTGACCGTGGCATGCAGTATATCGAGCTTGACGCAGGATGGTATGGTCCTGAGATGAAATTGTCATCGTCGGCGTTACACGTGGCTGCCAACCGCGACATCAACATGGAACAACTTTGTCGTTATGCTGCCGGCAAAGGAATTGGCGTGTGGCTTTATGTCAACCAGCGAGCTTTGTACAACCAGCTCGACAGCATCCTGCCCGTTTATCAAAGATGGGGCGTAAAAGGTATCAAGTTCGGCTTTGTTCAAGTGGGGTCACAGGAGTGGACGACATGGCTGCACCGAGGCGTAGAAAAATGTGCCAGATATCAGCTGATGGTAGACATCCACGATGAGTACCGGCCTACGGGCTGGAGCCGCACATGGCCCAATCTTATGACTCAGGAAGGTGTTCGAGGCAACGAAGAGATGCCCGATGCCGAACACAACGTTACCCTGCCCTTCACACGCTTTGTATGCGGTCCCGCCGACTACACCTTGTGCTATTTCAGCAAGCGTGTGAAGAACACCCACGCCCATCAGCTCGCCATGGCCGTGGTCTATTACAGTCCCATCACCTTCCTCTATTGGTACGACAGCCCCAATCAGTACCGGGGTGATAAAGAACTCGACTTCTGGAAACTGTGTCCCACCGTTTGGGACGAGAGCATAGCCTTGGACGGAACACCTGGAGAATATATCGTTCAGGCCCGTCGCAAGGGTGATGACTGGTTCGTAGGAGCCATGAACGGCAAGGAAGACCGATGGGTGACCATCGATACCGGCAAATTCCTACAAAAAGGCAAGAAATATAAGGTCGAGATATATACCGATGACCCCAGCCTCAAGACAAGCACCAATATACGCTTACAGAGACGGACTATCAAAGGCGGAAAGTCGCTGAAATTGCCTCTACTGTCCTCCGGTGGTGCAGCTCTGAGATTCCACCAATAGCAATAGGTTAAAAGCAAAAGCAAGTAGTCGTTAAAACTAATTAGGGGTTGCCATAACGACAAAAGCACCGCTGGGCGTAACGGCCGGCGGTGCTTTTTATGATATAAAACAGAAGGTGTTAGTCTTTGTTGGCGCGCTTTCTCTCGAGGTGGTCGAGGATGATCTTACGCATACGCATGCTCTTCGGTGTGACCTCCACATACTCGTCTTCCTTGATGTACTCGAGGCACTCCTCCAGGCTCATGACGGTCTTCGGCACGATGTGCGCCTTCTCGTCGGAACCACTGGCACGCACGTTGGTGAGCTGCTTGGCCTTGCAGACATTGACCACGAGGTCGTTGTCGTGGACATGCTCGCCGACAACCTCACCGGCATACACTTCCTCACCCGGATCGATGAAGAACTTACCACGGTCCTGAAGCTTGTCGATGGCATAAGCGTAGGCTGTGCCCGTGTCCATGGAGACCATCGAACCATTGGTACGACGGACGATCTCGCCCTTGTAAGGCTGATACTCTTTATAGCGGTGAGCCATGATGGCCTCCCCCTGGCTGGCTGTGAGCACATTGGTACGAAGACCGATGATACCACGCGAAGGAATATCGAAGGTGATGTTCACACGGTCGCCCTCAGTGTCCATTCCCGTGAGGTCACCCTTACGGCGGGTCACCATATCCACCATCTTGGACGAATATTCCTGCGGCACATTGATGTCGAGCTCCTCTATAGGCTCGCACTTCACACCGTCAATCTCCTTATAGATAACCTGCGGCTGACCGACCTGAAGCTCATAGCCCTCACGACGCATTGTCTCGATGAGTACAGAGAGATGGAGCACACCACGGCCCTTGACGATCCAACGGTCGGTGTAACCCTCAACAGCATCGACACGCAGGGCAATATTCTTCTCCAGCTCCTTCTGCAGACGGTCGTTGATCTGACGGCTGGTGCAGAACTTACCCTCACGACCAAAGAACGGTGAGTCGTTGATCGTGAAGAGCATCGACATCGTCGGCTCATCCACGGCGATAGGCGGCAGCGGCTCCGGATTCTCAAAGTCGGCGATCGTGTCACCAATCTCAAAGTTCTCCAAGCCGATGACAGCACAGATATCGCCACTGTCAACGCTCTCCACACGCTTGTGAGTGATGCCCTCGAAAGTATGAAGCTCCTTGATCTTGGTCTTCTCCTGCGTGCCGTCGCGGTGGCAGATAGTGATGTTCATGCCATCCTTCAGTGTGCCACGGTGTACACGGCCCACAGCGATGCGGCCCGTATAGTTACTATAGTCGAGCGACGTGATCAGCATCTGCGGCGTGCCCTCTATGTGCTTAGGAGCCGGGATGACCTCCACAATCTTGTCGAGCAGATAGTCGATATTGTCTGTCGGCTTCTTATAGTCGGGACCCATCCAGCCGTTCTTGGCCGAACCGTAGACCACGGGGAAGTCGAGCTGATCCTCTGTGGCGTTGAGGTCGCACATGAGGTCGAAAACCATCTCGTAGACCTGCTCCGGACGGCAGTTGGGCTTATCGACCTTGTTGACGACGACGATAGGCTTCAGTCCGATCTTCAGCGCTTTCTGCAGCACGAAACGTGTCTGCGGCATCGGACCCTCAAAGGCATCGACCAACAGCAGGCAGCCGTCAGCCATGTTGAGCACACGCTCCACCTCACCACCGAAGTCGGAGTGACCCGGGGTATCGAGAATATTTATCTTGACTCCTTTCCAATGTATCGAAACGTTCTTTGAAAGAATTGTTATCCCTCGCTCACGCTCCAGGTCATTGGAGTCGAGCACTTCGCCGCTCTCATCCTTTCCGTCGCGGAAAAGCTTTCCGGCGAGCATCATCTTGTCGACCAATGTAGTCTTACCATGGTCAACGTGCGCAATCACTGCAATGTTACGAATGTCTTGCATCGTTTTTACCTTAAACTGTTAATGCTTAAATCTATTTGGCTGCAAAATTACAAAAAATACTTGTGAAAACATTGCTGATAGCCAAAAAATTAGTAACTTTGCAACCGCATTTCCGGAAAGACCGGAGCATTCGAGGCTGTCGGGGTTGTGATTAAGGCCCGCAGACGACTAAAGGATGTCTTTGATGCACCAACACATTAATCAATTTTCAACAAATGTATTTAGACAAAGAAAAGAAAGCTGAGATTTTCGGCAAGTATGGCAAGGGTACCACAGACACTGGTTCAGCAGAGGCACAGATCGCGCTCTTCACGTATCGTATCGCTCACCTGACTGAGCACGTCAAGGCTAACCACAAGGACTTCGTGACCACTCGCTCTCTGACTCAGCTCGTAGGTAAGCGTCGTCGTCTCCTCACCTATCTCAAGGAGCGTGACATCAACCGCTACCGTGAGATCGTGAAGGCTCTCGGTCTGCGTAAGTAAAAACAGCGTTGTCGGCGATGCCGACCGTTTGATAAAGCTACAAAAGGCGACCCTCGGGTCGCCTTTTTGCGTATCAAGAAAGAGGAAGTATTCTCTCCCTGCTGGTTTAGGGCGGGGATAAAACCCCTATTGGATTAAGGCGGGGATGAACCCCGCCTCTACGGTGTCAACTCCTGCCGCCGAGGAGGGCACCAAAAGTCTTTCTCCCATTCACATAATATCTCCACAGAATACTGTAATCGACACGCTCCGGCACGGGGTTGAGCGTCCGCGTGGCAGCGATCTCTTTCCGGTCTTTGTCAAAATCGTGCTTCCACTGACGGAAAGCATGGCGGCCACGGAGCACGGCCTTAAACTCACCCCAATTGTGTTGAAGGATCAGCATCTCGAAAGCTGCCAGCCAGTCGAGGAACCGACGCATGCGCATCACGCCCTTCAACTCGTCGTCGGGCAGGTTCTTATAAAGCATGGTCAGATTGTTTCTGAAATTGAGAAACGTCTTCATCGGGTTGCTCTTGGGCAACGTGCCGCCACCGACATGGAAGACCTCGCTCTCTGGATAGCACACGATGCGCCGCCCGCGCTGGCGGAGTCGCCAACAGAGATCGATCTCCTCGCAATGGGCGAAAAACCGGCCGTCCAAGCCTCCTACCCGCCAGTAGTCGGCAGCGCGGACCAGCAGACAGGCACCCGTAGCCCACAACACATCCTGCGCATAGTCGTATTGTCCCTCATCACGCTCCACCGTGTCGAAGATCCTCCCACGGCAGAAAGGATAACCATAACGGTCGAGGAATCCTCCGCAAGCCCCGGCATACTCGAAACGGTCCTTGTCAAACTCCGACAACAACTTAGGCTGACAGGCTGCCACATCCGCATGGGCATCCATATACTCCACGAGCGGAGTGAGCCAGTGGTGTGTCACCTCCACATCGGAGTTGAGCAGCACGTAATAGTCGGCCTTAATATGTGCCAGGGCACGGTTGTATCCTTCCGCAAAGCCATAGTTCTTGTCCAAACGCAGAGTCTTGACCATCGGAAACTTCCGAGCAAGCATCGCTAACGATCCGTCGGTGGAGGCGTTGTCTGCCACCCAGACGTCAGCCTCATCTTTCGAATACTTGACCACTGTGGACAGATAGGTCTCCATCATCTTCTGCCCGTTCCAGTTGAGGATCACTACTGCTGTTCTCATAATAACTGCCCTTTGAGTGCACTCTTGTCAAAGTTGAACCCGCCGAGCTTCACGCGCACGATCTCGTTGTCCAACCGGTCGTTGTCGTCCGAGGGAGGGAGCTCCACGCGGATATAGTTCTTCGTGAAGCCGTGCATCGCCTTTCCGTGCGCGGCTTTCTCGAAGAGCACGTCGGCTTCTTTACCGATATGATCGGCATAGAAAGCGAGCGTCTTCTCGTCCGACAGTTTGAGCAACTGGTGCACACGTTCTTTCTTGTCTTTGTCCGGTACTATATAATTAATGTGTAAAGCCGATGTCCCCGGACGCTCGGAATAAGGGAAGACGTGCAGCTGGGTTACCGGAAGCGATTCGATAAACGCGTAACTGTCCTCGAAACACGCCGGGGTCTCTCCACGACACCCCACCATGACATCCACACCGATGAAAGCATCGGGCATGAGCCGTTTGATGAGATGAATCTTATGGGCAAAGACATCGCGCGTGTAGCGCCGGTGCATGAGCTTCAGCACCTCGTCGCTGCCACTCTGCAAGGGGATATGGAAATGGGGCATGAAAGCGCGGCTGTGCGCACAGTAGTCGATGAGCTCGTCGTCGAGGAGGTCGGGCTCGATCGAACTGATGCGGAATCGCTGAATGCCCTCCACACCATCGAGCGCCTTCACGAGGTCGACAAACTTCTCACCCGTTGTCTCGCCGAAGTCGCCGATGTTCACGCCCGTGAGCACAATCTCTTTTCCTCCCTCGCGCGCCGCCTGCTCCGCCTGCTCCACAAGCGAGGCGATAGACGGGTTGCGCGAGAACCCACGCGCATAAGGTATGGTGCAATAGGTGCAGAAATAGTTGCAGCCGTCCTGCACCTTGAGGAAGTAGCGGGTGCGGTTGCCACGCGAGCACGACGGTTGGAACGTCTTGATGTCCTTCGTCTTGACGTGATGGAAGAGGTGGCGGTGCCCATCACCGCCCGCTTCGGATGTTTTCGGACGGGTCCATGCGTCGTTGAGATACTGTATGAGGTTGGCTTTCTCATTAGAGCCGAGCACAAGGTCCACACCATCCATCCGACTCACTTTCTCTGAGTCGAGCTGGGCATAGCATCCCGTGACGATGACGAAGGAGCCGGGATTCTCACGCACCATGCGGTGGATCGCCTGCCGACATTTATGATCCGCCATCTCCGTCACGGAGCAAGTGTTGATGAGGCAGATGTCCGCCGTCTCACCGGCCTGGGCCTCTACCACGCCCATCTCACGCAGGAGCTTGGCAAAGGTTGACGTCTCGGAGAAGTTGAGCTTACAACCCAGTGTATAAAAAGCCGCTTTCTTTCCCTGGAAAGCTGATGTGTCTATCATATATTACTGTTGAATCATTCTATTATTTTGCAAAGGTACGGCTTTCTAAAGACTTCTGACCTTTATCTTTGCAGATTTTTTCGACATCTGCAGGGTGCGGCCCTTGTGGCCGTCCGTACCCCGGATGGCAAAATCGATTATCCTACAATTAGACGGATACATACCGCACCCTGCAATTGGATGGGAAATATCTTTAGTTAAGATACTATGCATGCGGAAACAAGAAATAAAACACGATTTTATTTCTTGTTTCCGTCGTTTTCAGTATCTTTGCAAGGAAGAAGGATATTGCATGGACAGATATTACACGGATGAAGATATAGACTTCGGACAAGACGAGCGTTGGAACGACGGCTCCACCGACGATACCTACAGCCTGCCACCCGGCACGGACAGTATCCACAACTGGGACTATTTTGAGCCGGAAGACGAGGAGACGGAGCGGCGGTTCGACTTTGGTAACCGTCAGGCTGATTCCTATGATGACGCACTGCCGGAGCAATTGCGCGCACTCTTGGACATGATTCGCAAGCAGCCCTGGCAGATCGCGATGACTAAGTCGTTCTATGAGCAGGCGCTGTTCATGCAGGATTATGAGGACGATGCGGAGATAGTAGGCTATATGAACTATTTCCCGACCTATCGCGACATGACCGTCAGCCAGCTCCGCAGTTATTTCACCATCCGCAAACAACTGCGCCTGGGCAAAGCCCCCGACGTGTCGCTGAGCTATCTCTTCGTCTATGTCTACGAGACACTGATGCGCATCGGCGTGAACACGGCGGAGGAAGGCTATGAGATCTTGTGTGCCTTGAACGACGCCTATCGCGAATCGGAACCGAAGTTCAGCCGTTACCTCACGCCCTGGATCCGCGACTATGTGGTTTACAACAACCTTTCCGCGCATTTCCCCGATGTCTTTGCCCAAGAGCAGGAGCAGGACAAGGTCGTAGAAGTGCTCGACAACTATGCGACGTGCGATCCCCAACAGTTGTTCGACACCCTTTGCGGTCTGTCTAAATATGACCTTCGACAAGCAGCATTGTACAAGAAGTTTCCCCAAGAGACCATGGACGCTGTCGTCGGGGTATTGCGGCAGCTCCTCCCGGCTATTGAGAAAGGGCACCACCATCATCTCCGCACGATGTATGCGGGCAAACGCGTGAGCCGTTCCAGCGCGATGTTTTCCAATGCCGTGTTCTACGACCCACAACCGGTCCGCAACGCGGTGATCAACGTTGCTCCCATGCATCGTTTTATCTGTCGCGGCGGACTGTGGTCACACGACGCTTACGTCGGAGCCGACCTCTCCTTAAAAAAAACGCTCGGAGCCATCCTCCGTGAGACAGACCGCCAGCTGCGTGAGATGCTCGGCATCAAGCCCAAGCTTTCTCCGACAACAGCCTGCGATGCATATCGCCCGCGCATTGAGCCCGTCTTGGCTTCCTGGCAAGCAGCGGAGCAGAGACGGCGGGCAGCGGAGGAAGCCGAGAAGCGACGTGTCAGCATCGACTACAGTAAGCTGGGGCGTATCCGCAACGATGCCGACGTGGTGCAGGACAAGCTGCTCGATGGCGTGGCGCTCGAAGAAGCGGCACCGGTACAGACCCCAGTAGCCATGCCAGCGACACAGCCTGATCACGCCCAGACGGGGACCGACGACGAGTCGCGGGAGCACCGTTTCTTGCGTCTCTTCCTTTCCGGGGGCGACTGGAAACAGTATCTTCGCGACATCCATGTGCCCGAGGGCGTGATGGTAGAGAACATCAACAACGAGATGATGGACGCCATCGGCGACATTGTGTTGGAGGACAACGGCGACGGATTACACCTTATTGAAGATTACAGAACAGATATTGAGAGGATGCTGTAAGACCGTCGCTCCATCTTTTCACATACGAGGCACGATCGTAACACATATGAGGCACGATCGTAACACGTCTGTGAAAAGACACTATATTATACATTATGCACTCTTCATTATACATTAATTCATTATAACTTTGTATCTTTGCAGTGGATAATTTCCCATAAGCAAATACGTTGGCAATATACATGAATGATTCAGCATACCATAATAACGAGAAAATAAAGATCCCACGGCGCATCGCCCAGAGCGTCATCAGTTCGCTCAAAGGCGGTGTGGTACCTCGTGTGGGTCTGCCTTTCATCACTGTTGGCCGTCGCAAAGAGATCGAGGCGCTACTTCACGACGTAGATATCGTGGGCGAAGGCGGTGCCTCGTTCCGGTTCATTGTCGGTAAGTACGGCAGTGGTAAGTCGTTTCTTCTTCAGACCATCCGCAACTATGTCATGGACCGGCAGTTCGTGGTTGTCGACGCCGACCTCTCACCGGAGCGCCGGCTCCACGGCAACCAAGGGCAAGGCCTTGCCACCTACCGCGAGCTGATCCGCAACCTCAGTGTGAAGTCGAAACCGGAGGGCGGCGCCCTTCCCATGGTCCTCGACCGATGGATCAGTTCGGTGCAGACGGCTACGGCGGAGAGCAGCAACCTCAGTATGGACGATCCACAGTTTGAGGAACGTGTAGAGCAACGTATCATGACCATCATCCGACAGATGCAGGAACTCGTCCACGGCTTCGACTTCGCCCGTCTCCTCACGCTCTATTACCGCGCGTTCGTCCAGGGAGACGACGAGCTCAAAGGAAAGGTCCTCAAATGGTTTCGCGGCGAGTATGCCACGAAGACAGAGGCACGGCAGGAGCTCGGCGTAACGGTGATCATCTCCGATGACGACTGGTACGACTATCTCAAGCTCATGGCTTATTTCTTCCGTCAGGCAGGCTACCGCGGGCTGATGGTCTTCATTGACGAGCTTGTCAATATCTTCAAGATTCCCAACAGCATCTCCCGTCAATACAACTATGAGAAGATCCTCACGATGTACAACGATGCTCTGCAGGGTAAGGCACAGTATATCGGCACCATCATGAGTGGCACTCCCGAATGTATCGAGGACCGTCACCGTGGTGTGTACAGCTATGAAGCGTTGCGCTCCCGCTTGGCAGCGGGTAAATTTGCTATCGACGGTCATCAGGATCTTTTAGGACCTGTGCTTCGTCTCCAGCCCCTGACCAACGAGGAGATGTTTGTCCTGGCGGAAAAACTCGCCGACATCCATGCCTCTCTCTATGGCTATCAGCGCACGGTGACCGACGAAGACCTCACCACCTTCATCCAGATTGAATACAGCCGCATCGGCGCTAACGAGCATATCACGCCGCGAGAGGTCATCCGCGACTTCATCGAGCTCCTCGACATCACAGTGCAGAACCCCGGGAGCAGCGTGCGCAGTCTTCTGCAAAGCGACACCTTCAGCTATGCCAAGCCCGAGGAAGAAGAACGGAAAGACGCCGTAGGCAGCCAGTTTGCTGAGTTCACCCTGTAACACAAGCTCCATGAACATCTTCTCCCGCTATTCTCCCGCTATCCAACGCTACATATACGAGGAAAGGTGGCAGACGCTGCGCGCCATCCAGGCCGCGGCGGGCGACGCCATCTTCAACTCCGATGCCAACGTGCTGCTGTCCGCTTCTACGGCTTCGGGGAAGACGGAGGCGGCTTTCTTCCCCATCATCACCCTGATGCAGGAACAGCCGCCGTCCTCCATCGGCTGTCTCTATATAGCCCCGCTGAAAGCGCTCATCAACGACCAGTTTGTGAGGCTCAACGACATCTGCCGCGAATGTGGCGTGGACGTGTGGCACTGGCATGGCGACGTGTCGCAGGAACAGAAGAAGAAACTCATGCGTCATCCTTCGGGCATTCTTCAGATCACCCCGGAGAGTCTTGAAGCCATGCTCCTGCACCGCCATCCGCAGATACCGTTTCTCTTCGGCGACCTGCGTTTCATCGTCATCGACGAGATCCACTCCTTCCTTCGCGGCGACTGCGGCGGTCAGACCCTGTGTCTGTTGGAGCGGCTCTCACGTATGGCAGGCGTCAACCCCCGCCGTATCGGACTCTCCGCGACGATCGGTGAGCCCCGACTCGTTGGCGCCTTCCTCTCAGCAGGCACCGGACGGGGAACGATCATCCCCAAGATCCAGTCGGCAGGATCCAAATGGCGCATCTCCGTGGCCCATTTCTCCTTGTCGGTAAGCGGAAGCAAGGGAGACACCAACGAGGCAGACGCCAACCGCTCACCCGCCACGTCGGCGACGATCACCGGCAGCATCCCTCGCGCTTACCATGAGGATGAGCGCATCCACTACGATCCTTTTCATAGCCAGATAGAGATCGACGGCGAGCCTTCCCGACCGGCAGCAGCCAAACGCGAGATGAAAGACGGGAGTCCTTTCGTCAGACCATGGAAAGAGGAAGGAAAAGGCTCCGGAAACGAGCCGGTGAGCAGTGCCTTCGACCCTTCCATCAAATATATTCTCGACAACACACGCGGACACCGTTGTCTCATCTTCTCCAACTCCCGGGAAGAGTGCGAAGTGGTGTGCTCCACGTTGCGTATGTATTGTGAGGCCCTCCATGAGCCCGACCGTTTTCTGATCCATCACGGCAACCTGTCAGTGAGCTACCGTGAGAGCGCGGAGGAAGAGATCAAGCGCGAAGACTCGCTGAAGACGGTCTGCACCACCTCCACATTGGAGCTGGGCATCGACATCGGCCGCTTGGAGCGTGCTTTTCAGATTGACGCTCCGTTCACCGTAAGCTCGTTCTTACAGCGTATGGGCCGCACGGGACGACGGGGCGCGCCGTCAGAGATGTGGTTCGTCATCCGTGAGGAACAGGCTGAACCGCGGGCGATGATGCCACAGACCATTCCCTGGAAACTCCTGCAGGCTATCGCGCTCATCGAGCTCTATGTCAAAGAGAAATGGGTGGAGCCGCCTCGGACTGGACGACTGCCCTATTCCCTACTCTACCATCAGACGATGGCGACACTTGCCGCCGGCGGAGAGATGTCGCCCGCCGAGCTGGCGGAGCGGGTCCTCACCCTGAGCTATTTCCGACAGATCTCTCAAGACGACTACCGCGTCCTCCTGCGTCATCTGCTCAAGATCGACCATATCGAGACCACGGAGCGCGGCGGACTGATTGTCGGACTGAAAGGTGAGCGCGTGGTCAACAACTTCAAGTTCTATGCTGTCTTCCAGGAGAATGAAGAATATAAGGTGCGGTGTGAGTCGAAAGAGATCGGCACCATCGTCAAGCCGCCACCCATCCAGGACAAGATCGCCATCGCCGGCAGAGTGTGGGTCGTGGAAGAAGTGGACCGCAGCAGGCATATCGTCTACTGCCACCCCGTGAAAGGTGTGGTGCCAGCCTACTTCGGTGATGAGCCGGGCGATATCCATACGAAGATATTAGAGAAGATGCACGACATCCTCGCCACGCCTTTCACAGACAACCGTTATCCTTATCTCCTGCCCCATGCGCGCTTCCGCCTCAACCAGGCCATCGACACGGCGCGTAAGTCAGGACTCGGCTTGAAATGGCTGCTGCCCTTAGGCGAGAATATGTATGCCCTGTTCCCGTGGTTAGGGAGCTATGCGTTTCTCGCCATGGAGCGGTTCATCCGCATCCGCTGCGGGGCACGGCTGGGGCTCAAAGGCTTCAACTCGGCGCGGCCTTACTATATGATGTTCACGTTGGGGGTCTCCGCCGCCGACTTCTTCAAGATAATGGCGGAGGAGATAGCGAAGCCCCTTGACCCGATGGAACTGCTCTATCCGAAAGAGGCACCCGTCTTCGATAAGTATGATGACCTCCTGCCCGTGGAACTGACACGGAAAGGCTTTGCCTACGGCGTGCTCGACGTGGCGAAGATGCAGGAGCGCGTGAGGCAGATGTGTGGAATAGAAAATAAATTATTGAACAAGATAGAAGAGCGATGAAAATAATTGTATCCAAAGAGATTGAGACGGTCTGTCCCCCGTTTGTCGGAGCCTGTCTCGAAGCGACGGTCAAGAACAGTGCTTACTGCCAGCCATTGTGGGACGAGATCAACGCGATGGGCGAACATTATCGGCAGACCCTGACCACAGAGTCGTTGAAAGAAATCTCCGGCATCGCCGCCACGCGCAAAGTGTATCGTGCTTGCGGCAAGGACCCGTCACGCTATCGCCCCGCAGCGGAAGCCCTCATCCGCCGGCAACTCAAAGGCAAGGACCTCTATCAGATCGACACCCTCGTTGATCTTGTCAACCTCGCAAGTATCGCCTACGGCTACAGCATCGGCGGCTTTGATGCGGATAAGTTCAAAGGTGACACGCTGACGCTCGGCATCGGACGAGCCGGAGAGCCTTATGAAGGTATCGGACGTGGCCTGATTAATATCGACGGACTCCCCGTCTACCGCGACGCTGAAGGAGGTGTGGGTACCCCGACCTCCGACAACGAGCGTACAAAGATGTCTATCGACACGACCCATCTCGTGGTGCTCATCAACGGTTACGACGGCAACGAAGAGCAGGTGAAGGCGAATGCAGAATATATCCAACAGCTTCTGAAGAAATATTGCGAGAGCGACGGCGGCCAGTATTTCATCTATCGTTGACCTTGCAGAGCCACACCCTACACAGAAACAAATATAAAACAAGAAATATGGTAATAGGAATAGACGTGGGCATCAGCACCACTAAGATTGTAGGTATCAACGACGAGCATGTGGTGGTATCACCCATCCGCATCCGTGCCACCGACCCCGTGACCTCTCTCTACGGAGCTTTCGGCAAATATCTGTATGACAATCAGATAGCGCTCAGCGAAATAGAACATGTGATGATCACAGGCGTAGGAGCGGCTTATGTCAACGAACCCATCTACGGACTTCCTACCGACAAGGCGGAGGAGTTTATAGCAGACGGCCTGGGTGCACGCTATGAGACAGGGCTGGACCGCATGATCGTAGTTTCTATGGGAACGGGCACAAGCCTGGTTCAGTGCGACGGTGATGACATCAAGCACATTGGAGGCATTGGCCTCGGAGGTGGCACATTGGCGGGCCTGAGCCGTGTCATCCTCAAGACGGATGACATGAAGCAGATCATCTCACTCGCCATGCAGGGAGACATCTCGAATATTGATCTGCAGATCGGCGATATCTCACCCAATCCTCTTCCGGGTCTGCCGAAGCACGCCACCGCCTCCTTGTTTGGCAAGGCGAAAAGCAATGCCGCACGCGAGGACATCGCATGCGGCATCATCACGACCGTGCTCCAGACGATTGGCTCCAGCTGCATCCTCGCCTCGCTCAACTCTGGAATCCATGAGTATGTGCTTATCGGCAACCTCACCTTGCTGCCCCAATGCAAGCTCGTGTTCCCCGGTCTGGAGAAGCTCTACAAGGTTCATTTCATCATTCCCAAATACTCGGAGTTCTGCACGGCCATCGGTGCGGCGCTGTGCTTTACTCGTACCGCATGCTCTTCGCAGGATGAATATGTGAGATGAGGTAGCTCGGACCGATCAGCACAAGGACACTGATGAGGAGCGTGGCTACATTGAGCAGGATCAACAACGGGACATTAAACTCAATGGGTACCGTATTCACATAATAAGTAGCGGGATCGAGCTTCACAATACCAAAGTGTTGCTGCAGGAAACAAGCGCCCAAACCGATGATATTGCCGATGATAAGGCCTCTGCCAATGATAAACGTAGCGAACCACAGGAAGAGATGCCGGATCATCGTGTTGCGGGCTCCTAACGCCTTGAGGATACCGATCATCGTGGTGCGCTCAAGAATGATGATGAGCAGGCCGGAGATCATCGTCACACCGGCTACCGCCGTCATCAGAGCAAGGATAATCCACACATTCATGTCGAGCAAGTCGAGCCAGCGGAAGATCTGTGGGTTGATATCCTTGATGGTCTGCGAAGTGTAAGTCTCACCGTAGTGATCCGTCCGCTTGTTGATCTGCTTGATGAACTGATGTTCCACGTTATCGACCTGGTTGAAGTCGTTGACCGTCACCTCGATACCCGACACTTGGTCTGGGTTCCATCCGTTCAGTTTTATGGTCGAATAAAGATCCGTGAAGACCATGTAGGAATCGTACTGGCTGAGGTTGGTCTGATAGATACCTGCGATCGTGAACCGGCGGATACGCACGCCATTGTTATCGATGAAATAAGCAAAGACACGCTGTCCCTGTTTAAGATTCAGCTTATTGGCGATAGTCTGCGAGATCAGGATCTTGTTCGACGAGGCCTCGTCGGTGAAACGAGGAATGGAGCCTGACACCATGTTCTCATGGATGAAGGTAGAGTCCCATTCCGGTCCAACGCCTTTAAGCACGATGCCCAAGAAGTTGCTGTCGGTCTTGAGAATACCCTGCTTATAAGCAAAGCGCTCCGCGTGCTTCACGCCACCGATATTGCGGATGGCGCCCATCACACTGTCACTGGCAGCTATCGGATACTGCTCGGTCTCCGTCTGCGCAACGAAGTTGGTCACTTGGATGTGTGAGCCGAAACCGATGACCTTGCCTTGTATCGTATGCTTGAAGCCGAGCACGACACAGACGGACACGATCATCACCGCCAGGCCGATAGCCACTCCGGCTGTAGCGATGGTGATGGCAGGGCGCGACACTTTGTGTCTGTCACCTTGATCACCATATATTCTCTTTGCTATGAAAAGTGGAAGATTCATGCTTCTTAAGCCCTTATAACGTCTTGATCTCCGTCTTCCCCGGATAAGCCTCAAGCGCCTTGCCAAGGACGACAAGCGCTCTTCTCAGGTCTTCTTTCTTCAGTACATAAGCGAGACGCACCTGATTGATGCCGGCGCCGGGCGTGGTGTAGAAGCCCGAAGCCGGAGCCATCATGACCGTCTCACCCTCATAGTTGAATTCTTCGAGGCACCAGCGACAGAACTTCTCGGAGTCGTCTACCGGGAGCTGAGCCACGGTATAGAACGCACCCATCGGGATGGGCGAATAGACACCTGGGATGCGGTTGAGCCCATCGATAAGACACTTACGACGCTCCACATACTCATCGTAGACGTTGCGATAGTACTCCTCCGGCGCATCGAGGGATGCCTCGGCAATGATCTGACCGATAAGCGGTGGAGAGAGCCGGGCCTGACAAAACTTCATCACCGCCTTGCGCACCTCACTGTTGTGGGTGATGAGGGCACCGATACGGATGCCACATTCTGAATAGCGCTTGGAGACAGAGTCGATAAGGATGACGTTGTTCTCAATGCCCTTCAGATGCATGGCACTGATATAAGGACTGCCCGTGTAGATATATTCACGATAGACCTCATCGGAGAAAAGATACAGGTCGTACTTCTTCACGAGGTCACGGATCTGGTTCATCTCGCGCCGCGTATATAGGTAACCCGTAGGGTTGTTGGGGTTACAGATCATGATGGCGCGCGTCTTGTCGTTGATGAGCTCCTCAAACTTCTCTACTTTCGGCAAGGAGAAGCCTTCGTCGATCGTTGTCGCTATGGTCCGTATCTTGGCACCCGCGGAGATGGCGAAAGCCATGTAGTTGGCGTAAGCAGGCTCCGGAACGATGATCTCATCGCCGGGGTTCAGACAACTCATGAAAGCGAAGAGCACTGCCTCAGAGCCGCCCGAGGTGATGATGATCTCATCGGGAGATACATTGATATTATATTTCGCGTAATATTTGACGAGCTTCTGTCGATAAGAGAGATAGCCTTGCGACGGCGAATACTCCAACACCTTGCGGTCGATATGTTTCAAAGCATCGAGACCACACTGCGGGGTGGGAAGATCGGGCTGGCCTATATTGAGGTGATAAACCTTGATGCCACGCTCCTTGGCCTTGGCAGCCAATGGAGCAAGCTTGCGTATAGGCGACTGTGGCATCTCAAGGCCACGAACTGATATTTCAGGCATTATCTGATTTGTTTATTCAAGACGCAAAGTTAACCTTTTTTATTGATACAGCAAACGTTTTGTCAATCTTCTTTTATCAATTCTTTGACGAACCATCCATTTATCGTTGCTTGCCGACCTCAAAGACCTTTCCTTCATTAGCCAGCACCGTGTTGGGGAAGATCGCTTTCGCCTCGTCGAGAATGGCGGATTCGTTATCGTAGCGCGCGCTGAAATGACCGAGAATCAGCGTGCCGGCATGCGCGTCGCGCGCCACCATGGCCGCTTGCTGCGACGTGGAATGATAATAGAGCTTGGCACGGTCGGCACAGGAACTGTCGTAGGTCGAGTCGTGATAAAGCATATTTACACCTTCCACCATCTCATGAAGCGCGGGCATATAGCGCGTGTCGCAGCAATAAGCGTAGGACCGCGGAGGATCGGCAGGTGTCACCAGCCGCGAATTGGGGATGACCTCACCATCTTCCGTTGTCCAGTCGGCACCGGCTTTGATGTTGTTGATTTGAGAGACGGGGATGTCGTAGCAGTCGATCATGTCGCGGCGGATATGTGGCAACGTAGGTTTCTCGCGGAAGAGAAAACCGGCGCAGGGAATGCGATGAGAGAGCGGAATGCTCTCTACCGTGAGACTTCTGTCTTCAAAGATAACCTGATGTTTGGTGGTGTCAACTGCGTGAAACTCAACGCGATAGTCAAGTCCGTTGCAGAAAAGCTCCATCTGTTCGTCAAGCAGAGACCTCAGCGCTTGCGGCGCGTAGATGTGCAGCGGTGCCGTGCGCCCGAGCATTCCAAAGGTTGAGATCAGCCCGATGAGCCCGAAGCAATGATCCCCATGGAGATGCGAGATGAAGATGGCTTGGATCTTCGTAAAACCGACATGAGAGCGGCGCAGTTGAATCTGCGTCCCCTCGCCACAGTCGATCATAAAGAACTTTCCCCGAATCTCCACGACCTGGGAGGAGGCAAAATGTTTCAGCGTGGGCAGCGCGCTTCCACAACCTAAGATATGAACGCTGAACGGTTCCATGTCATTTTGCCCGCTTATACAGGAAGATACCGTTGCGGTTCTCCAATTCGAGCGAATCGCTGCCGATATTGTCTATCTCGAAAGTATCACGGTTGAGCAGCAGCTTGCCGTTGAGAATCTTCCACGCTGTCCACGGATTTTTCTCAGCCTCCACATTCGACTTCACCTCTCCCCCTTCAAGAATCTCGAAGTTCTTGTCGATGCTTGTCCACTTGCCTTGCAGCGTTGTGAGGTTGATCACTTTCTTAGCCGTTTCCTCTCCGTCAACAGCCGGTCCTTTTACCACAGCGAGCCGGTCACCGGCAAGCAGTCCGCCGACAACGGGGTTGGAACCGTCCTCGGTGTCGGGCAAAGCAAACATCAGCGTGTCACCGGCATCAGAGATAAGCTCCAGGGTGTGCATCATCGTGCCGTCGCCGCAAACGCCGTAGATGGTAGAGTCTTGCTCAGCTTGTTGATCTTCAATCTTTTCCGTAGGTGTCTCCTGCGGCTGCGGCTTGTTCTTGCATCCGGTCAACGCGAAAGACGCTGCCAACAATAATGCTGCCAAAAAGTATAGTTTCTTTTCCATAGTATAGTTATTTTTCATTCAGTTTGGCTTCATTCCAATATTTGTCCATTTCATCGAGCGTCAAGTCCTTGATATTCTTACCTTCTTCGTTCGCTTTCCGCTCTATATAGGTAAAGCGCGAAATAAATTTGCGGTTGGCATGCTCGAGCGCGTTGTCAGGATTGAGATGATAGAGCCGCGCGGCATTGATGACGCTGAAGATGAAGTCGCCCAACTCAATGGTTGAACGTTTCTTGTCACCTTTCTCTAATTCAGCCTCTAACTCACCCAACTCTTCGCGCACCTTCGCCCATACGCCGTGCGGCTCTTTCCAGTCGAAGCCTACATTGCGCGCTTTATCTTGAATGCGATAAGCCTTGATGATAGAAGGCAACGCATCGGGCACCCCGCTCAGGACCGTTTCGTTGCCGTCGCGTTCCAACCGTTTGCGCTTCTCCCAGGACGACTCGACCTGCGTAGAAGACTGGGGCTTACGATCGGTGGAATCGGCCGTTTCTGATGTTTCACGGCTTGTTTCACAACTGTTTGGCCGATAGTTGACATGTCCCTCGCTGTCAACCTCCATGTCCGGATTGCTCACCGTCCAACCACACCAGTTGATAAAATCATGACGGAACATCAGCTTGTCTGCCTGATGGTTACAAACATCCGCAATATCAAAATCGCCGGTCTCCGAGCCCATCACAGCATAGAGGATGACGTGCTCCATCACGTCGCCCAGCTCCTTGCAGATCTCAGCATGATCATCTTTCATCAGCGCGTCGCAGAGCTCGAAAGTCTCTTCGATGGTATTTGGGCGCAAACTCTCAAAAGTCTGCGCCTTGTCCCACGGGCATTCCTTGCGCAGACGCTCCTGGACATCGAGCAGTCGCTCAAAAGCTTTTAGTTTCTCCTCTTTTGTATGCATCACTATCATTTATTTTCATGCAAAGTTAGCGGTTTTAAGTTGAAAATTAGTAATTTTGCACCGATATTCTTTAGATAAACACAAAGAAAAAACAGATACATGGAATTAGCAAGTAAGTACGACCCTAATCAAGTAGAGTCGAAATGGTATCAGTATTGGCTTGACAACAAGCTTTTCTCTTCTCACCCCGATGGCCGCGAGCCTTACACCGTGGTCATTCCCCCACCCAACGTGACAGGTGTGCTCCACATGGGCCACATGCTCAACAACACCATTCAGGATATTCTCGTACGCCGTGCCCGTATGGAGGGCAAAAACGCCTGCTGGGTGCCGGGCACAGACCACGCCTCCATCGCTACGGAGGCTAAGGTCGTTGGCAAACTTGCTGAGCAAGGTATCAAAAAGACCGACCTCACCCGTGAACAGTTCCTCGAGCATGCCTGGGACTGGACCCATGAGCACGGTGGCATCATCCTCAAGCAGCTCCGTAAGCTCGGTTGCTCCTGCGACTGGGACCGCACCGCCTTCACCATGGACGAGACGCGCTCGAAGAGTGTCATCCACGTCTTCGTGGACCTCTATCGCAAAGGACTGATCTATCGGGGCGTGCGCATGGTCAACTGGGACCCGAAAGCCAAGACGGCGCTCTCCGATGAGGAGGTAATCTACAAGGATGAGCATTCAAAACTCTATTATCTGAAATATTATGTAGCCCCCGACGACCAGCCCAAGGTCGAGCGCAAAGCCGAGGGCAACGTCATGCACAAGGATGCCAAAGGCTATTATGCAGTGGTGGCCACGACCCGTCCTGAGACCATCATGGGCGACTCGGCTATGTGCATCAACCCTGAGGATGTGAAGAATACATGGCTCAAGGGACTGCATGTCATCGTACCTTTGGTGAACCGCGTCATACCCGTCATTGAGGATTCTTATGTCGATATCCAGTTCGGTACGGGCTGTCTGAAAGTGACGCCCGCCCACGATGTCAACGACCACATGCTGGGTCTGAAGCACCATCTTGAGACCATCGACATCTTCAACGATGACGGTACGATCTCGAAGGCTGCCGGTCTGTATGTCGGTCAGGATCGTATGGACGTGCGTAAACAGATCGCCATCGACCTCGAGAACGCCGGACTGATGGAGAAGGTGGAAGACTACGACAACAAGGTGGGCTTCTCGGAGCGCACGAACGTGCCTATTGAGCCGAAGCTCTCCACACAGTGGTTCCTCAAGATGCAGCATTTCGCTGACATCGCCCTTCCGCCGGTGATGAACGACGACATCGAGTTCTTCCCGAAGAAATACAAGAACACTTACAAATACTGGCTTGAGAACATCAAGGACTGGTGTATCAGCCGTCAGCTCTGGTGGGGTCACCGCATCCCGGCTTATTACTTCAAGACAACGGATGGCAAGCGCGACTTCGTCGTGGCTGAGACAGCAGCCGAAGCGCTGAAGCTCGCTCAGGAGAAGAACCCCGCCGTGACCGCTGACACGCTGGAGCAAGAGAGCGACTGCCTCGACACGTGGTTCTCGAGCTGGCTGTGGCCGATCTCCCTCTTCAACGGCATCCTCGATCCCGACAACAAGGAGATCAACTATTATTATCCGACGAGTGACCTCGTGACAGGTCCTGACATCATCTTCTTCTGGGTGGCACGCATGATCATGGCGGGCTACGAGTACAGAGGCAAGATGCCATTCCGCCACGTCTACTTCACCGGCATCGTGCGCGACAAGCTCGGCCGTAAGATGTCGAAGAGTCTCGGCAACAGTCCTGATCCTATCATGCTGATGGACAAATATGGTGCCGACGGTGTGCGTATGGGTATGATGCTCTCCGCGCCTGCCGGCAACGACATCCTCTTCGACGAGAGCCTCTGCGAGCAGGGCCGCAACTTCAACA
>Ga0256404_1005151_pt1 | contig 23590 bp, 27 predicted proteins | sample RumenRJG_01DNA_FD_185990 | JGI IMG/M metagenome (GOLD analysis project Ga0256404, IMG submission 185990) | Bovine rumen microbial communities from Lethbridge, Alberta, Canada - RJG_01 | ecosystem: Host-associated > Mammals > Digestive system > Stomach > Rumen | place: Canada: Alberta | collected... | reverse complement strand
TGTAGGTGTTGCATTAGAAACAGTACAACAACTAGAATCTCAACTTGTAATGAGACATTACAAAGGATTCTTGGAATAAAAATGATGTTTTTGGGGACGGAGCAAAAAAACATCAAAAATTAGATGAAAAATAAATGGTCTCGAAATATTAAAAAAATGGATGCGAAAGCATCTATTTTTTTGCTATTTTTTCATAAACTACTGCATTAATGATGTAATACAAATGTAATGAAAATGTAATGAAAATACAGTAAAACGCTGAAAGCCTTGGGAGAGTACACACACACACACACACACACACACACACCGGTATTTTTAGGTGTTGACAAGTATGTAAAATATTTATAAAATGTATACAGTAATTTTATTAGGAGGAAAAACAAATGTTAAAGAAATCAAAAAAACAGTTAAAAGAAGAAAAAGGTATAACGCTTATAGCTCTTGTTGTAACGATTATTGTATTGCTAATATTAGCTCGGAATTAGCATCTCAATGTTAAGTGGCAATAACGGATTACTTAAAAGAGCAGGACAAGCAAGAGACGATACAGTTATAGGACAAGAAAAAGAGCAGGTTGAATTAGCATACATTTCAGCTGCAATAAAAAAACTAGGAGATCATGTGGACGAGAACGATTTACAAACAGAATTAAATAGCTCTGTTGGCAATAATAAAACAAAAGTAACTAAAAATTCTAATAATACTTTAAATGTTTTATTTAATGAAACAAAACATAATTATAATGTAAATAATGGACAAGTTGCAAAAATTGATAGATTAGAGGATGGACTTTATATTGGAAATGTGAGAATGTGTGGTCTTTATCTTTCAGATTGGATGAATGAAGATTATAATGATTATATAGACAGAGTAAATATTGCTGAACAAGAAACATCTATTTTCTTTCAAAAATGTTTCAATAAAGAAGAAGCAAATTATACAAATGCTTTAAATATAGCTAATACTTATGGAATTAATAAAGAAATAATAGATTGGGCTTATAACAATAAGGGAGATAAAGTTAAAAATGTTATGGTACCAAGTTATACAATTGAAAATACTATGTATGACAGCGGTGATGTACGTATTCCTTTTATTATAGAAATTATAAGTGAAAAATACAATTTTGAGTTTTATTTGAATCCAGATATATATGATGCTGTTCAAATAAATCGTGATACTGAGACTGGGAGGATTTATGGCCTTGATTATGATGATTTAAGTTTCAACCCAGAGTCAATTGGCTTCTATTATCTCGATCTAAGTAAACCAATTCCATCTGAGGTACAATTACCATTTGGTATGAAATTAAAACATGATGAAAATCTTATAACACCTTTATACGAAGAATATATAAGTTGGGCGGAGAGTCAAGAAGAAGCACTTGAAAGTGCAAAAAAGAATGCATGTGTAATTGAATGGCAAGGGCGAACATTTACTTGTGATGAATTGAGAGAATTTATTAATAATAATATTAAAATTGCATATAATGGAAACATATGGGATATTTCCAAGGAAAATACATTTAACAAACTAAATGAAATGCTAGGAATTGATGAAAATACATTTGAAAAACTTTTAAATGAGATAGATACAGAATAATATTAATAACTAAATTAAGTACTAAATTGCTCGTGCCTCGCAATGGAACGAATGTTGAAGAAACAGTTAATATTGAAAATAAACTAAACCTCGTGTATAGTATATTTATGTAACCTAATGGTTGCAAATATAATATACAGGAGGTTTTTTTGATATGACAAATCAAGAATTGTTACAGAAGATGAAAGAAGATATGGAAATGCGCGGATTTTCGCACTGGACAAAAGAAAGTTATGAGTTAAAAGCAAAAGATACAATGAGATACTTTAAGAAACCGATGGAAGAAGTAACAATAGATGAATTAAGAGAATATCTTTTAAAATACTTAAAAGAAGAGAGAAAACTATCAGAAAGAAGTGTAAATTACTACAATAGTGTGAGAAATGGGGACGGTTCCAAATTCTCATCAAAAAATGGATGCGAAAGCATCTATTTTTTTGTAAAAAAATAAGATGTTTTGAGGTATAAATGTTGACAAATGGCAATAAATGGAATATAATACAAACAAAAGTTTACAAAAAGGATGTGATATTTATGGAAAATGCAAAAGATATCGCACCAATAAACGAAAATTTAAATATAGAAAAATATAATGTAGAAAATATTAAAAATTTAATTTACAATATAAGAGGAAAACAAGTAATACTTGACAGCAATGTTGCAAATTTATATGAATATTCAACCAAAAATATAAATAAAGCAATGAAAAGAAATATCGAAAGGTTTCCAGATGATTTTTGTTTTCAACTTACAGAAGAAGAATTTCAACATTTAAGGTTCCATTTTGGAACCTTAAATGTAAAAACTAATAATGGAGAAGTAACAAGAAAATACTTGCCATATGTTTATACAGAACAAGGAATAGCAATGCTTTCAGGATTATTAAAAAATGAAATTGCAGTAAATGTAAGTATAAATATAATGAGAGCATTTGTTGAAATGAGAAGATTTTTATCTAACAATGGACAATTATTTGAAAGATTAACAAATGTAGAATATAAATTAATAGAGCATGACCATAAATTTGATAAGGTATTTGATCAATTGCAATATGATACATGTATTAAACAAAAGGTATTTTTCGAAGGACAAATATATGATGCTTTTAGTATGATTATTGATTTAATAAGAAAAGCAAAAGAAGAAGTAATATTAATTGACAATTATATAGATATTGAAACATTAAATATATTATCAAAGAAGAATGATAATGTTGATGTCAAAATATATACAAAATCAAATACGAAATTAAATGTGAGAGATATTAATAAATTTAATATGCAATATCCAAAACTAGAAATTAAAAATACAAATGAATTTCATGACAGGTTTTTAATAATAGATCAAAAATATATTTATCATATTGGAGCATCAATTAAAGATGCAGGTAAGAAATGTTTTGGAATAACACTAATAAAATATGATGCAATAATAAAAGATATATTATCTAAACTATAAAGTTGTGATGATGAATTTTTTCGTTCAACATATTGTATTTTAATATAAAAAAGTGATATAATACGAAAAAATAAAATATTAGGAGGAATTACAATGTACATAGTAATGTTAGGAAAACCAGGTTCAGGAAAAGGAACAGTTGGAAAAATGCTTACAGAATCTTTAAATTTAACACACATATCAAGTGGTGATTTATTTAGAGAATACACAAAAAATGCAGGAGAAATAGGAAAAGAAATTGAAGGTTATATAGCAAAAGGAGAACTTGTTCCAGATGAACTAACAATAAAATTTGTAGAACAAAGACTAAAAGAAGATGATTGTAAAAATGGAGTAATATTAGATGGTTATCCAAGAACAATACCACAAGCAGAAGCTTTAGATAAATTCTTGGAAGAAAATGGTCAAAAAATAGATATAGCTATAAATCTTGATTTATCAAATGATGATATAATAGATAGAATATCAAAAAGAAGAGTATGCCCAAATTGTAAAGAAACATATAGCTTAGACTACAAAAAGCCAAAACAAGATGGAATTTGCGATGTATGTGGACATGAGTTAATTCAAAGAGATGATGATAAAGAAGAAACTGTAAGAAAGAGATTAGAAGTTTATCAGCAAGCAACAGGTGGATTAATAAATTACTATGAAGGAAAGGGAGTATTACACACAGAAACACTTAGCAATGATTCAAACAAAACATCAAAAGACGTTGCAAGAGAAATGGTAGAGATGCTAAGAAAATAAATTAAAAAGGTAGAATGTTCTACCTTTTTTGCTTAGAATTTTTAGAAAATATTATGAAAACACTACCTTTTTATGTTTATTTATGGTATAATGTCTAATGTTGATTAAATTTTAGAGGGGTAAAGAAAATGGTAACAATAAAGTCAAAACATGAAATAGAAAAAATGAGAGAGGCAGGAAGAGTTGCAGCTCTTGCTCAAAAAGCAGTAGAAGAAGCAATTAAACCTGGAATATCAACATGGGAATTAGATAAAATTGCAGAAAATACTATGAGAGCAAATGGTGCTATACCTGCAGAAAAAGGATATCCTAGTGGAGAAAAAGGTGTTCCTGATTTTCCAGGTTCAATTTGTGCATCTGTAAATGACGAAGTAATCCATGGAATACCATCAAAAAAAATAATACTTCGTGAAGGAGATATTATAAGTGTAGATTTAGTTGCATATAAAGATGGGTTTAATGGAGATTGTGCAAGAACCTATATTGTAGGAAAAACAAGCAAAGATAGAGAAAGATTAATTGAAATTACAAAACAAGCTTTTTTTGAAGGAATAAAGTTTGCTAAAAAAGGAAACCGCCTAGGAGATATATCTCATGCAATAGGTGAGTTTGTTGAAAAAAATGGATATAATGTTGTAAAAGAATTTCAAGGACATGGAATTGGAAGACAAATGCATGAAGATCCTGGCATTCCAAACTATGGAAAAGCTGGAAGAGGAATACGTTTAGAACCAGGAATGACACTTGCTATAGAACCAATGGTAATGGCAGGATTAGATGGAATTCTAGAACTTGAAGATGGTTGGACAATCATTACAGAAGATGGTTCTGATAGCGCTCATTATGAAAATACAATTTTAATTACAGAAAATGAGCCAGAAATATTGACAAAAATATAATTTTATTATATACTATATAAGCTATTATGTGTAAATTTGGTAAAAATTACATAAAATACATAATAAAACCATAAGAAATTGGAGGAAAAAATGGCAAAAGAGGATGTTATAGAAGTTGAAGGAACAGTTGTTGAAACACTTCCTAATACAAATTTCAAAGTTGAACTTGAAAATGGACATCAAATATTAGCTCACATATCTGGAAAATTAAGAATGAACTACATTAAAATTTTACCAGGTGACAAAGTAAAAGTTGAAATTTCACCTTATGATCTTACTCGAGGACGTATTACTTGGAGAGCAAAATAAAATTTAAATTGTAACCCAAATAAAAAGATATATACATCTAAACAGGAGGTGTGTTTAAAATGAAGGTAAGACCATCAGTTAAAAAAATGTGCGAAAAGTGCAAAGTCATTAAAAGAAAAGGTGTTATCAGGGTAATATGTGAAAACCCAAAACACAAACAAAGACAAGGTTAATTAAATACCAAAATTATGATATTAACACAAGTTTGGAAGCGGCTGTAGATTTTTAAGTTAAACTAAAAAATCTATAAAATCAAATTTGTGTTTATATACATGTCTAAAAGAAAATATTAAAGAACCAAGAAAATCCTTATCCTTGGTGCATTTCATCTTTAATATACAAAGTTTAGACAAACTATAGAGCAACAAAAGTTGCTAACATTTAAAGAAAATTTGGAGGTGCTAAAAAAATATGGCTCGTATAGCAGGAGTAGATTTACCTAGAGAAAAAAGAGTAGAAATAGGCTTAACATATATTTACGGTATAGGCTTACCAACTGCTCAAAAAATATTAAAAGATGCTGGAGTAGATCCAGATACTAGAGTTAAAGACCTAACTGGAGATCAAGAACAAGCAATAAGAAAAGCAATGGAAGGAATCACAGTTGAAGGAGACTTAAGAAGAGAAGTTGCTTTAAATATTAAAAGACTTACTGAAATCGGATGCTACAGAGGTACAAGACATAGAAGAGGTTTACCTGTAAGAGGACAAAGAACAAAAACTAATGCTCGTACAAGAAAAGGACCTAGAAAATTAGTAAGTAAATCAAAGAAATAAAATTAGTTGAAGGAGGATAAACTAAATGGCAAAGCCTGTAACAAAAAGAACAACAACTAGAAGAAGAGATAGAAAAAACATTGAAAAAGGAATGGCACATATTCATTCTAGCTTTAATAATACAATAGTTACAATAACAGATGTTCAAGGAAATGCAATTTCTTGGGCAAGTGCTGGTGAACTTGGATTCAAAGGTTCAAGAAAAAGCACACCATTTGCAGCAGGAGAAGCTGCAGAAACAGCTGCAAAAGCAGCTATGGAACATGGTTTAAAATCAGTAGAAGTATTTGTAAAAGGACCTGGTTCTGGAAGAGAAGCAGCTATCCGTTCATTACAAGCTGCAGGATTAGAAATTAGTAGCATAAAAGATGTTACACCAATCCCACACAATGGTTGTAGACCACCAAAAAGACGTAGAGTATAGAAATAAAAAAGGAGGAAAAATAGATGGCAAGATACAGAGAGCCTGTATTAAAAAGATGTAGATATCTAGGTATTAGCCCAACATTATTAGGACTAGACAAAGAATCTAATCGTAAACAAGCAGGAAACAAACATAAAAAAGTTTCTGAATATGCAGTTCAATTAAAAGAAAAACAAAAATTAAAATTTGTTTATGGAGTTGGAGAAAAACAATTCAGAAAATATTTTGATATGGCATCTAATACAAAGGGAAAAACTGGTGAGGTTTTACTACAAATATTAGAGAGCAGATTAGATAATATAGTATTTAGATTAGGTTTTGCTAGAACAAGAGCAGAAGCTAGAATGCAAGTAACACATGGTGCTTTTGAAGTAAATGGAAAAAAAGTTGATATTCCATCATACCAAGTAAAAGCTGGAGATGTTATTTCAGTAAGAGAAATAAGAAAAGATAACCAAACTATAAAAGCAAGTGTAGAAACATGTGCTGGAAGATTAACTCCAGAATGGTTAGAAAAAGATACAGAAAAAATGAGTGGTAAAGTCGTAAGATTAGCATCAAGAGAAGATATAGATATACCAGTAGAAGAACATTTAATAGTAGAGCTTTACTCTAAATAATAGAGAGATAAAATTAGATATTTTTAATTCTTTAAAGTTAATATATAGTGTTTTAAGAAGTAAAGTAATAGGGGATTACAGAAATATAAAAAAGCAAGAGCCTTGCACTTAAAACTTCTAAAATTAGGAGGTAAAAATGGTAGAATTTGAAAGGCCAAATATTAAATGCTTAGAAATAGACAATGAGACAAATTATGCTAAATTTGTTTGTGAACCACTAGAACGTGGTTATGGAGTAACAATAGGAAATTCTTTAAGAAGAATATTACTATCTTCATTACCAGGAGCAGCTATTACAAGTGTAAAAATAGAAGGTGTTGTTCATGAATTTTCAACGATTGCCAACGTTGTAGAAGATGTACCAGAAATAATTGTAAATTTAAAAATGGTAAGATTAAAACTTCATGAAAATGAAGAAAAAACTATCAGACTAGATGTAAAAGGAGAAGGTGAAGTTAAAGCTGGAGATATAATTACAGATAGTTCTGTAGAAGTACTAAATCCAGACTTACATATTGCTACTTTATCAGAAGGAGCACATCTTCAAATGGAAATGACAGTTGATATGGGAAGAGGTTATAATTCAGCTGAAAAGAATAAGAAAGATAACCAACCATTAGGAGTATTACCAATAGACTCTATATACACACCAGTAAAAAAGGTTAATTACGCAGTAGAAAATACAAGAGTTGGTCAAAATATTGATTATGATAAACTTACAATTGAATTATGGACAGATGGAAGCTTAGCACCTTATGAAGCATTAAGTTTAGCAGCAAAAGTAATGACAAGTCATTTAGAATTATTTATAGATTTATCAGAAACTGCTAAAAATACACAAGTAATGATAGAAAAAGAAGAAAACAAAAAAGGTAAAGTTCTAGAAATGTCAATAGAAGATTTAGAATTATCAGTAAGATCATTCAATTGTCTAAAAAGAGCTGGTATTTCAACAGTAGAAGATATTACAAATATGACAGAGCAAGAAATGATGAAAGTAAGAAATTTAGGTAAAAAATCATTAGATGAAGTAACATTTAAATTACATTCATTAGGACTTGACTTTGCTAAAGAAGAGGAATAAAATCAAGGAATAGGAGGAATTTGCAGTGGCAATAAATAGAAAGTTAGGTAAAACAACTGATATTCGTCTTGCTATGCTAAGAGGTCAACTAACAGACTTAATTTTACACGGAAAAATCCAAACAACAGAAGCAAGAGCAAAAGAAGTAAAAGCTATGGCTGATAGTATTATTTCCTTAGCTGTAAAAGAAAAAGATAACTTTGAAACAGTTGATGTTAAAGTTGTTAAAGCAAAAATTGATAGCAAAGGAAATAAAGAAACAGAACTTGTTAAAAGCAAAAATGGTAAAGAATATTTAAAAGTTGTTAAAGAAGAAAAAACAGAAAAAAGACAAAAAGATATGCCTTCAAGATTAAATGCAAGAAGAAAAATGATGAAAATGTTAAATAAAGTTAAAGATGCAGAAGGAAACAATGTGGATTTAACTGCAAAATTATTTAACGAAATTGCTCCAAAATATGAGGGACGTGTTGGAGGATATACAAGAATAGTAAAAGCTGACATTCGAAGAGGAGATGCAGCAGAAACAGCTATTCTAGAATTATTATAATAAAAAGAGATAGAAAGCCTTAAAAATAGGGCTTTTTATTTTTTAATTTAAAAATAAAACATATAATAAATTTTAAGAAAATGCTCGTTCAAGCTGAACTGTGTAAGAAATTCACATAAATTTTATGGCTCTCTTCCAAGACAAGCTTGAACTCTTTCCATAAAATTTATTAGAATTTCTAACTTGTTCACTTTCAATGCGCTTTTCTTAAAATTTATTATATGTTTATTACGTTATATTATAAATAAAAAAAATTTTAAAATAAAAAAATTTTAAAAGGAATATTGACAAAACAAAAATTTGGTAATATAATACCTTTTATAAAAACGAACAACATTTTGCATAAAAATGTAGCATAGAAATTCTTAGGGGAGGTCTTTATATTATGATAGGAACAATACAAATTAAAAATATAGGAATAATAGATAATTTAAGTATAAATTTAGAAAATGGATTTAATGTTTTAACAGGAGAAACAGGTGCAGGAAAAACATTAATTATTGATTCATTGGGCATAATTTGTGGGAATAGGTTTTCAAAAGAAATGATAAGATCTGGAGAAAATCATTCATATATAGAGGCTTCAATTTATATGCCAGAAAATGAAGATGCAATAGATGGAAATATAATAGTTTCAAGAGAAATCTATTCTAATGGTAGAAATTCTTGCAAAATAAATGGAAGATTAGTTACAGTAAGTGAGCTTAAAGAATTTATGAAAAATATAATAGATATTCATGGACAAAACGATAATCAAACAATACTTGATAAATCATCTCATATTGGCTATTTAGATAGTTTTATAGGTAATGAAATTATAAAAATAAAAAATGAATATAGAAATTTATTTGAAAGATATAATCAGATAAATAAAGAATTAAAGGAAAATTATGGGGACGATAAGGAAAAACAAAGAAAATTAGATTTATTAAATTATCAATTAAACGAAATAGAGCAAGCCAATTTAAAAGAAAATGAAGAAGAAAAGTTAGAAGAAAAAAGAAGAATAATGCTTAATTCAGAAAAAATTGTAGAAAATTTAGAAGTTGCAGATAACACCTTATCAGAGCAAGTAATAGATGGAATAAATACAGCAATAAGAGCATTAGAAAAGATAGAAAATATAGATGAAAAATATGGAGAAAAATTAACAGAGCTTAAAAATGCGTATTACGAAGTTCAAGAAATATCAAGAGATATTAGCCAAAATAAAGAAGAAATATATTTTGATGAGGAAGAAAGAAATGAAATAGAGGAACGTTTAGATATTATATTTTCTTTAAAAAGGAAATATGGAAACAGTATTTGTGAAATATTAAAATATAAGAATGAAGTACAAGAGCAAATTTATGAAATTGAAAACGTGGATGAAATAAACAATAAATTAAAGATAGAACAAAAAGAAATTAGTCAAAAAATGCAACATTTAGCAATAAAAATGAATGAAATTCGTACAATAAATGCAGATAAATTATCAGATTTAATTAATAATGAATTAAAAGATTTAGATATGAAAAATGCTAAATTTAATTGTAAAGTAGGTTTTAATAAAGAAAATGAGTTTAATAAAAATGGACTAAATGATGTTGAGTTTTTAATTTCAACAAATGTTGGAGATGAAGAAAAATCACTTATTAAAATAGCATCAGGAGGAGAAATGTCAAGAATAATGCTTGCAATAAAATCAGTTCTTTCTAATGTTGATAAAGTTCCAGTGCTTATATTTGATGAAATAGACACTGGAATAAGTGGTATAGCTGCAAAAGCTGTTGCTACAAAAATGAAAAAAATTGCAAAGACACATCAAATATTATGTATTACACACCTTGCAAGCATAGCAGCTAAAGGAGACTTTAACTATTATATAAGTAAAGAAGTAGAAAATGGAAAAACAAGAACTAAAATAGAAAAACTAAATGAAGAAAGAACAATAAAAGAAATTGCAAGAATAGCAAGTGGTGATATAAACGATATATCAATAGAACATGCAAAACAGCTTAGAAAAGCAGTGTAACTATTTACATAATTTGACTTTTTAAAATAAATTTGTTACAATAAAAATAGATACTATTTATTATTTTAAGCCATAATTATGGCAAAGAAAGAAAAGGAGAAAATTTATGTGTAACAAGGTGTTTCGGAATGTAACTAGAGTTTTAGTTCTTATGCTGACATTGCTTTATGTTTTACCTATTCAGGTTCAAGCAGCAGAGGCGGATGGAGTAACTCAGGAAACAGCATTTTACTGTGAACCATATCCATCAGAACCTTCAGAACAGGAGCTTCTTGAAAAAGAAGAGGAGATAAAAGCAAGAGAGAAGGTAGAGTCTCATTTAATGGGACTTGAAATAGAGGAGCAAGAACTTAATGAAGTTGCAAAGCAGGTTCAAGGAAGGACGCCAGATATTACAACTCTTAAAACAACGGCGTATTGTCCTTGTAGAAAATGTTGTAATAAAGCTGATGGAGTCACAGCTTCTGAAACAATAGCAAAACATGGAAGAACTGTAGCATCTGGAAAGCAGTACCCGTTTGGAACAATTATTTATATTCCAGCTTTATCAGATTGGGAAAATGAAGGATGGTTTGTTGTAGAAGATCGTGGTGTTGGCAATGGATGCTTGGATATATTTTTTGATTCTCATTTTGTAGCAAACGACTATGGAGTACGTAGACTTGAGGCTCATGTATATCTTCCAATGTAATTATAACTAATTAATAAAGCAAGGAGAAAGCTGATTAGCAATATCCTTGCTTTCTCCTTTTCCAGGACAAGGGCAGGACAAGGGGACGGTTCTATTGTCCGGAAATCAAAGATAAAACTTTATGTAAAATCCATTTAAATTCGCAAATAAGGTTTACATTTTAGCAAAATTGCTATATAATAGTACAGAAAAAATGAGAAAAGGTAGGTAAGACTATATGGAAAACGAGAATAAAAATCAAAATTTAAGCCAAGAGCCAGAAGTAGATGTAAATCAATTAATGCAAATAAGAAGGGATAAACTTTCAAAATTAAAACAAGAAGGAAAAGATCCTTTTGAAATAAGAAAATTTAATAGAACACATACAAGCAAACAAGTTATAAATAATTATGATGAACTAGAAGGAAAAGACGTTACAATAGCAGGAAGAATAATGGCAAAAAGAATTATGGGAAAAGCATCATTTTGCCATATTCAAGATTCAGAGGGAAAAATCCAAAGTTATGTAAGTATAAATGATTTAGGAGAAGAAAGTTATAAACAATTTAAAGAAGATGACATTGGAGATATAGTTGGAATAACAGGTTTTGTATTTAAAACAAGAACAGGTGAAATTTCAATACATGCAAAAGAGTTAACTTTACTTACAAAATCATTAAGACCATTACCTGAAAAATACCATGGATTAAAAGATACGGATTTACGTTATCGCCAAAGATATGTTGATTTAATAATGAATCCAGAGGTAAAAGATACATTCTTAAAAAGAATAGCGCTTCTAAAAGAAATAAAAAAAGTATTAGATGAAGAAGGTTATTTAGAAGTTGAAACACCAATATTAAATACTATCGCAGGTGGAGCAACAGCAAGACCATTTATAACACACCATAATACACTTGATATTGATATGTATTTAAGAATTGCAAATGAACTATATTTAAAAAGATTAATAGTTGGTGGATTTGATAGAGTATATGAAATGGGAAGAATGTTTAGAAATGAAGGAATGGACTATAAACATAATCCGGAATTTACAAACATAGAATTTTATGCTGCATATCAAGATTACAACGATATGATGGATATAACAGAAAAAATAATTAGGACAGCTGCTAAAAATGTACTTGGAACAGAGCAAATAGAGTATCAAGGAACACAAATAGATTTAAGTAAATTTACAAGAATTCCAATGATAGAAGCTATAAAAAATGTAACTGGTGTTGACTTTAACACAATTGAAACTGACGAAGAAGCAAAGAAAAAAGCAGAAGAGCTTAATGTAGAACTTGATCCACTAAAATTAACAAGGGGAGATATAATTAATCAAGTATTTGAAGATAAAGTTGAGGCAACTTTAATACAACCAACATTTATTATAGATTATCCAGTAGAAGTATCTCCACTTACAAAGAGAAAACCAGAAGACAAGAGGTTAGTTGAAAGATTTGAGTTATTTATAAATGGAGTTGAATATGCTAATGCTTATTCAGAACTAAATGATCCAATTGACCAATTTGAAAGGTTTAAGGCTCAAGCTGCAGCAAAAGAAGCAGGAGACGAAGAAGCAAATGATATGGATGACGATTTTGTAAATGCTCTAGAAATAGGTATGCCTCCAACAGGTGGATGTGGAATTGGAGTTGACCGTTTAGTTATGCTTTTAACAAACTCTGCATCAATAAGAGATGTACTATTATTCCCAACAATGAAGCCAATGCCAAAACTAGATTAATAAGGAGCTGTAAAATATGTATGATGAAGCAATGAGAGCTATAAATGCAATGAATAAATGCCTAGAAGAACTAGGAGACTTACGTAAGACAAATCCAGAGCTAGCTAAGAAAAAAGCTATGGAGAAATTACAAAAAGAAGGAATTATTGGGGAAGATGGAAAGTTATTGCTTCTTTATAATGAACAAAAAGTAAATGACGAAGATTCAATAGCAGACTTCAGAAAAATAGATGATGGGGAAGAAGAAAGATAAAGAAAAAAATAATTTTATAAAAAGGGCTAGCAAAAAAATGCTAGTCCTTTTATTAAATAAAAAAATAGAGAAAATAGGTGTAAAAAAATGAAGATATTAAAAAATAAAATACTACTTATTTTGTTTGAAACAATATTAATAATAATTATTTTTTTATCTGTTGTAAAAATATATAAATGGCAAAAAGATAACAAACATACTGCTGAAATAGTAGATAAAATAACTGATAATATAACTGTAGAAAATGACAACTATAATATTAACTTTGAAAAGCTTAAAGATATAAATAAAGATATTATTGCATATATAGTAGTTAATGGAACCAATATTAGATATCCAGTTGTAAAAGGAGAGGATAATACATTTTACCTTACACATAGTTTAGACAAACAAGAAAATAATGCGGGCTGGATTTTCGCAGATTATAGAAATAAATTAGATGAAACAGATAAAAATGTAATAATATATGGTCATAATAGAAAAGACGGAACAATGTTTAGAACACTAAGAAATATTTTTAATAAAGAGTGGTATAGTAATAAAGAAAACAGAAAAATAAAGTTTATAACAGAAAAAGAAAACTGCATATATGAAGTTTTTTCAGTATATAAAATATTAAATGAGGATTATTATATTAAAACAGATTTTGAAAATGATAGTTTTTATAATTTTTTACAAAACATAAAAGAAAGAAGCTTTGTAGATTTTGAAGTTGAATTAGATGAGAATGATAAAATTCTAACCCTATCAACATGTGATAATAACAATAAATATAGAGTTGTTTTACATGCTAAAAGGGTAATGTCATATTGATAATTTGAAAAAATATGGTATAATATTATAAGTTTATAGAAAGTTTAAAGGAGTTAGAATTATGTTTGGATTTTCTTTTGATAAAAGAACATTATATATTATAATAGCTGTATTAGCAATAATGTCAATTGGTAAATATTTAAATAGTAAAGAGGCATTATTAGGTTTAGTACTCACACTTCCTGCAGTACTAATTGCAATAACATTTCATGAATATGCACATGCATTTGCAGCAGATAAACTTGGAGATGATACACCAAGAAGGCAAGGAAGATTAACATTAAACCCAATTGCACATTTAGATCCAATAGGATCACTAATGCTTGTGTTTGTGGGATTTGGTTGGGGAAAGCCAGTTGAAATAAATCCAAGAAATTTTAATAGAAATATTAGTATGTCTGCAGGAGAGGCAATAGTTTCTGTTGCAGGACCGGCAATGAATATTGTATTATCAATAATATTTTCTATAATATATTATGCAATTATTAAATTTGCTCATAGTTTTGTTTTGACACAGGCAGGTGCGATAACAATTATTTTATTGCAAGAAATTATAATTATAAATATAGGATTAGGAGTTTTTAACTTAATACCACTTCCACCACTTGATGGTTCGAAAATATTAAGGCATTTCTTGCCATATAATGCAAGAGAATGGTTTATAAGATATGAGCAAATATTTTATATTGTATTTGTTGCTTTATGGATAACAGGACTTGGAAGCTTAATAATTAGCCCAGCCATAAATGTGGTATATCATGGAATAACAAATTTAATTGCTCTATTATTTGGAATACATTAAAAATGGTCAATGAGAGCGGTTCTAAATGACCAAAAAAGAAAGAGGATTATTAATGAAAGACATATATATATTAGGAATTGAATCAAGCTGTGATGAAACAGCAGCCTCTGTCGTAAAAAATGGACGAGAGGTTTTATCAAATATAATTAGTTCACAAGTACCAATACACGAAAAATTTGGAGGAGTTGTACCTGAAATTGCTTCAAGAAATCATGTTGAAGCAATTTCAAATGTAACCAAAAAAGCATTAAGAGATGCAAATATATCTTTAGGTGAGGTAGATGCTATAGCATGCACTTATGGACCAGGATTAGTAGGAGCTCTTTTAGTAGGTGTATCTTACGCAAAAGCACTAAGTTATGCAAGTAAGTTGCCACTTGTTGGGACAAATCATATAGAAGGACATATTGCAGCAAACTATATTACTAATAAAGAGCTAAAACCTCCTTTTTTATGTGTAATAATATCAGGTGGACACACGCATTTGGTACATATAAAAGATTACAAAAGTTTTGAAATACTTGGAAAAACAAGAGATGATGCTATTGGGGAGGCTTTTGATAAAGTTGCAAGAGTGATAGATTTAGGATATCCAGGTGGACCTAAAATAGATAAACTTGCAAAAGAGGGAGAAGCCAATATAAAACTTCCTGAAACATATTTTGAAAATTTAGACTTTAGTTTTAGTGGAATAAAAACAGCAGTTATAAATTTACATCATAAAAATCCGGATATTAATAAAGCAGATTTAGCAGCAAGTTTTGAAAAAGCAGTAACAGATGTACTAATAAATAATAGTTTGAAGGCTGCGAAAAATTTAAATATTAAAAAAATTGCCTTAGCTGGAGGGGTTTCTGCAAATACATACATACGTGATAGATTTTTAGAGCTACAAGAAAAAGAGGGTTTTAAAATATATTATCCAGAACCTATATTTTGTACAGATAATGCAGCTATGATAGCATCGGCAGGATATTATAATTTTATAAATGGAATAACATCAAATCTAGAGTTAAATGCTGTTCCAAATTTGAAAATAGGAGAAAAATAATGGCTTTATATATAATAGGCGATTTGCATCTTTCTTTTGGAGAAAGTAAGAATGAAGAAAAACCTATGAATATTTTCGGCGAAAATTGGGATAACCATGCAAAGAAAATAAGAGAAAATTGGCTTGATACGGTAAAACAAGACGATACTGTAATACTTGCTGGAGATTTTTCGTGGGCTACATATTTAGAAAATGCTTATGAAGATTTTAAGTATTTAAACGAATTGACAGGTAAAAAAATAATGTTAAAGGGAAATCATGATTACTGGTGGACAACTATAACATCTATGAAAAAATATTTAGAAGAAAATAATTTCAAGAACATTGATTTTTTACATAATAATAGTTTTGAAGTTGAAAATAAAATAATTGTAGGAACTAGAGGTTGGTCACTTAATGATACTGAAAATGCAGATAAAATGATAAATAGAGAATCAGAAAGATTAGAACTTTCTATTAAAAGTGCAATAAATTTGTATGGAGATAATAAAGAAATAATATGTATAATGCATTATCCACCAATATCAAGAAACTACATGAAAAATGAATATTTGTATGATTCTAAATTCTTAGAAATTATGAAAAAATATAGAATAAAAAGATGCTTCTATGGTCATTTGCATGGGAAATCTCATAAGGAAGCAATCGAAGGTAATGTTGAAGGAATAGAGTTTAAACTAATATCATCTGATTATTTAGGATTTAAATTGTACAAAATTATTGACAAATAAGGAAAAATATGTTAAACTATTTAATTGTAAGCCGCCTGAGTCGGGCTAAAAATGCTAAAATAATAGCTGCCTAGTATTTATGCTTAGCGAGTATTGCAAATAAAGGGAGGTGTACAAATAATGTACGCAATCATTGAAAGCTGTGGAAAACAGTATAAAGTTTCAGAGGGAGATGTTGTAAGCTTCGAAAAATTAGATGCAGAAGAAGGAAAAAAAGTAAGCTTTGATAAAGTTATTCTTGTATCTGATGATAAAAAAGTAGAAGTTGGAGCTCCTTATGTTAAAGGTGTTAAAGTAGAAGGAAAAGTAGTTGAACATGGTAAAGGTAAAAAAATTATCGTATACAAATACAAAGCAAAGAAAAACTACAGAAGAACACAAGGACATAGACAACCATTTACAAAGGTTGAAATTACTAAAATAGTAGCAGGAAAAGCTGAAACAGAAGCAAAGAAAGAAACTGCAGAAACATCAGCAAAAGCTGAAACCAAAAAAGCATCTACAACTAAAAAAGTAGAGGCATAAGTTTAAAATAGTAAAAAATAAAAAGAGATATAAACTAAAACTGAAGGGAGTTGAGGAAGCATGGCTCATAAGAAAGGTCAAGGTAGTGTTAAAAACGGTAGAGATAGTGAATCTAAACGTCTTGGACTAAAAAGAGCAGATGGTCAATTTGTTTTAGCTGGAAATATTCTAGTAAGACAAAGAGGCACAAAATTCCATCCAGGAACAAATGTAGGCATTGGAAGTGACGATACTCTATTTGCTTTAGTAGATGGAAATGTAAAATTTGAAAGACTTGGAAGAGATAAAAAACAAGTTAGTGTATATCCTGTAGAGGAAAAAGCACAATAATATAAAAACAAAAATAACCTTATGTAATATAAAAACCATAAGGTTATTTTTATATTATAATTTTTTTAAAAATTTTGGGGATTATAATTTAAAAAATAGGGTAAAAGCTAAAAAAAATAACTGCTTAAAAAGATTAAACTTATAAGTAAATAAGAAGCAAACAACTATACAATTTCTTCTTTATTAATTTCAGAAATAAAATCTTCTAATAAATTTTCCATTGGAACTTTAAAAATATGAGCAAAACCATAAAGTTCAAAATCTTTTATTATGCGTTCACCGGTTTCTAATTTATAAAGTGATTGTCTTGGAATATCTATACCTATTAAAGCAAGCTTTATAGATAGACCTGAAAGAGTAAGCTTATTTTTCATTCTTAGTTCTTTAATTTTTTTCCCGGAAACATTTAAATGCTCATTATATTTTGAATTTTGATACATAAAATTTCCCTTTCTAAAACAATTAATATACTGTTATTTTATATTATTTTGATTTTTAAACGTAATCACTGACGATACAAAAAGGAAAATTATATTGAAAAATATCGAATAGAATTAAAAAATGGTAAAAAACAAAAGATTATCTATAATAAGACAATCTCTTGGATTGGAGCGGATAATGAGAATCGAACTCACCTCTAAACCTTGGGAAGGTCTTGTTCTACCGATGAACTATATCCGCATTATGGAGCTACTGACAAGAATTGAACTTGCGACCTACTGATTACGAATCAGTTGCTCTACCATCTGAGCTACAGTAGCATATAAATCTAAAATTCTTTTCTAACTAGAACTTATTATACAATCTATAATTTTATATGTCAAGGCAAATTCTGTCCAGATTTTAATTCTCCTCTTTATTTTTTTATAAAAATATGATATAAATAAATACAAGGTTAAAAAAGAAAAGAGGTTCATCTTTGGAAATACAAGGAGAAGTAAAAGAAATAATATATCAAAATGAAATAAATAGCTATACAGTTGCAGAGTTTGAAACAGAAGAAGGGGAGACAACTATTGTGGGATATCTTCCTTTTATTAATGCTGGAGATACATTAAAACTAAACGGAAAAATGGTAACACACCAAGATTATGGAGAACAATTTAAAGTAGATACATTTGAAAAACTTATGCCTCAAACATTATCTTCGTTAGAAAGATATTTATCAAATGGAACTATAAAAGGAGTAGGACCTGCTACTGCAAAAAAAATAGTAACAACTTTTGGTGAAGAAACACTTCATGTGCTTAAACTTGAACCCGAAAAATTAACTAAAATAAAAGGAATCACTTACGAAAAGGCAATTACAATAAATCAAACTTTTGTAGAAAATTGGGAACTATGGCAAATAGTTGGATATGTAGAAAAGTTTGGAATTGGAGTTCAAAATGCAAAAAATGTATATAAAAAATTAGGTGCAAATGCAATTGAAGAAATAGAAAAAAATCCATACATATTAATTGATGTTGCAAATAATGTTGATTTCAAGAAAATAGATCAAATGGCAATGAAAATAGGAATAGAATATAATTACGAAGAAAGAATAAAATGTGGTATAAAATATGCAATTATGCTAGCAACTACAAATGGACACACAAGAGTACAAAAAGAAAACCTATATTCATTTTGCAGAGAACTTTTAGGAGTATCAACAGAAGAAATAGAAGAAAATATTATAAAATTGAAAATAATAAATCAAATTATAGAGGAAGATGAGTGGATTTATTTATCCGCATTTTATCAAGCAGAACAAAACATAGCTGAAAGATTACAAATTTTACAATTATCACAAAACACAAAAGAAGTTGATAATCTAAGTAAAAAACTAAAAAAAATAGAAAAAAACTCAGAAATTGAATTATCACAGGAACAAAAAGATGCAGTAAAGGCAATTAATGAAAATAATGTGTGTATAATTACTGGAGGACCTGGTACAGGAAAAACAACAATAATAAAGACTATTATTGAGCTATATGAAAAAGAAGGAAAAAAGGTTGTACTTTGTGCTCCTACAGGAAGAGCAGCAAAAAGGATGACTGAAACTACAGGAAAAGATTCTAAAACGTTACATAGATTACTAGAAATAGGAAAGCAGGAGGAAGAGGATAGATACTCAAATGTAAATACAGAGGTTCAGCCTTTGGATGCAGATGTGGTAATTGTTGATGAGATGTCAATGGTAGATTTATTCTTAATGAATCATTTGGTAAAGGCTCTATTTCAAGGAACAAAACTTGTTTTAGTTGGAGATAGCGATCAGCTCCCATCAGTAGGACCAGGTAGTGTTTTAAAGGATATGATTAAATCAGAAAAGATAAAAACTATAGTACTTAGTAAAATATTTAGACAAGCAGCTAAAAGCAAAATAATTCTAAATTCACATAGAGTAAATGATGGAGAGGTATTTTTAAGTAAAGAAGATATAAAACAGGAGGAATTAAAAGAAGACTTCTTTTATGTAAATGAAAAAAGCCAAGAAAAAATACTAGCACAAGTTGTATCTTTATGTAATGGAAGACTAAAAAAATATGGAGATTATGATTTTTTTAAAAATATACAAGTTATTACTCCTACTAAAAAAGGTATGCTTGGAACTAAAGAACTAAATAAAACTCTGCAGAATTATTTAAATCCGATGATGGAAGATTTAGAACAAAAACAAGTTGGAGATATTATATTTCGAGAAAATGACAGAGTGATGCAAATAAAAAATAATTATGATATTTTATGGGAAAAAAATGGAGAAAAATATGAAAATGGAGCAGGAGTATTTAATGGAGAACTAGGCTATATAGAGAAGATAGATAATGAGGAAAAAACGATTAAAATAAAATTTGACGATGACAAAATAGCATGGTATTCATTTTCTGATTTAGATCAAATTGAACATTCATATAGTATAACAATTCATAAAGCACAACGGAAGTGAATTTGATGTTGTAATTATGGTACTTCCTCCAGCATCGCCAATGCTTTTAACAAGAAATTTACTATATACAGGAATGACTAGAGCAAAACAATTATTAATAGTAATAGGAAGTAGCAATATAGTTGATTTTATGGTAAAAAATGCTGATATAAAAAAGAGAAATACGGGGTTAAAGGAAAAGATAGAAAGATTATTTTAATAAAAAATAAGGGCTTAAAGAAAGGATTAATAAATGAATATACTCACTAAAGCTCTTATTTTGATTGAAAGTATTGTTTTCCCTACATGTTGTCAAATATGTGGAAAACAGAGCAGTAAATTAATGTGCAAGAACTGTAAAAAACAAATAATGAATAATGCTATTTTTAATGTAGAATATTTAAATGAGGGAAATCATTATTTTAAGGAACATGATTATATATTTCTATATAAAGAAGATATAAGAAAACTAATTTTAGATTATAAATTTAATGATAAATCATATTTGTATAAAATATTTTCAGAAATAATAATAAATAATAAAAAAATATATGGAAATTTAAAAAAGTATGATATAATAATTCCGGTTCCAATACATAAAAAAAGAAAAAGACAAAGAGGATATAATCAAAGTGAACTTATTGCTAAGGAAATTGCTAAAAAAACGAAAATAAAATATGAGCCCAAGTGTTTAGTGAAAAAGATAAATACAAAACCTCAAAGTTTACTTAATAAAAATGATAGAAGAAGAAATATAAAAAATGCATATAAAATAAATAATAAAGAAAAACTACAAGATAAAAAAATCATTTTATTTGATGACATTTATACAACAGGAAGTACTGTAAATGAATGTTCAAGGATTTTAATAAAAAATGGAGCAAAAGAAGTCCTGGTATTAACATTAGCAAAAGATTAAGGAGGGTATCCAAGATGGAAGATTTAGTAGAAAGCATATTAGACTATATCAGAGCAGATTACACAGATTATGCTATTATGATTAATGGAGAATGGGGAAGCGGAAAGACATATTTTTGGAATCATAAAATACGTAATAAAATAGATAGTATGCAGTTAAATGGGAAAAGATATAAAACGATATATATGTCTTTATATGGAATATCTAATTTGGAAGAGATAAGCAAAAAAATATTTATCGAAACTACTCAATTAATGGATAAAAACATAAAAAAATATATGAATAATAATAATCAAATAACCATTCCTGAATATGCAAAAACAGGACTAGATATGGCAAATTTCTTTGGAGTTACGCAAAATGGAGATAAACTTGATTACGCAGATTTCTTTAATACAGATGATAAGGTTTTGTGTTTTGATGATTTGGAAAGAGCAAATGTTGATGTTATAGATATATTGGGTTATATTAATAATTTCGTTGAGCATGATCATATTAAAACTATAATTATTTGTAACGAAAAAGAATTATCTACGAAATTAAAAAGTAGTAACCTTGAAATGAAAACATTTATTGCAACATATCTTTTGGATAAAGAAGGAGAACTAATAAAGAAAACAGATAAACCAATGGTTGAAAGAATAAGAAGTACTATTGAAGATGTGTTTGATAAGGCAAATGATTATGAAAGAATCAAGGAAAAATTAATAGGAGAAACATTTGAATATAAACCAGAGTTTAATTACATTATAAATGGAATCTTGATGAGGTATGAAAAAAATACTGAGCTAATAAGATTTTTAAGAGAAAATACAAATATTATAACTACGACATTTAATAAAAGTGGAACTAGAAACTTAAGAATATTAAAACATGCTTTAAATGATTTTCAAAAAATATTTGAAGTCGTAAATAAATATTATCCTAATACTAATAATAGGGTAATGCAAACAATGCTTATTTTTACAATTGCTATATCATTTGAAATAAAGGCAGGGAAAGTTACAAAAGATAAATTTATAAATATTAAAGATAATGAAGAATATAAATCAATATTGGTATCATCTAGAGTATTTATGGATAATAGACAATTCTATATCAAAGAATTTGATAATAATTATTATTATAATTTTAAAGCAGAATATCGATTCTTTAAATTTATAGAAATATATATTAGAACACGTATTTTTGATATGAGAGTATTTAAAGATAATATGGAAGTTATAATAAATACTGTAGATACAGATAAATTGCCAGGCTATAAAAGATTGCTTACAGAAGAATATTGGAAAATTACAGATGATAAATTTGATGGAATAATAGAAGAAATACTAGAAGATGTTAAAGAAGGAAGAATAGCACCAATAGAAATAGTAAAAATATTTGCATATTTTAGCTATTTTATAAAAAAGAATTTGATTAAATACGATATAAAAACGATTAAGAGTGTATTTTTGAATGGAATAAATATAGCATCGCTTAATGCAGATTATTGTAGTAATGTTGAAGAAGAGCTGGATAAGATTTCAGTAAATGAAGTTGGACCAGATATGGAAGATGTTGTTAAATATTTTAATGAAGTAAATGAAAAATTAAAAGATAGAATGTACACAGAAAAGGCAGATGAACTATTCTCATGTGTTCCTATAAAAATGGAAATGTTTTACGATAAATTTGCAAAAGAGTGCATGAATATACCTATATTTAAATATTATGATGTTTTTCAATTATTTCAGAGAATTTCTTGTGCAAGTAACGAAGATATAGTAACTATAAAAGAAATGCTAGATTCTAGAGCAAAAAAATATAAAAATGAAATAGAACCTGAAATTAAAAATATAAAGAAATTGAAACAAGTTATAGATGACTATGTTGATGGAAAAGAACCAACTATAAAAATAGTAATGCTAGAAGAGTTCTCTAAAGAATTGGATAATATACTAGATATATATAGACCAAATTTTTTAGGAAAAAAAGAAGATTAATAAGATTTATTTTAAAAAGAATTTTGAAAAAATTTCAAAGTTCTTTTTTTTCGTATAATTTTGTAAATTTTTGAAACAATAAAAACAAAAAAATAAAAATAATAAGGAGGAAAATTATGAAGGCAACAGGAGTTGTAAGAAGAATAGATGATTTAGGGCGTATTGTTATACCAAAAGAAATAAGAAAAACTTTGAGAATAAAAGAAGGAGACCCACTTGAAATATTTACAGATAGAGAAGGGCAAGTTATCTTAAAAAAATATTCTCCAATAGGTGAACTTTCAGAATTTGCAACTGAATATGCAGAAACACTTGCTAAGACTACAGGACATATTGCATGTATAACAGATAAAGATATGGTTA
>Ga0256404_1005150_pt1 | contig 23598 bp, 27 predicted proteins | sample RumenRJG_01DNA_FD_185990 | JGI IMG/M metagenome (GOLD analysis project Ga0256404, IMG submission 185990) | Bovine rumen microbial communities from Lethbridge, Alberta, Canada - RJG_01 | ecosystem: Host-associated > Mammals > Digestive system > Stomach > Rumen | place: Canada: Alberta | collected... | reverse complement strand
CTCATTGCATATTTTCGAGCCTTTTCAGTGTCTCCTTGTGCAAGAGCTTCCTTATAAATCTTTTCAGATTCCTCCCTCACCTCTCTTCTTTTTGCCTGGGTTTCGCTTTTAAGTTCAGGTGCTTTTCCGTCAAAGACATATATTGGCTTTATTCCCTTTTCGACCATGGATGAGTTTCTGTAAAGTATTCCGCTTAAATGGGAGGTAACATTTCCATTTTCATCGGTCAATGGTCTTCCGTCCCTTTGCCTGATTGTAGAAAGGAATTGGTATAATGTATTGAATGCGTCAATTGACACGCTTCTTCCTTCTAAATCTTTAAAGTTAATTTGTTCAGGTTCGATGATGTCTTTTAATTTTACTCCCATTTTAACACCCTTAAATTTCCGTAAAGTAGCTTACCGGGAATACCTCTTTAATCCACATTAATATTTCGCCGTTGCTGATGATTACATAATCCCTTGCAAGCATGTCCTCATCGGTTTCGAACAGTTCTTTTAATGTATCGTTCGGTTTTTCGATGAAGATGTTGTTGATTTCTCTTCTGGATTCAATGTTATAATTCTTTAAAATTCTTCCGATTGGTATGTCTGCCCTAATCAAATCAGCACAAACTTCTCTTGAACATCTTGATAATGGAATGTGGGATATTGCATATATCAAAGGCTTGCCTTCCCTATGCATTATAACTTCCCTGTAATTGATTTCCTCTCCTTCATCAACGTTGACCAATTTCGCATGGCTTTTGTCGGCATCCTCGAAATGCTGGTCAAGTGTGGACAGGGTAATCTTTCCATACAGGACGTCCAAAATCGCTGTAATAGAACCGTCTGTTGTTAGAAGGATTTTTTGTGTGTTTGAAAAAGTCTTACCGTATTGTTCTTCCAGGTCTCTTATTTTTTCAATAAGGCCTCTATTTGCTTCATTTTTTGACATTGGCATTTAAATCACTTATAAATCTTTTGGATTGGTAATCACTCCAGTAAGTGCTGAAGCAGCTACCACTTTTGAATTAGATAAATAAACTGAGGATTTAGGATCTCCCATTCTGCCCTTGAAGTTTCTGTTGGTAGTGGAGATACAGGATTCTCCTTCAGACAATACTCCCATATGTCCTCCGAGGCATGGTCCGCATCCAGGATTGCAGATGATTGCTCCTGCATCTATGAATGTGTCGATATAGCCTAGGTGCATGGCCTGCTTGTAGATTTCTCTTGAGGCCGGAAGTATGATTAATCTAATATTATCGTTAATTTTATTGCCATTTAAAATGTCTGCGGCGTCCTTCAAGTCGGAAAGCCTTCCGTTGGTACATGATCCTACAAGGCATTGGTCAATTGCAGTTCCTTCAATTTTTGAGATGTCGCAAACATTGTCCACGTCATTTGGACAAGCTATTTGAGGTTCCATGTCTGTGATGTCAAAGTGCATTTCCTTTGAATACGCTGCATCTTCATCTGACCTTACAACATTCAATTCAGATTCCTTTTTGCCGGTTCTTTGGCAGATGTAATCGATGACGTCCCGGTTAGGTTCCATTATTCCGTTTTTGGCACCCATTTCTATTGCCATGTTACACATGGTGGCTCTTCCTTCAACGCCCATCTCTTCAATTGTTTGGCCGCAGAATTCGGCTGTCTTATAGGTTGCTCCAGCTATTCCCACTTCGCCTATTATATTCAATATTATGTCCTTTGGCGCGATATATGGATTTAATTCTCCTTCAACTTCCATCCTGATAGCTTCCGGTACCATGAACCATGTTTTTCCTGTTGCCCATACCATTGCAAGGTCAGTTGCACCCATTCCTGTGGAAAATGCTCCGAATGCACCGTAGGTACATGTGTGTGAGTCAGCACCCACTATCACCTTGCCCGGCTCGACCAATCCCATTTCGGGAACGACCTGATGGCAAATTCCTTCTCCGTGAATGAAGTTCTTTGTAATGTTTTGGGTTTTTATAAAGTCACGGCAAACCTTTTGAAACTCTGCGGAACCGATTGTATTTGCTGGGATATTGTGGTCAAATATAATGGCTATTTTTTCGGGATCCCATACCTTGTCCGCCACCTTTTCAAAGGTTTTGATTGCAGGCGGTGAGGTTCCGTCGTGGGACATTGCGAGGTCAACCGGAATTTCGATGATTTCTCCTGGTGTAACCTCATGTCCTGCTTTTGAGGATAATATCTTTTCAGTAATATTCATAATCCTTACCTATTCCTTTTTACTAATTTTTTTAACGATATCTTTGAATACTTGGTCATTGATGTATTTTCCTTCTTCTCTGGATTTTTTAACTTGTCTTACGATTTCAACAAGTTCCTCATCGCTGACATCAAGTTCGCATTCATTCAATTTGGCCCTTACAGCTCTGCATCCGGAATGTTTGCCTAAAACAAGCTGCCTTTTTTGACCCACTAATTCAGGAACATACGGTTCGTAACATAAAGGTTCTTCAATAACTGCATCCACGTGAATTCCGGATTCGTGCCTGAACACGTTGTTTCCAACAACAGGCTTGTTGTATGGAATTGGAAGTCCGCTTGCGTTTGATACGAGGTCTGACAATTCCTTGATGTATTTTGTTTTGAATCCTAAGTCCTTGCCGTATAAAATTTTCAATGCCATGATGAGCTCTTCAAGTGATGCGTTACCTGCCCTTTCACCAATACCGTTCACGGTTGTGGAAATACCTTTAGCTCCTGCTAGGACACCGGTGATTGAGTTTATCACTGCAAGTCCGAAGTCATTGTGGCAGTGAAGCGCAATATTGATGTCAAGGTCTTTAACAAGTTCTCTGACAAGGTAGTCAATACCCTGTGGTGTGATAGCGCCTGTGGTGTCTGCAATGTGAACCCTGTCAGCACCGCATTCTTGTGCTTTTGAATAGATTCTTTTCAGGAATTCGATATCTGTTCTTGTAGCGTCTTCTGCAGAAAATGCAACGTATAATCCATGGTCTTTAGCGTAATCTACTGCAGTTTCACATAAGTTAATGGCATCCTGACGGGTGATGTGCATCTTGTGGTCCAAGTGGATGTCTGAAGTTCCAACGAATGTAATTATACCATCCACGTCACAGTCAAGTGCAACATCAATGTCTTCAGGTTTTGTCCTGGTTAAAGCTAAAATGTCAGCGTTCAATCCTTCATTTGCGATTGCCTTTACGGTTTCCTGTTCCCTTTGGGAGACTATTGGGAAACCCGCTTCGATTTGATGTATCTTAAATTGATCGAGCTTGCGGGCAATCTCTAATTTTTCATCAAAGCTGAAACAAACTCCTGGAGTTTGTTCCCCATCTCTTAAAGTTGTATCATATATTATAAAATCCTCAGGGAATGCTATTTCACATTCCTTATTATAATGACTAATAAAATATTGCAATATAATCACATCTTAAAAAATTAAATTTAATATTATTAATTTGCATTTATTTACTATATAAATTTTCTAAAAGTTCGAGATATGATGTTCTTTCAAATCCGTCTGTGATGCCCAATTTTTCAAAAAGTTCAAAAATGGATTTCTGGGCTTCGCTGTAATCTGATCCGTCTTCGAGAGCTATTTCGATTTCCATATATGGGTCAAGCCCTTCAATGTCATCGAGGGATATCTCAAAATTTTCGTAATTGTAGTATTGTCTGTTTTTCCTGACTGTCCTGACCTTCCTGAAGCCTATTGCCTCAAAGATGTCGGAACATTTTTGGGAGTCCTCTATTCCCATTTCGATTTCCTTTCGTGTTTTTGATTCCTTGTCTATTTTCGGACCTTTGTAGGTTATGAAAATGTTGACGTTGTCATCTTCTTTTGTTGTTCTGATTCTTAATGCTTCATCGGTTTCGGCAAAATCAACGACTGGACTATTGAAATAGATGTCTTCCTGAAATTCTTTTTTGCTTTTTTGAGCTCCAATGCTTTCCAGTTTTTCCTCCATTTCAATGAAGCTATTTATTTTTGCTTTGACTTCAACTTCTATCATGATAATCTAATTATATATTATTAACTCTTTGAGATTAAATATTTGATGTGCTAAATTTTTTTTCAATTAATTCTTTTGAAAAATATGTTATGTCATAGTCATTTGAAATTAAAGGATGTTCTTTCTCTTTAGAGTAAGCTATTAATTGTATATCGTTATAAGATGGTTTTGGGTTGTTTCGATTTTTTAGTTTTAAAAATTCGGTTATTTCGCTTTTATTCAGATTTAAGAAGAAATCATCAATCCTGTTAATTAGTTCTTCTGAAGGATTATAATCTTCAATAGAAAACCACTCTTTGTCTTGTAATCTTTTTAATTTCCTTTTGATTTTGAATTCTAATCCTAATCTGAAAATCATATTGGGATTTTGGGGCAGGTTAGTTATCTGGTTTGTTGCAATATATTCGTCAATGATTTTTCTAATGCCCTTACTTTCAATCTCATCCATGATGAATCTGGGAACATGAATGTGCGAACCGTTGCTTATTAGAAATTCGGTTAATTTTTGTGATTTGTTTGTTAACTCTATAATTTTATGGTTTTCAGTATGAAAACTGTAGTATATTATGATGTTTGAGTCATAGATGACATCGTTAGAACTAATTTTTCTCATTGTATCACCTATTCACAAAATACGTTTAAATCAATATTTTCATCATATAATCTTGGAATAATATTCAGTTCATCGCTAATATAATTCTGTAATTTGTCAAATTTTTCGTTAATCAAAGATATATCACAGTATGCGAAGTTTTTAGCAAGATTTGCATTCTTAAAATATGTATATTCAATATAATCCACATATTCGTAAATTTTGTTGTTGAACTCTTTTTTTTGCAGGTCTTTGATATTCCCTTTTTTTAATGCAAGTTCAAGGTATTCAAGAGATCCTAGAATTAAAGTTTGGTTGCTGCATACTTCAAATTCTTCAAAAATACTTTTCAGTCCATTTATTTTGTCTTTAATGATTGCATCGTCATGATTTGAATTACCCGATTTAGTTTCATGATTTTTAATCAGATGGTATTTTTTACTATCCTCTAATGCATCTAAAAGGATTTTATCTGTAATATTTGGTTTCAATGATTTTAAGATAGTTATTAATGTATTTTCATCAACTTGAGTAATTTTTGTTGTGTAATAGAGGATTGTTGATGTGGCTTCTAAAAAAAATGTATTTTTGTCTTCAAGGAATTCATTGAATTTTTCATAATCTAATCCATCATAATTTCCCATTGATTTAGCAAATAATTCTCTATCATGATAATTTTTACTCAGTTCTATGGAATACGGTCCTCTTTTATGTAAATTGAAGTGGTAGGTATTTTCCCATCCGAAAAATTTGGATAGGTATACAAGTTTCTGGATTCTTATTCTAAATTCTTTGCTTTCATTAATCTTCTTTTGAAAGTCATTTGGATTTTTGAATTTTAATACTTCTTTCATGGCATTCAAAAAATATATTAGATTGTTAATTTCACTAATGTTAACACGTCCTATTATTATTTGAGTATTTCACCATGGTGGTGTTTGTAATTGCTATGTGGGTTATGAAATATATATTTTTAGTTGTTTTTGGGAGCAATTTTTCAGTATGAAAGCAATCTATCATGTTTTATTCAAATTCTTAGATTAAAATTATTTTCATTTCTTTTTTTTCACAAAAAAATACTTAAAATTAGTAACATTTATTAATGGTTAGTCATAATACGATGTTTGTTAATTGTTTATAAATAAAATCGTTATTTGGAAATTAAAAAATTTTTATTTTTTTTAATAATTTTCATATATAATTTAAATAAACATACCTTTATATACTATTTAAATTAAATATTTTATTAGTAAAAATTTAATGTATTTTTTAGTTTCTTAAATTTTACTATTCTACTTTTAATAATAAATTGGAGGTTTTTTAAATTGACCGATGTTGAAATTAAAATTGAAAACATTGTCGCTTCTGCAAGCATTGGTAAAGACATTGACCTTTCTGTAGTAAAAGAAGCTTTGATGCCTGATGTTACTTTTAATCGTGAACAGTTTCCGGGTTTAGTTTTCAAACTCAAAGACCCTAAAACTGCAGCATTAATTTTCAGTTCTGGTAAGCTTGTTTGTACTGGCGCAAAATCAATAGATGATTCAAAAACAGCAATCAAGAAAACTGTTGGTTTAATGAGGTCAGTCGATACTGATATTCCAGAAGAATTTGAAATTAAAATTCAAAACATTGTGGCTTCTGCAAACCTAGAATCCACATTAAATTTAGAAGCAGTAGCTTTAGAATTAGAAGACACTGAATACGAACCTGAACAATTCCCTGGGTTAGTTTACAGATTGTCTGATCCTAAAGTGGTTTTATTATTATTTGGTTCCGGTAAAGTTGTTTGTACTGGAGCTAAAACTAAAAGCGATGCCAAACTTGGTGTCGAAAGAGCTTACGATAGATTAAGTGAGCTAGATTTAATATAATTGGTGGTATTATTGATTAAACTTGTAGTATTTGACTTAGATAACGTTATTATTGATGGTGAAGCAATAGATGAGATAGGAAAATTAGCAAATGTTGAAGAGGACATAGCTGCAATTACTGAAAAAGCTATGCAAGGTGAAATAGACTTTGAAACTTCTATTAAAGACAGAGTTCAACTTCTTGAAGGAACTTCCATTGAAGATATTGAAAAAGTTGCTGATGAACTCCCATTAATGCCTGGTGCTTGCAAAACCATCAAATGTCTAAAAGATAAAGATGTAGATGTAGCTATCATTAGTGGTAGTTTTGATGTAGTGGCTGATAAAGTAAAAGATAAACTTGGAGTTGACACAGTTTATACTAACAGTTTCACAGTCGAAGATGGTAAATTAACTGGTGAAGTGACTGGTCCTTTAGTATCCGGAACTAAATTGGATGTATTAAAAGACCACGTCGAAGAAGCAGGAATTACTTTGGATGAAGTAGTTGCTGTTGGAGATGGCGCTAACGACATTTCCATGATCGAATCAGCTGGTTGCGGAATTGCATTCAATGCAAAAGATTCTGTAAAAGAAATAGCTGATGTAGTAGTAGATGAAAAAGACTTGTGCAAAGTCTTATGTGAAATTCTTAATCAATTAACCACTGATGATGCTGAAACTGAAACTGTAGAAGAAGAAGCTCAAGAAGCTGAAGAAGCTGAAACCGTAGAAGCTGAAGCTGAAGAAACTGCTGACGCTGAAACCGAAGATGCTGAAGAAGCTAAAGAAGCTGAAAAGGCTGAAGATAAAAAAGCTGACAAAGGTCTTCCTAAATCCGATTTTGTTCTCGCTGACACCATGGAAGGTGTAAGAAAACAAAAAGATGAAAAAGAAGCTGAAATCTCCAAAGTTGCTGATGAAAGGGAAGAATTCAACAAAATAGCTAAAGAACAACGTAAAATTAGAGATGAATTAAACGCATCTTTAAAAGAAAACTTAAACAAAGCTATTGAATACAGAAACGAGCGTAATGAAATCAACAAACAAGTTGAAGAAGCTAAAAAAGCTCGTAACGAAGCTAACAATAAAATTAAAAGTTTAGAATGGTCTTCTGGTAAACGCGATAAAATCAAAATAGAAAACGAAATCAAAAAGATTGATAAAATCATTGAAACTCGCGTTTTAGACATTAAGAAAGAAAATCAGCTTGTTAAAAATGCAAATGACCTCAGGAAACAATTAATGGAAATTCATGAAGATGAATCCGTTAAAGGTGAGGCTCAAGAACTCAAAAAGTTATCTGAAGAAGAGCACGAAAAAGTTATCACACTTTCAGAAAAAGCTCAAGCAGCTCACGAAGAAATGCTTACCTACTTCAGAAAAACTGATGACATCAGAACTGCAGCTGATGAAGCACACAAAAAATTCATCGAAGCACGTAAAAATGCTTCTGCTAAACATGAAGAGTTCAAAGCTATTTTAAGCGACATTCACGTTATCAACAAAAAATTAGGTTCCAACAAACCTAGGAAAAGGAAAAATGATAACAAACCTTCCGGTGGAGCTAACAAAAACCGTGAAGAAAAAGAAAGAGCTGAAGAAATCTTTGCTAAATTTAAACAAGGTGGAAAAGTCTCTACTGAAGAGATTTTACTCTTGCAAAAATATAATATAGGTTAAGCATCTTAACCTACTATTTTTTTATTTTTTTTAAGGTTTTAACATGTCAGAAGAAAAAATCGAAACTTGTTTTATCTGCGGTAAGAAATTTGACATGAATAAGGCTGATCTTGCCTACTACCGTAATGGAAAATATCCTATTTGCGACTTTTGCGCTGATTTTTACCGTTTTTACAATGAAGATTTGTAATTTTTTTCACTACTTTTTTTCATAGAAATATTTTTATATAAGAAATTTGTTAAAATTTAATTCAATTATTATTTTTTTTAATTTGGGGAGTTAAATTATGCATGAAGTTATTGTATGTGAGAAACCGACATCTGCTGAAAAGATAGCTAAAGCGCTTTCACCAAGCGCCAAAAAGAAAGTATATAATAAGAAGGTTAAATATTGGGAACTTAAAAAGGATTCAAAAGACATAACTGTCGTATCTGCTGTTGGACACCTTTATTCATTGACCCCTGACAATCCTAAGGACAAGGTTTATTTTGACCTTCACTGGGCTCCTGCCTATGAGGTCAACAAAAGGGGCAGCGGATTTACCAAGGATTATGTAAGAGCTATCAAAAAACTTGGAAAGAATGCAGATTCATACATTCATGCTTGCGATTACGATACTGAAGGTACTCTAATCGGATATAACGCTTTAAAATATGCATGCGGTCAAAATAACTTGAGCAAAATCTCCCGTATGAAATTCTCCACATTAACTAAAAAAGATCTCCTCGACGCTTATGAAAACAGGATTGAGCTTGATATGAACCAGGTGGATACAGGTATTGCAAGACATGTCCTTGATTACTATTTCGGAGTAAACATCTCCAAGGCATTGATGAAATCAGTAAGCAATGCCAAACACAGGTTCCTTAAGCTATCAGCAGGTCGTGTCCAGACTCCCACATTATCAATCCTTGTTGAAAGGGAAAAGGAAATCAGGAATTTCGTGCCTGAGCCTTATTGGATGATAAAGGCAATCATTGAAGGCAAAATCGAGGTCAATCATATCGATGGAAAAATTTTCGACAAGGCCCGTGCTGAAGAGATAATGGCAAAATGCGATGGAAAGGATGCTTTTGTTGACAAAATCAGCTTATCCAATTCAACCACCAAGCCTCCTGTTCCATTTAACTTGGGAGGTCTTCAATCTGAAGCTTATAATGTCTTTGGTTTTTCACCTAAGAAAACACAGACAATCGCTCAGAACCTTTATACTTCAGGTTACACTTCATATCCTCGTACTTCATCACAGAAACTTCCTGAAAGTCTTGACTTCAAGTCAATATTTTCCCAATTGAGCCGTGACGGTGAATTCAAAAATCATATTGCGCAGCTTCCATCCAAACTGAAACCTAACAACGGTAAAAAGGATGATGCGGCACACCCTGCAATTCACCCGACCGGAATATTGCCTCAAGGATTGTCAAGAGACGATAAAAAGATTTATCAGCTTATTGTCTACAGGTTCATTTCCGTATTTTTCGAGGCGGCCAAGTTCGAGACAATGTCCACCACACTGGATATTGAAGGCGAAAAGTTCCGTTTCAGACGCAGAAGGGTTACCCATAGGGGTTGGATGGAACACTATCCGTTCAGGAACATTGACGATGAGGAATTCCCGGACATCAAGGAGGGGGATATGGTCAAAGTTCTTAAGCTCATTTCCGATGAAAAGGAAACCAAGCCTCCGGCCCGTTACAATCAGGCTTCACTTATTAAGGAACTTGAAAAGAGGGAGCTTGGAACCAAGGCAACCCGCGCGGACATCATTGACAAGTTGTATGACCGTAAATACATAAACGGTACTCAGCAAATTGAGGTCAATCAGCTGGGCGAGAACATGATTGACACATTGAGCACATACTGTAAGGACTTGACTTCCGAAGAGCTCACCCGTGCATTTGAAAATAAGCTTGAGGGAATCGACAACAACAGTTCAACCCGTGAGGAAATTATTGTCGAGGGTAAAAAAGAGGTCAATATAATTCTGGGCGATATCGATAAGAATTCCAAGGAAATAGGCTCAAAGCTCTATGAATCCTATCAGGAAAGTAACATTGTCGGCACATGCCCTACATGTGGCGGAAATCTTGTAAAGAGATATTCCCCTAAAACAAAAAGTTCATTTGTCGGATGTTCCAATTATCCGGACTGCACTACAAGCTATTCAATTCCGAAAGGAACAAACTTCCTTAAAAAGACTTGTGAAAAATGCGGGCTTCCTATCATTTCATTTGGAAAGCCTCGCCAGCGCGCATGTCTTGATCCAAACTGCGGAAAGCCAAAAACCAAGAAACATGCTCCCGAAGAGGTTGGGGAATGTCCTGAATGCGGCAAACCGTTGCTCAAACGTTCCGGCCGTTACGGCGAGTTCATCGGTTGTAAAGGATTTCCAAAATGCAGGTTCACCTGTTCAGTTGATGAGCTTGAAAGCAAATTAAAATAATCTTAATCTAATTTTATTTTTATTCAATTTTACATTATTGTGAATGATTTCGATTGTTTAAATAACATTAATGCTTAATTTTTACCCATTTTAATCTATTTTTTAATTTTTTGTCATTATTGTAAAATTTAGGATATGCAAAATACTTAATAATGTTAAAAAATATAACTATAATCTAATAAAAATATTTTTCAAATTTTGACTTCAATATTTTTATTTTTATATTAAGATTTTTAATTATTGTTTTGGATTTATTTTGAAACAATATTTACTCAATGAATTTAAATGAGGATTTAGATGAACAGACAAACAACAATGACAATAGTAAAGTCAGTAATCATCATTTTAATCTTGATGGCAGTTGTTTTTGCTCTTAAAGCGCCTGCTGCAGATTTGAATGTAATTTCTGATAGTGCTAAAGGAGAATATATTGATTCTTCAGGTCTTCCTTATTTCAGTGAAATGGATTCATATTATAACTTAAGGCTGACTGAAGATTATATTGATCACGGTTATGTCGGAGATGAGATAATAAACGGTAGTGAATGGGATATGCACAGGTATGCTCCGACAGGTAATGAAATTAATTATGAGCTGGGTATTGTGTACCTGACTTCGTTCCTGCACGATATTGCTAACCAGTTCTTTGGAGACCATTCCGTAAGGGAAGTGGCATTCTGGACAGGAGCTATAATCTCTACACTTGCAGTTATTCCTGCATATATCTTCTCAAGAAGATTGACCAATGAATATGGTGCAATTGTTGCGACATTGCTTATTGCATTGGCTCCGAACTACTTTGCGCACACATTCCCTGGTTTCTTCGATACAGATATGTTCTATTATATCTGGTCTTTGTTCTTTATATTCTTCTTTGTAGAGAGTATAAGGGCAGAAAATATTATTTATAAAGTTTTATTCGCAATTCTATCAATTGTTTCAATTGGATTCTTCTCCCAATCATGGACCGGTTACATATTTTACATAGGTCTTATGGGAATTTTCGCAATTGTCTACTTGATTGCTTGCTATTACTTTAACGTTGGTGAAGATGACCAAAACAGCTATTCCAGCAAATTGCAATGGTTCATTCACCAGGTCGATTTAAAATCAATTGTAATTTTAGGAGTCGTTGGATTTGCAGGCCTTGCTATCTTCCAAGGTTTAGACGGTGTTACCGGATTATTCGGAAACTTATTGAACTTGCTTTCCTTGCAATCTGCTTCAAGGACCGTTGCAGGATTCCCGAACGTTCTTGTTTCCGTTGCAGAGATGCAAATTCCTGCAATGCTCGGTGGCGGAATGACTTCCATGTTTTTAGCAAATACAAACGGTGTAATCAACGGTTTAGGTGGTATATTAGTATTCTTCGCAGGATTGGCTGTTTTAGCTTTATTAGTCCTAAGAGTATTAAAACTCAGAGATGCTAATGTCAAAGTTAACAACACCAGCAAACCTCAAAAATCCCAAAGATTATCATCCGCTAAAAAACTTGATGACGAACGCAAATTTGGTGCTAGCTTAAGCAGCTTCAATCTGGACTCACTTAACAATCTTTTATCCAACAAACGTTTAGTTGTTTTATATGCTACATTGTTTATTGTATGGGTAGTAATCACCGCTCTTGCAGTAACCAGAGGTTCAAGGTTCATTACAACTATCGTATTGCCATTCGCTTTAATGACTGGATTGTTTGTAGGAATCGCAATGGACTACATCAAGAATAAATTGAACAATGACAAAATGTTACTGGCTGTCATATTCTTTGCTGCAATTTTTGCCGCAATTCCATTGGCAACAGTAAATACAATGTTAGGAATCGCATTGCTCATTGTTGTTGTTGCAGTTGGTGCAGCATCAATCTATGTGCTCAAATCAAATGCAAAATCAAGTAAAGGTGTTCCAATTAAAAAATACGTTGCTATAGTGGCTGTTATTTTGGCATTGGTCACACCATGTGTCTGCGGTGCTTATCAGACTTCAAACACAGTCGTTCCGGGTACCAGCGATGCAATGTGGAATGCAATGAAATGGGTTGACGATACCCAGCCTGAAGATACTGTACTCACATCCTGGTGGGACTTCGGTTACCTCTTTGAGATTGCTGCTGATAGACAGGTAACATTCGATGGGGGTTCACAATCCGGGGACCGTGCGTTCTGGTTAGGTCAGGCGATGACCACTGACGATTTGGAATTGTCTGCAGGTATCTTTAGAATGCTTGATACATCAGGTGAATCAGCTGTAGATGAATTGGTAAATATCACAGGAAGTGCAGGTAATGCAACCGATATCTTACTCGATATCTTGCCTAAGACATCTTCCGATGCTCAAAAGACATTGCAAAGCAAATACCACTTAACCGGTGCACAGGCTAAGGAAGTAGTTTCATACACTCACCCTAAAAACCCACGTCCGGTAACATTTGTAGCATCTTCAGATATGCTTCAAAAAGCTGGCTGGTGGAGTTACTTCGGTGCATGGGACTTTGATAACCAAAGCTCTCAAAACTACAACTACTATGTCCCAACCAGTCAAGTTGAGGTCAAAGCCGGTGAAACAGGTAAATTGTCATTGCTTGAAGACCAAGGTATGACTGTCAATGCGGTTATCCAAAGAGGTTCAGGCAACAACAGTACAACTGCATACACTGAGGCTGTTTACACTGAAAACGGTGAGCAAATCATGGTAAACGATACTCCATACAACCCATTGAACATTTCAAACATAATGGTTATTGAGGATGGATATCTCATGAAAAACGAATCCGTTGGAAATGTGAAAAATGCAAATTACACATTGTTCCTGATGGGTGAAAAGAATCAGTACACACCAATCTTAATCAGTAACGAGCTTTCAAATTCAATGTTTACCAGATTATACCTTTTAGGTGGTTCTGGCCAAGACATATTTGAACCTGTTCACATGGAAAATGGTGTAATGCTGTTCAATGTAAACTTTGATAAAACTAAAGCTGGTGCATAGTCAGTTTTTAGATTAGGATTTTCCTAATCTTTCTTTTTTATTTAATATGGTGATTTAATGGGGATTGAGGAGAAAATAAAAGATATTGAAGAAGAGATACAAAAGACACCATATAACAAAGCTACTTCACATCATATTGGTAAGCTTAAGGCTAAATTATCCAAACTAAAAGAGGAATCTCTTCAAAGAAGCAGCGGAGGTCATAAGGGTCAAGGTTTTCATGTGAAAAAGACCGGTGACGCTACCGTAGTTCTAGTGGGATTTCCTTCTGTGGGTAAATCTACTCTCTTGAATGAAATTACTAACGCTGAAAGTAAGGTTGGAGCTTATCAATTCACAACACTTGACATTGTTCCAGGTGTTATGGAACATAAGAATGCAAAAATTCAGATTTTTGACATTCCGGGAATTATTACCGGAGCAAGTAGTGGTAAAGGAAGAGGTAAAGAAATCTTATCTGTAGCTAGAACTGCCGATTTGATTTTGGTTGTTCTGGATACTTTAAACCCACAGCACATTGATGTTATCTTGAACGAATTAAGAGCCATTGGTATTAGACCAAACGAACAGCCACCCGACGTAACTGTAAAAAGGAAAAAATTGGGCGGTGTAAAGGTATCATCAACCTGTAAACTGACAAACTTGGACGAAAAAACTATAAGATCTATCCTGAATGAATACGGCTATATAAATGCAGATGTTCTTTTCCGTGATGACGTGACAATGGACCAGTTTATTGATGTTCTTGACAGAAATAAATCATATGTTCCAATGTTGATATTGCTGAATAAAGTTGACCTTGTAGACGATGCATACATTGAGGAGCTCAAAAAATATATTCCGGAATTCATTCCGATTTCTGCTGACAAGAAGACCAACATCGATGAGTTAAAGGATATCATTTTCGATAACTTGGATTTGGTTAGGGTCTATTTGAAGCCACAGGGCAGAAAGGCAGATATGGAAGATCCGCTAGTTATTAAAAAAGGTTCTACTGTAATTGATGCATGCAGAAAACTCCACAGAGAATTTGTGAAAAACTTCCGCCATGCTAAGGTTTGGGGAACATCAGTTAAGTTTCCGGGCCAGAAGGTAGGTCCTGACCATGTACTTGAAGATGAAGATGTTTTAAGAGTTATTCTTAAAAAATAATTCTTCTTTTTTTTTGATAATATGAGAAATACTATTTTTATAACCGGGACTCCGTGTACCGGTAAGACAACCGTCAGTGAAATTTTATCCCAGCGCCTAGACTGCAGATTAGTTAAAATCAATGATTTGGCCATTGAAAACGACTTTGTCTTAGGAATTGATGAGGATAAGGGATATAAGGTAATTGACATTGATGCGTTGAATGATGAGGTTTCTGAAATAATTTCCAAAAGCGATGAACTGATTATTTTTGAGGGGCACTTGGCTCACTTATGCTCAGGTGCGGATAAGGTAATTGTTTTAAGGGTTCATCCTGAAATATTAAGGAAAAGGCTTACTGCCCGTGATTATTCACAATCAAAGATTCGTGAAAATCTGGAGGCTGAAGCAATGGGCGTTTGCACTGCTGAAGCTTTTGAGGAGTATGGCGATAAGATATCTGAAATAGATGTGGGCGAATTGTCAGTTGAGGAGATTGTTTGCCTGATTTGTGATGTTATCTGTGACAAGATTGAATTTCCGGTCGGAGAAGTGGACTTCATGGACTGGATAATTTCAAACTCTTAATTCACATCAATTTTTTATAATCAATTCAATTTTTCTAATTCATTTTAATTTTTCTTTTTTAATGCAATAAATATGTCAAATCACTCTTTTTTGTAAATATGCTTTTGTGACTTGTCACATTTGAAAAATATTTAAATATATTGAATTTCATATATTAATCTGACTTTACTAGCTAGTTTGGTCCAAAAGTTTTAAATCTTTGGATGCTTTTGGACATATTGAACTTAATCAAGTGATACTATGGCAAAGATAAGTTTAGATATTGATGATAAGTTATTTGAGGATTTAAACAACAAAGCTTTGGCAAATAAATTACATATGGATGATTTAATTAGAATATATGTACAACAAGGATTGGCTTATAATGAGGTTGATACAGTGTTGATGGTATGTTTAAATGAAAATGTAGTTGAAAAAGTGAATATTGTGTCTAAACTAACTGACAGAAGTCCTGAAGAGGTTGTCAATGATACTCTTTGGGATAATTTGAGAAAAATTGAGGATGTCCCTGAAGAGATAGATTATGAAAAAATTTGGAATATGCTGGATCATGATAAGCCTGAAGGCGATGATGTTTTGGATAATCTCATGCGTCTTGGTGAAGAAGGATGGGATTGAATTTTAATTTTTAAACACCACGGAGAATTTTAAAATGATTTTTTTAGATACCAATTATATAAATGGTTTAATAATCAAAAGAGATTCATATAATGATTTTTCAAGGAATATTAAACCCTTTTTGGATAAAGAAACAAAAACAACAAACATCACTGTTTTAGTAGAAGTTTTAAATAGTCTAAAATTGAATAATTTTAATGGAAGTTTTGAAGGCATCCTTCATGAATTATTGCATCTGGATGTTTTTGATTATCTCTCCATTGAAGACTATCGAAAAGCAATGAGGTTATATAAGTTTTACAATTTCAGCATTAATTTTTCGGATTGTACTATTTTAGTATCAATGCAAAAGCATGGAATTAGTAAAATAATTACTACTGACTCAGATTTTGACAAAATCAGAGGCATCCAAAGGATAAGTGGATTTAATTAATCCATTTATTTTTTTTAAATAAAATATTTTTAACTTAAAATTTTTAAAATTCCATAACCTTTATAAATGGTAATAAACATATTTATTCTTAATATTCATATTAACCTAAGGTTATTTTTTTTAACTATGGTTTTTGTTTTAAATTGCGCAAATCATTTTAATCCAATCATGAATATTATATCCTACAAAGGGAGGATATTTTTGAGTAGAGGAAAACGACCAAAGTGGATGATTGATATAGCGATTGAAAGAATGGAAATTCTTTTTAGTCGTGCTGAGATGGAATTCATCACCCATCCCGAAAGATCCGATCGCTATGTGGAGCTTGCTTTAAAATTGTCCACCAAATACAATACCAAGGTTCCCGAAAAATGGGCCAGAAGGTATTGCAAGAAATGTAAGAAGTTCCTCTCGCTTGGTCGCAATTGCACCGTCCGGCTAGTTAACTCTGAGGTTAACATTTTTTGTGGTGAATGCGGTCATGTAATGAAAATTCCTTATCATAAGGAAATAAAAAATAAAAGGAGAGCTAAATATGAGTCACACAAAAAAAGAAATGATGAATAGAGCTCTTTCCGCTATGACAATCAACATTGGTAAAAGCGGCGTCAATGAAAATGTCATTGAAGAAATCAAACGCCAGCTCAAAGCTAATGAAATTGTTAAACTTAAATTTGCAAAAAATATCGCTAGAGATAAAGATAAATATATAGATGACATCGTAACCCAAACCAGAGCTCAGCTCATCGACGTTAGGGGACATGTTGCTGTTATTTATAAGAAAAAGCCTTAAACATTATAAATTTAGAGTTACAGGCCCTATTTTTTTAGGTCTTAAATTTACAGTGGATTAAGCTACAATAATTTAAAAATAAATATTGGAGAATTAATATGACTACTGTATTTGATGTACCTGCAGATTTATTAATTGAAAAAGTCGCAGAAGAATTTAAAAACAATGATAAAATCAATTCCCCTGCATGGTCCAATTTTGTTAAAACCGGTGTTCACAAAGAAAGAAAACCGGAAAACGTAGATTGGTGGTATGTAAGAGCTGCTTCTATTATCAGAAGAGTATACATGGACGGTCCTGTAGGAGTTATGAGCTTAAGAACTTTCTACGGTGGTAAAAAAGACCGTGGTGTACGCCCTGAAGTTTTCAGAAAAGGTAGTGGATCCATTATCAGAACTGCTTTACACCAATTAGAAGATGCAGGCTTAGTTGAAAAAGTCGAAGGTGGAAGAGTTGTTACTCCAGCAGGAAGATCCTTCTTAGATAAAATTTCTGCTGAAATCATTAAAGATATTCCTGATCTTGAAAAATACTAATTATATTTGGAGAGTTTGATATGAGCGATTTAGATGAAATTCGTCAAAAAAGAATGGCTGAGTTACAGGCTCAACAGGCTGCTATGCAAAACCAAGCTCAACAACAAGCTATGGCTCAGGCACAACAGCAAGAAGCACAAGCAAAATTTGAAGCTCAGAAAAAACAGATCATTGCTCAAATTATGACTTCAGAAGCTCGTAACAGATTATCTAATCTTAAACTTACCAAACCTGAACTTGTTAATCAGATTGAACTTCAGTTAATTCAATCCGCACAAGCAGGCAGTTTAAGAGGTAAAGTCACTGATGATCAATTAAAAGTTCTTTTAAGACAAATTGCTGGTCAAAAAAGAGAAATTAAAATTACAAGGAAATAATGTCAATGAAAGCTGGCGTATTGTATAGTGGAGGTAAGGATTCATCCTTTGTTGCAGTAATGCTTGAAAGGCTGGGTCTTGATGTTGAATTATGCACTGCAAACTTCGGTGTTTATGATTCGTATGTTCCCGCTAGCAAATCAGCAGACGCATTGGGCTTCAATCATAAAGTCTTGAAAATGGATTATGACATTCTGGACAAGACCTGTGAAATGATTATGGATGACGGATTTCCCAATGACGGAATCAAGTACATTCATGCACAGACTGTTGAAACGATTGCAGATGACTATGACATTATCGCCGACGGAACAAGAAGGGATGACAGGACTCCCAAGCTGAATATCAATCAGATAAAAAGTCTTGAGGACAGAAAGGATGTTCAATACATCAACCTTGACAGCTTTGGACACAAGTCCGTAAAGCTTATAACTTCAAGTCTGTTTGAAATTTCCCATGAAAGGTCAAACAAGGACAACAGTTCAGATTTTGAGGTTGAAATCAGGACATTGATTGATGAGAAAGGGGGAAATTCACTGGACATATTCCCAGAACATTATCAAACTCGCGTTATCGGATATAAAAAATAATTATTATATGTATTACAGGTGAGAAAATGAGTAGAAATAAACCATTAGCTAAAAAATTAAGAATGGCAAAAGCAAACAAACAAAATAGGAGAATTCCAATCTGGGCTTATGCTAAAACTAACCGTAAACTTAGATACAGACCAAAACCTAGACATTGGAGAAGAAACAGTCTTAAATTATAATGAGGGGTTATTATGGAAAGAGTTTACACAATTCCACTTAGAAATGTTAAAGATATTAAAAGGACCATTAGAGCTCCTAGAGCTATCAGAGAAATCAAAAACTTCTTAACCAAACACATGAAAGCTGAAGAAGTAAAAATTGATGAATCTATCAATCATGCTATCTGGGAAAGAGGTATTCAAAAAATACCTTCCAAAATTACTGTAAAAGCAGTTAAAGATGATGATGGTGTTGTAACAGCTACTTTAGCAGAATAGCTTTACTACCAACCAAAATTTGAGTAATGTGAGGTAACAATATGTTAAAAAGAGTAGATATTGTAGGAAATCCAAATTTAGGAGTATTTACCTTAGCAACTGATGATTTAGCTATTGTTCCTTATAATCTTTTAGATGAAAAAGCTGATATTATTAAGGAAACATTAGAAGTTGACATTGTAAAGGCTTCTATTTCTGGAAGTAGCCTTATTGGATCTTTAGCTGTAGCTAATTCAAATGGAATGGTTGTTTCCCCACAGGTTTTAGATAGAGAGATTAAACAGTTTGAAGATTTGGGCATCAATGTAGCTATCGTTCCCGGCAAATACACTGCATTGGGCAATGTAATTGCAGCAAATGACAAGGGAGCTATCGTAAGCCCGTTCTTATCTGAAAAAGCAATCAACGTTATTGAAGAGACTTTGGATGTGAATGTCGAAGCGACCTCAATGGTTGGAAGCGACATCATCGGATCAATGATTCAGGTCACAAACAGAGGATTTTTAATAAGCTCAAAGGCTGTTCAATCTGAAGTTAAATTTGCTCAAGAAGTATTTGGTGTAGAAGGGGATATTGGTACTGTTGGAAGAGGTATTAATTTAGTCGGCGCTTGTTCCATCGCAAACAAGAATGGTGCAATCGTTGCTAAAGATAGTACTGGTCCTGAAATGGCTAGAGTTGAAGAAGCATTAGGCTTTTTAGATGATGACTTTTAATTAATATAATCATGAGGGATTTTATATGATAACAAAAATTTACAGAGTTAAAGGTACTTTTGTAATGGGCGATGAATACCATGAATTCGTTAAAGAATACAAAGCTACATCTGAATCCGACATAGAACAAAAAATCTATGACCGTTTCGGAAGTAAACATGGTATTAACAGGAATCAAATTTCTATTGCTGAAATCAAAGAAATTGCTCCTGAAGATGTTGTTGACCCAATCGTAAAAGAAATTTTATAAACACATCGAAGGTGTAACTATGGAAGATCAGCAAAGATTAAACAGTCTTCTTAATGAAATGAATGTATACAGGCAACAAGCTGAATTAATTCAACAACAAATTGAAATGATTCAAGCTTCCATGGCTGAAGTTGATGCATTATTCACCACTTTAGATGATATCGAAGGCAAAGAATCTGTCGAAGCTTTCGTACCAGTAGGTGCTGGATCTTTCGTTAAAGGAGAACTTAAAAGTACTGACGAAATTATTGTAAGTATTGGTGCTGGCCTTGCCGTTAAAAAAGATGCTGACGGCGCTCGCGAAATCTTAAACGGGCAAAAAGAAGATTTAAAAGACAGCTTAGACAAAATGTTAGCTAACTTGCAGCAATGCACTGACATTGTGGCAAATCTCCAAGCTCAAGCTGAACAAATCGCAGCAGCAGCTCAAGGCGGCATGACTCAGAGGGGATAATACCTTACAATTTTTTTCTTTTTTCTTTTTTTCACTATTTTTTTACAACCGTTTTCATACTTATTTTGCACATTTGTTAATTCTTTTTAAATATTATAAAAAACATAATTACCTATAATATCGATTATTTTAACTAAACTAAAAGGTTGGGTTATTTTTGTTTGAATCATTGAAAAAGAAATTTTCACGTACCAGTGAAAAGTTAGAAGAAGAGCTTATTGAAGAAGCTGAAAAAGAAAACAATCTTCAAGAGGAGTCCGGTAAACGGTTCTCATTCTTCTCATTCGGAAGGAAAAAAGAAGAGGAGAAAGAGGAAGTTGAAGAGGATGAATCCAACCTCCTTCCTGAACCTGAAGAGGCCGAAGGGGGGACTGTTGAAGAAGTTTCCGAAGAAGTCGAAGATGAGCCTGAAGAGGAGGTTGACGAAACCCCTGAAGAGGATGAAGAAGAAGTTGAAGAAGAAAAAGAAGAAAAATCTGGTTTCTTTTCAAGATTTAGAGGAGGCTCAAGCAAGGACGATTCTGAAGATGAAGAGGAAATTGACGAATCCGAAGATGAAGTTGAAGATGTAGTCGAGGAAGAGCCAGAAGAAGTGGCTGAGGACATTCCTGAAGAAGTTGAGGAAGAGCCTGCTGAAGAGAAAGAAGAGAAGAAAGGCGGTTTGCTGTCCAAACTTCGTGGTGAATCCAAAAAAGACTCTGAAGAAGAGGATTCAGTCGATGAAGATTCTGAAGAGGAAGTTGAAGAAGAAAAAGAAGAAAAATCTCACTTCTGGAGCAGAAATAAAGATAAAAAAGATGATAAGTCTGCAGACGGAGAAGCAACCGGTGGACTGTTTTCCTTTGTCCGTGAAAAGACTATCCAGGAAAAGCACGTTGAGGATATTCTGTTCGAGCTTGAAATGGAACTCCTTCAAGGGGATGTCGCAATGGAGGTTGCAACCGAAGTTGTGGAAAACGTAAAGGACGACCTTGTCGGTAAGAAAATCAAAAGAAGCAACGACATCACAGAATACACTTACCTTGCTTTGAGAAATGCAGTTGCTGAAATCATCGACATTCCTGGAAAATCCATGACAGAGATGATTGAGGCCAAAAAGGCTGAAGGCGAACCTCTTGTCGTAATGTTTGTAGGTATCAACGGTACCGGTAAGACAACAACCATAGGTAAGCTTGCCAACTATTACCTTAAAAAAGGTTACACTCCTGTAATTGCGGCTTCAGATACATTCAGGGCTGGAGCTATCGAGCAGGTAACATATCATGCTGACAATGTTGGTGTCAAAATCATCAAGCACCAAAAGGGCTCAGACCCTGCCGCTGTTGCATATGATGCTGTGGAACACGCACGTGCACAAGGAAAAGAACTGGTCTTGATTGATACCGCAGGAAGAATGCAGACCAACACAAACCTCATGGACGAAATGAAAAAGATCAAAAGGGTTTCAAAACCTGATCTGGTGATATTTGTCGGTGACGCATTGACCGGTAACGACGCAACAGAACAGGCCAAGAAGTTCAATGAGGCAATTGACATTGATGGAGTAATCCTCACCAAGGCAGATGCGGACAGTAAGGGTGGAGCTTCCCTTTCAATCGGATACGTTATCAAAAAGCCTATAATGTTCCTGGGTATGGGTCAGGGATATGACGATATCATGGAATATGATGCAGACTGGATGCTGAACCAGCTATTCAGTGAAGATGAGGATGCTGCAGCAATGGAGGAATAGAATGCTGGGGCGGAGAAAGTTTTTAATTGTTGCAATAATATTGGCTGTCATTCTATTTGTGGCATTGAATGTCGCATTCCAGGGCTCAAACAATAACTCTTCAGTTTTTGAAAATAAGGAAAATATTTCCATTGCAGTAACTGGGGATGTGATGTTTGCCCGTAACATGCCGAACGTCCTAAGCCTGGACTCCTCCCCATTTGCAGGAGTCAGCAATGTGACTTCAAACGTTGACTTGCTCTTGATTAACTTTGAAAATGCCGCTACAAACTCAGGAGATGCCCTGAAAGGCGATGTTCCGTTAAAATGCGACCCAAGCTATGTGCCATTGGCAAAGGCAAACAACAATACTGTCGCATCTCTTGCAAACAATCATGCATCCGATTATGGAGTAACAGGTCTTAAGGACACAATATCCTACCTTAAGGAAGCGGGAATCACTCCAATCGGTGCCGGCGAGAATGAGGACGAGGCACACCAGGCAGTAACCCAGGACATCAACGGCAGAAAAGTAACTATATTAAATTATATGGATTCAAACAACTTCGCAGAATATAGTTATGAAGTTATGCCTTATGCAAACGGTTCAAATCCGGGTTACTCTGCATATGACTCAGCAGATGCACAAAAACAAATTGCTGAAAATAACGATTCAGACTTAATAGTTGCATACTTGCACTTTGGAAACGAATATTCAAACTCTCCAAACGAGGACCAAGTGCGCATTGCACATGAACTTATAGACTACGGTGCTGATGTGGTAATCGGATCTCACCCTCACGTAACCCAAGGGGTCGAGATGTATAACGGAAAACCGATCTTTTACAGTTTAGGAAACTTCATTTTCGACCAATCAAATGAAGCAACCCACTCAGCATACTTTGTACAAATAGATTTAGTGGATGGAACAGGAAAATGCACTGTTTATCCAATTTACATATCCAATTACCTGCCACAATTCATGGATTCAGACAGCGGCAATTCATTGCTTAACGGATTGTCCCCTAAAGCTGATGAACTTCATGTTGAAAATGGTGTAGGTACATTAGAATTTAATTTAACAGATGGGTGATGAAAATTAAGTTAAAATATTTAGCAACGATTTTTATCATTTTATCAGTCTTATTGACAATATCCGCAGCAAGTGCGGAAGATGTTAACTTAACCGATGATGTTGAAATTGTTGACGAAATCAATCAGGAAATAACGAATGTTGATAATTTGGATGAGGGTTCCGACATTCTTGGATCCGATGAATCTAATTCAGCTGTTGAAAACGAATCAGAAAGCACTGCAAACGAAAACGAAACTGTTGAAGTAAAGGATGCACATTTTGGTGAGGTGACTACTACAACCTACCTTAAGGGAAGCACCCTTTATGTCAAGCTATTGGATGATAACGAC
>Ga0256404_1005149_pt1 | contig 23599 bp, 20 predicted proteins | sample RumenRJG_01DNA_FD_185990 | JGI IMG/M metagenome (GOLD analysis project Ga0256404, IMG submission 185990) | Bovine rumen microbial communities from Lethbridge, Alberta, Canada - RJG_01 | ecosystem: Host-associated > Mammals > Digestive system > Stomach > Rumen | place: Canada: Alberta | collected... | reverse complement strand
TTGATGGCGTAGCGTACGTTCGTTTTGCGTCAGTCTACAGAGAATTCAAGGACGTTGGTACGTTTATGGATGAAATAAAAAAATATATGAATGATTCTGCCCAGTAGTTCTTTCACTTATATTAAAGAGCCCGGAAGCTTATCACTTCCGAGCTCTTCTTCGTCACTATTTATCCTTCTTTGTATGATTCTTTAAGAACATAGGTATCTGAATCTCATTGTCATCATTTTCCACGGCTCTCGGCGTAACAGGCCTGCTCGACTGAGCTCTGCTGCTTACATAGCCCGGTCTCTCACTGCCTGACTTAGGAGGCTTTGTGTAATGGCTTGAAGAAACAGCGGTACGTCTCGCCGCTCCGGCAGCCCCAACCGCTCTTCCGAAGGAAGGAGTCTTGATACCATCTCCCATCTCATCGCTCTCAAGTCCCGTCGCAATGACAGTTACAACAACTGTATCATCATCCCCGTCATCCGAAAGTGAAGAACCAAGGATAAGATTTGTATCATTGCCGGTGATATTCTGAACGTACTCAGAAGCCTCATTAATATCAAGCATAGTGACATTATTGCCGCTGAAGTTCAATATAACATCCGTAGCGCCGGTAAGGGTTGTATCAAGGAGAGGACTCTCCGTAGCAAGCTTAACTGCGTCTACGCACTTGTTATCGCCGGAAGCTACACCGATACCGAAGTGAGCCATACCCTTATTCTTCATAACCGTTGTGATGTCGGCGAAATCAAGGTTAATGAGGCCCGGATTATTTATAAGGTCAGTTATACCCTGAACTCCCTGCTGCAGCACCTCATCGGCCTTATGAAAGGCTTCCTGCATGGTAGTTTTCTTATCTACAATCTCAAGGAGCTTATCATTCTTGATTACAATCATGGTATCCACATGATCCTTAAGCTTCTCAAGCCCTGCCTTCGCGTTATCGGCCCTCTTCCTGTTCTCAAAAGCGAATGGTCTGGTAACAACAGCGACGGTAAGAATACCCATATCCTTTGCTATACCGGCGATTACAGGAGTCGCTCCCGTTCCCGTACCGCCACCCATACCACAGGTAACAAAGACCATGTTGGCACCGCGAATAGCATCCGCTATCTCATCCTTTGTCTCTTCTGCGGCCTTCTCACCAATCTCAGGCTGAGCTCCGGCTCCCAGTCCCTTTGTAAGCTTCTCACCGAGCTGGATATTCACAGGAGACTTGCAGTTGGCGAGCTGCTGCTTATCCGTATTCATGCAGATAAACTCAACTCCCTTGACGCCATCCTCAATCATACGGTTAACCGCGTTATTACCGGCACCGCCTACGCCTATAACGATTATCCTTGCAACTACGTTAGAGTTTTCTTGTGCTATGTCAATCACAGTCTTTCTCCTCCAAAATTTATTGTGTTTTATACCACTAAGGTAGTAAGACTATTCTACAAAAACTAACTGTTAATATAATACCCATTTTCAAGCAAATAATCAAGATTTTTTTTACAATCTTACGATTTTTTTTCGAAAACCACCTTTCCATTGCCCGATGCGTAGTTTTCCATATGCAGTGTTCCCTTAAGTCCCGTAGCCTTAGCTATCAGTTCGGGAAGGTTGGATATTGACGTGTCAAAATGTGTTCCGTTTCCAAGCTCTACCATAATATTGCCACACGTCAGGGTAACATTCATAGAAGAATCAAAGGTAATTTCGTTAACGGTCACGCCATATTTTTTTATCAGCTGGGTAACATTCAGCACACGGGAGAAAATCTCATTCTGACCTGTCTCAACCTTGTTGTTGTACACCATGCTGCCATACTCTATTCCATTTACCACCGGAACGTCATCTCTAACCTTTTTTATACTGCCCACCATGACTCCGTCAGCATCGAAACAGACATATTCACCCATATAGGGGATGCATCCTATAATATCCTTCTCGTAAACCTTTATCGTAAGTCCGTCTATTCCGTCAAGAGAGACGTCATAATCATCTATAAACGGTACGTTCTGTTTTTTCCCGTACTTTAAGGCTATATACTCTTTTATGGTGTTTGCCTTTTTCGGCACACCCAGTAAGGAAAGAAGCTTTTCATCCTTGTAGTAAGTACAGTTTTCTACGGTCACAGACCTTAGCGAACTCATTTTTACGAATACAAGTATACTGCCCGACAAAAATATCAGAAAAAAAAGCAATACCAGGGGTCCGACTCTCCCCTTTTTTTGCGCTTTCATATCACATCACCGTCCCGCGTCTGTAATTTATCTGCCTTGATATATTTAATACCACACCGATTTCAAAAAGCTGTATCAGCATCGCTGAGCCACCATAGCTTATAAATGGCAATGTCACACCGGTCGACGGAATCGAGTTCGTAACGACCAGAATATTTAAAAGGGCCTGAATAGCAATCTGCGCAAGTACTCCAACCGTAAACATACTGCCAAACACATCCGGAGCGTTTATGGAAATAAAGCTCAATCTGTAAATAACCAGTACATAGAGAACAATAACCGCTATCGCTCCAAACATCCCCAGCTCTTCACATATTATTGTGAAAATCATATCATTGTACGCTTCGGGAACCCTGCCGTACTTCTGGACACTTCCTCCTAATCCCGTTCCAAAAATGCCGCCACTTGTGATAGCGTAAAGTCCCTGCAGTATCTGCTGCCCTGCGTCGCCGCTCCCTTCAAGATTGCGCCAGATGGCGACACGTCCTGCCCTGTAGCCCGGTTTCAATTTGACATACAGAGCTGCCAGTCCCGCGTAAAACGTGCCGCCCGCGATAACGTACCTTGACTTTCTGCAGTTGGCGAAGCACATCACGAAAAATATACCGGCAGCTATAATGGCTGAACTGAGATTCTCCTTAGCAATCAGCGCCGTAAGCGGTAAAACAAGAATCTGGTCGACCACAAAATTGGAAAAATAATCCAACGCCAGCGGTTTCGTGCTTATTCTCATGGCCGTATACAAAATTATGGCGAACTTCGAGAATTCAGCAGGCTGGAAGGTGCGGTTGCTTCCCGCGGAAAGCCATCTCGACGCACCGTTTGCGCTGATTCCCTTCAACAATACGTAAAACTGCAATATGTAGGCAACTATAAGAACTATATCCGCGAAGGCTACAAGCCTTGTCCTGGCTCTTAGGTAATGATAATCTATAAATGACATAATAAGCATTACAACGAATCCCGCGCCAACAAATTCCAACTGCCTTTTCAGAAAAAAGAATTCCTGTAATGTACCGTCACTGTTTCTCTTGAGCTTGTACATGGTAAAGTAAGCAGAAGAGCTGTATACCATAATTGTTCCTATAAAGCACATAAACAGAACAAGAAAGAAGAGGTTGAAGTCAAAAAAATGTTCACCCTCACTGCTCTCCTTCACCTTGAGAGTAAAGCCATTGCTGTTTGCCATAGGCATCTCCTTACATGCCCGCAAGTCCTACAAGCGCAAGCATTATCGTAACAACTGTAAACAGAGCGACTACCCTTGTCTCTTCCCATCCTGATAATTCAAAATGATGATGAATCGGGGCCATCTTAAAGAGTCTCTTTCCGTGGGTAGCTTTAAAATATAACACCTGCAAAATAACGGAAACTATCTCTATAAGGTATATAAATGCCACAATTATTATAAAAAGCGGCATTCTGAGCATAAAGGCAGCTCCGGCCACGTAACCGCCGAGGGCGAGAGACCCTGTATCTCCCATGAATACTTTGGCAGGATAAGCGTTAAAGATCAGAAATCCGCAAAGCACCCCAATCGTTATAAGCGATACAGTAGTTACACCATTTGGCTCACCCGTACCCGCAAGAGAGGCGAAGGCGAAAAATACGGCGATTACAAGGGTCACACTGCTTGCGAGTCCATCAAGACCGTCTGTAAAATTCGCCCCGTTAACGGTTCCCAAAATCGCTATAAACGAAAATATAACAAAGAGGCCCTCTGACATCGAAAATGTCTTCCCGCCCGTAAACGGAATAACAATAGCCGTTCCATAGTCAAAATACTTCTGTATCAGATAGATAAAGAGAGCTGTAACAAGAAACTGAAGCGCTAGCTTCTGCCATGCACGAAGGCCCAGCGATCTCTTCTTTGTTATCTTGATAAAATCATCCAAAAAGCCTATAAAGCCAAAGCCGATAGTAAGCAGCATAACAGGAAGCATCACCGGTTCACGTAAACAATAAATAGCGGAAACTATGGCGAATGCCGCTATCATCACTATCCCGCCCATAGTCGGAGTACCGGCCTTCTTCAGGTGTGTCTGCGGGCCATCATCTCTTACATACTGCCCAAACTTCAGCTTATGAAGAAGCGGTATAAAAACAGGACATAGAGCAACCGTTATTCCGAACGCCAATAGCGCCGGTAGATATGTTAATATTGAATGCATAACATTTTTCCTTACTGCAAGGTCTGATTCTGACCTGCGGTTCCTTCTGTATTAGTTTCTGTATTTGTGTCAGCAGCATCTCCGGCATTGCCGGTTACGCCATTTTCACCGGCATCTATCGCCGCTCCGCTCACATCTATAGCTTCGCCGCTTGCCGTGCCATCAGTTCCGAATATTGTAGCTTCATTCTCGGTAACAGTCTCATCCGTATTTGGATTATCCGCGTTTTCATCCGGGTAAATGCCCAAAAGTGGAAATGTCTGCTTGATAACCCGGCCGGCCAGAACCGAAGCTGACGCGCAGTTTTGCTGAAGCTCAACGTGTGGTTCATCTATCACAACATATACAACAGCCTGAGGGTTATCATATGGCGCGCAGCCTATAAATGATACAACGTAGTTCACATCGCTTCGAACGCTGTTTCCATTTTCATCCTTGTCGATTTTCTGGGCTGTTCCTGTTTTACCGGCGATTTTATAGCCCTTTACTCGCGCCTTTTTACCTGTTCCCTCTTCTACTGTCTTATAGAGGGCGTTCTTGATAAAATCACTTGTTTCCGCTGAAACCGTCTTCTTAAGTATAACCGGTTCAAGCTTTTCCGCGGAAAGTCCGGCATCATTTGTAAGCTCCTTAACGATATGAGGTTTGTAGTAGGTGCCACCATTCATGATTGATGAAAAACCGGCTGCCATCTGAAGCATTGTAACGGACACTCCCTGTCCGAAGCTGCTTGTCGCAAGCTCCACGGGATTTAGATGTTCCTCATCGTAAACCATACCGACAGCTTCTCCCGGGAGGTCTATGCCTGTTTTAGAGCCCAGGCCAAACAGGGACTGATATCTCGCGAATTCGGTACGCCCCAGCTTCCTCGATATCTGCATCATCACATCGTTACATGAGAATTCCAGACTCTGCTCAAGGCTGATATTGCCATGCCCGTTCCTGTTTACGCAATGAATTAACATATCAGCAACCTGCTCACCACCATCGCAGGTGTACCAGGAATTTTCCGCGACCGCCTTCTCATCAAGGCAGGCCGACACGGTAAAGGGCTTAAAGGTAGAGCCCGGCTCATACATGTCGCTGATACAGTAGTTTCGCCATATTTTATTCAGCGCGTTTTCCGTCGTACCGTCAGCCTTCATTGACGCTATCTCGCTGTCTGAGTAGAAGGCCGTCAGGTCACGAGGATTATTCAGGTCAAATTCTTTATCGCTCGCCATGGCAAATATTTCCCCGTTATTCGGGTCCATGACAAGGATTCCGACATTTTCAGCTCCTTCCTCCTTCATATACTGCTGTATGATTTTCTGGCATACGGCCTGAACATCAGCATCTATCGTAGAAACTACGTTAAGACCGTTCTTGGGGTCAAGAACCGTCTCCGTTAACTGCTTTTCCGAATTGAAGTACCCATAGCTCTTGCCATTTCTGCCATTCAGCTCAGAGTTGTAATATTGCTCTATTCCCCAGGTACCGTCATTTCCATCATTTGTATAACCTATAACGTGGCTCGCGACATCCTTTAAGGGGTAATCCCGCTTATAAACCTCCTCAAAGGAGTATCCCTCCACCAGCTCATCAGCGAGAGCTTCATCCTTAAAGGATTTCATATCATCATATGAAACCTCCTTTAACAGAACCTTGTAATACGAATCGGGGCTGTCCTCAAGAATCTGCCTTAGGTCTTTATCCTCAAGGCCAAAATGCTTTTCTATAAGCGCCAGAGTCCTGTCTGTGTATTTCCCCTCATTAGAAAGAACTACAGCTGGTTCAAGAATCAGGTTATAGAGCTTATCCGACTCTGCAAGCACAACTCCCTTCCTGTCAGTAATAGTTCCTCGCCTGTAAGGTAGCTCATTTGTAATATAAGTCTGCTGCGACAGCGCCTGCTTAGTATATCTGTCACCGTCATGTGAATCAATATAAAATAATCTGCCCGCGACACCTATAAAGAACGCAAAGAAAATGAAGAAAAGCCAAATTATCTTATCCTGCATCTTATAGGTAATCGGTCTTCCTATTTTCTTAATATTCTTGCGCCACCGTTTAAATCTGCCTTTTTGTTTCATTCTTCTCATTTGGCGGCCAGACCGCGCATCAAAATATTAAAGACGTCATCACTGTTATCAGCTGTGACTTCACTGTATTGTCTGACGTACCCCGCGTCTGTTCTGTTGTACTTAATAATCTGTGAGCTGTCAGGATATACCATTCCAAATTTTTCCATCGCGGTCTTTCTTATTTCCTCAAGGTCTATATTGGAATAGACGATTTTCTCCCGATTATCGTTTTCCGTTGCAAGCACCGACAGCTCAGATTCTGAGTTTGAAAGCTCCCGTTCAGCTGTAGTATACTCATACTTCAGGTGTAGAAAGGACACGGCGGAGTATACAAGCACGGCTGACACCAGAGTCAAAAAAATAAAACCAAGCAGATTAATAGTCGGCGCTTCACCTACCAGGGGATCCTTTCTGGGGGTAAGATACCTGCGACGCTTTTTTATTATCTTCTTCTCGCGCTCGGTAAGTGGCCTGCTTTCCCTCTGCGGGACCTCAGGCGCGCGTTCAGGGACAGCGGCATTCGCGCCAATTACAGACCCGGCGTAAGGGTCAGTACCGGAATATTTATATCTTCTTGCCATAGCTCAACCTCCCTGTTTCTCATTATACTTTTTTCATCTGCTGAAACTTCCCTGTCAGCTTATTTTATAATTGTCGTTCTACAAGTGTAGTTTTAGTAATGTGCTTCTCGAATATCCTAAGCTTTGCGCTTCGGCTCCTTGAATTGTTTTCCATTTCTTCATTCGACGGCAGTAGAGCCCTCTTTGTAATTACTCTTCCCTTCGGCTTCTTACCACAGACACAGACCGGAAAATCAGGCGGACACGTACATGGGTTTTCAGCCGTTCTGAAAGCCTGCTTCACTATCCTGTCCTCAAGTGAATGGAAGGTAATAATAGCTATTCTACCATTGTCGTTAAGTAAGTCTATCATGCCATCTATAGAATCGCGAAGCACAGTCAGTTCATTGTTAAGCTCAATTCTGATAGCCTGAAAGGTCCTCTTGCAGGGATTACCGCCTGTATTGCGGGATTTTGCGGGAATCGCTCCCTTAACTATATCTGCAAGCTCAAGAGTAGTTTCAATCGGCTTTTCTTCCCTGTAACGTGCTATATGCTTCGCTATATTGTGGGCAAACCGGTCCTCGCCGTATTCACGAATGATGCGGGTCAGTTCCTCAACGCTATAGTTATTCACTATATCCTTTGCTGTCTTAGTCTGCCGTTGATCCATCCTCATATCAAGAGGGGCATCCTCCATGTATGAAAATCCCCTCTCAGCCGTATCGAGCTGATAAGAAGATACGCCCAGATCAAGCAGTATCCCGTCGACACCTTCTATCCCGAGACCCTTAACTATAGAGACCATCTCAGAGTAATTGCTTCTCACAATCGTGACCTTGTCTCTATATGGTTCAAGGCGTCTTGTCGCTGCCTCTATGGCGGCCTCATCCTGGTCTATGCCGATCAATCTTCCGGCACCCGAAAGCTTCGAGGCAATGACGCTCGAGTGACCCGCGCCACCAAGAGTTCCATCTACGTATATACCTTCTTCCTTTATATTAAGTCCATCTATAACCTCATTAAGCATTACGGATATATGCTTAAACCCCGGCGCCTCATCCTTTATATTTTCTTCCATCAGCGCCTCCTTAGAACCTCAGATTGTATTCAGCGAGGTGGTCAGCTATCTCACCGAGATCATCTACGTTATTTGTCCTGTTCCAAAGCTCCTTATCCCATATCTCAATCTTATTCATCATGCCAACTAGCATGATCTCCTTATCGATATGAACTTTCTCGCGGAGGTTTGCGGGAATCATGACCCTTCCCTGCTTATCAGCCTCGCATTCAGCGGCATTAGAGAGTATGGCTCTCTGAAAATGCCTTGTCTCGGCCCCACCCGGGAGCTTAGCGAGCTCATCGACAAATGCCTCCCACTTCTCCATAGGATATATGAAGAGGCACCCGTCCACTCCTATCGTTATCATAAAATGACTGCCTAAGTCTTCCCTGTAGCGCGAGGGTATGATAATCCTACCCTTAGGGTCGACTGTGTGCTCTGATGATCCCGAAAACATAGCCGACACCTCCTTCGCTCCACTTTGCCACAATTTCAGACCACTTTATGCCACTTGTAATCAAAATATACACCATTTCGTCCTTCTTTGCAAGTCTTCAGACGAAATTATTAAAATATTTTAAAGTGCAAAAAGTCCCGAAACACGAATTTTATCATGTTTCGAGACTTTTGGCGATTCATTTATTATTTTTACTTATAAATCTATTTTTTAGAAGCGCTTACCAGATACTGGTATGCTTCAAAATTGACAGCATCGGCCACATTTCCACTTTTTGTAAGATCCCAAAACCAGTCAAACCTTTCAGTCTTATAAAAAGAATCATCCATAAGCTTGTAATTCACTATCTCTTTCTTATAACCGCAATCATCTAACATTTCTATAATTGTGGTAAGGGTAAAAGAGTGCATATGTGTATAGTCCCTTATTCCGGCCTCATCCCAGGTATAGCTTCCCATCAATAAAGGAATAATAACAGAATAATGCATAATATTGGGGATACTGAATAAAATCCTGCCGTCCGGAGCAAGCTTTGCTTTTATCCTCTTAAGCACACTCCTCGGATCTCTAAGATGTTCTATCACATCAGCGAATATTATATAATCATAATATCCGTCAGGAGCATCCAATTCCATTTTTTCTATATTTCCCTCTATAATGTTGCCATTTCCCCTGCCTATCCCAGCAACTCCGGTTACCAGTTCAATGCCGCTGCATTCTGAATTCGGATATTCATAAGAAATAGAATTAAGCGTCGCACCGAGGCCGCAGCCTACCTCAAGGGCCTTGAATGAATCGTCCTTTTCCTTATCAATAAGGCTCATAACATCATAACGCGGATAAGAGTAATATTGAATATTAAAGCCATACTTCTCACATATCTTCTGCCTATTCGCTTCGAGGAGGCCCTGATACTTTTCTTTTTCTTTCCCGAAGCTTTGAGATCCCAGATGGACAATAAAAGAGTCATGGCATAAAATATTTCTGTGTCCCGATTTAAGAATTCGCAGCCCCATGTCATTATCCTCATAATTACCCGGATTAAAGCGTTCATCAAACAGTCCAATTTCATTGAGCACACTTCTCTTTATCAACAGAGCATTTCCTATTAGATATATCTTTTTTTCATGTCTTGACTTATCGGGGAAATTATTCTTTGTACCGTAAATAAGCGCTGAATTATAATCTTCGAACTGTTCTGACACCATTTGTCCGTTAGAGGCTATTGTCTGCACTGAGCCTGCACTGCCATTTGATTCATCTTCATACAGGGCCATTCTTAACGTATAAATAGCATTAGGAGTCATGAGCGTATCATTATTTAATAGCAGAATATCGTTATCCGGGTCAGCTGCCTTAATTCCGTCATTGCATCCTCCCGGGAAGCCCCTGTTTTCCTTGTTAGATATTAGCTTAATATCCTTTACCCGGGCAAGACGTTCGATTGACCCATCATTAGAATTGTTGTCAACAACTATTATTTCAGTATTAGCCGGTGAATTCCATCTTTTAATGCTGCTAATGCAATTAATAGTCATCTCCGCATTCTTATAGTTTAAAATAACAATCGAGACATCTGGCGCGCTAAATCCATTTTCCCTTAACTTTTGCATTTCTGTCCGGTACTTTTCACGTTTATTGGTATCTGCCTCATAGAGATCGGCATTTTGTAAACTAATAAATGAAAGTACAGGCGACTCGTTTCTATATTTTTCCGCTATATTCACAAAGACTTCCGGATTTCTAAAGTCGTTAGGATCATGCCTTATATTGTCCTGTTGTATCCTTGCCTTTGTTTTTTCCATATTCTTTTCTCCTGTCTGTCGCATTCTCAGTATTACCGGTGCCATAAATAATAAATACTACGCAAAGCGCAACCAGCCCTACAGCGATAATCTGATACATACTTATCGGGGTTCCCGGTATATGCAGCGGGCTTCTTGTAAATGACTGACACAGGCACGACTGAACCAGGTACCCGGTCAGGCCTATCAAGAAAAGTTCACCTTCAAATTTCCTAAACGGAGTTATGACCAGCAAAAATACAGAAAGCGCGATACCGATGACAAACGCGTATAAAAAGAGTGGATGTACCTGAATAAAGCCAACGTACCCTTCCTTCTCGGCGGCTGCGAGCATGGTTGGTGTTATCGCCTTCTGGTCAACCTCCTCAACCGAGAGGCGCATAGCGAAAACATTATTTGTATATCTTCCAAAGTTCTCACGATTCAAAAAGTCACCAAGCCTTATAACAGCCTCCGCTGTTATAACACCCACAATTGAAGTATCAGCAAGCTTTAAGAATTTAGCCTTTCTGAACTTACCGTAGAAGTACATAACTATAAAGCCCCAAACGATAGCCCCCGCCGTAGAAAATCCACCGTTTGCGAGGCTTGTCATATTAGCCGCGGCATCAAAGAAGTTTCTATAGGATTCTATCAGGTAGACAAGGCGGCCGCCAATGAGGGCAGCAATCACAGCATATATTATGATGCCGATATATATTTCTCCGTCCTGACCCGTCCTCCTAGCCTGCCACTGTGTAATCAAAAAGCAGAGGATAATAGCCGCACCGACTATCAGTCCATAGAGTGTAAGTGACACATCATCATTCACCGGAATACTCTTAGGCAAATTATAAACTGTAATCCCAAGATTTGGAAATGAGATCGGTTGAATAGTCAACATTTATTATCCTCTGATTATATTATACGTTAAATCTGAAGAGAACTACGTCACCGTCCTGCATGACGTACTCCTTGCCCTCACTTCTGACAAGTCCCTTTTCCTTAGCCTCATTGAAGCCACCGCAGGCGATAAGATTATCGTAGCTTACGACCTCTGCCCTGATGAAGCCTCGCTCAAAGTCGGAATGTATCTTGCCCGCCGCCTGAGGAGCCTTGGTTCCTTCCTTTATAGTCCAGGCTCTCGACTCCATCTCTCCGGCGGTAAGGAAGCTGATAAGGCCTAACAGCTTATAGCTTGCTCCTATAAGCTTATCGAGGCCCGACTCCTTAAGGCCTAAATCCTCAAGAAAAGCCTGCTTGTCATCATCATCAAGCTCTGATATCTCCTCTTCAATCTGAGCGCATACAACGAAGACCTCAGAGCCTTCCTTCGCGGCTATCTCGCGTACTGCCTTGACGTAATCATTGTTAGCCCCGTCATCAGCAAGATCTGCGTCAGATACGTTCGCCGCGTAAATGGTTCTCTTGCCCGTAAGGAGATTCAGCTCATTAAAAATGGCAGTCTCCTCTTCATCGGCAAGCTCGAAGTTCTTAGCCATGTTGCCGGCTTCAAGAAATTCCTTGAGGCGCTTAAGCATATCGGCTTCCTTACGGTAGCTCTTGTCCGAATTTGCGCTCTTCGCTACCTTAGAGTAACGTCTGTCAATAACATCTATATCAGCGAAAATAAGTTCAAGGTTGATAGTCTCTATATCTCTCGCAGGGTCCACCGAGCCCTCAACATGAATAATGTTCGTATCATCAAAGCATCTTACGACGTGAACAATGGCATCACAGTCACGGATATTCGCAAGGAACTGGTTGCCTAAGCCCTCACCCTTGCTTGCGCCCTTAACAAGGCCCGCTATATCTACGAATTCTATGGTGGCAGGAACTATCCTTCCCGAGTGATACATATCAGAGAGGACCTGAAGTCTCTTATCAGGCACAGGTACAACTCCGACATTAGGATCTATGGTACAGAACGGGTAGTTCGCTATCTCAGCGCCCGCCTTCGTCAGTGAATTAAATAAGGTGCTCTTTCCGACATTCGGGAGCCCAACTATTCCAAGTTTCATGGATAACATCCTCCGGTAAAAATTTCATACCTACCTATTATACATCAGTCAGAAAAACTTTTCAAGGGTACTTAATGTTTTACATTTGGCTTGTGATTTTACATTGAATGTAAAATTTCGTAACCTTAAAGTTCTTTTATGTATCCGGATAAGTACAAAACGGCTTCGAAATTTTACAAAATTTACGTTGATTTAACATAAGCGCGGTTACCCATTTTACATTCGTACTGTAAACTATGTCTCGTAACATAAAACAAAACTTTTCAATGTGCCAATCAATGAGGAGGGCAAAATGAAAACACGTAAGTTAGTAACTCTGTTAACAGTAGCCGCTTTATCAGTAGGCGCCCTTGCGGGATGCGGTGACTCATCAAGCGCTTCATCAAACAACAGCGCAGCGAGCACAACCAGTACAGCAGCTGATACAACCGCGACAAGCACAACCGATTTCGCTGCCGCATCAGCCGCAAGCACAGCTTCAACAACTGAGACAAGTACCGCGGCAAGCACGGACAATACCGCTTCAGGAATCACCGGTACTGTTAACGCAGCAGGTTCTTCAGCTCTTCAGCCACTCGCTGACGCAGTTGCCAAGAAGTTTATGGAAATCAATCCTGACTGCACAGTTACTGTAAACGGCGGTGGTTCAGGTGAAGGTCTTAAGCAGGTAGCTGACGGTTCTATCGATATCGGTGATTCTGATGTATTCGCTGATGAGAAGCTCGACGCTGACGCCGCTGCTAAGCTTGTTGACCATCAGGTAGCTACGGTTACCATGGCTCCTGTTGTTTCATCAAACCTTGGTGTAAGTGATCTTACAACTGACCAGCTTATAAGCATTTTCACAGGCAAGACAACAAACTGGAAGGATGTAGGCGGTCCTGATCAGGCTATCGTTCTTGTAACAAGACCAAGCTCTTCAGGTACAAGGGCTACATTCCAGAAATGGGCTCTTAACGGAGAAGAGGAAGCCTCTAACGAGTCTCTTGAGACAGATGATTCAGGTACCCTTCTTCAGACTGTAGAGCAGACAGACGGCGCTATCGGATATGTCGCTCTTTCATATCTCGTAAACGCTACAGACGTTACAGCTGTTAAGATTGATGGTGTTGAGCCAAGCCTTGAGAACACATACAACGGCACATACAAGGTATGGAGCTACGAGCATATGTACACAAACGGTGATGGTTCTGACGCTGCCCAGGCATTTATCAACTACATGACAAGCGATGATTTCGCTCCTGAAATCGAAGCTATGGGTTACGGTGTCGCTTCTAAGCTCACAGACGATGCTAAGAACGCTCACGCAGATACACAGCAGTAATCATTAAGTATATCTGTCCCGGAAAGTCCGGGTAAAAGATCCCTGCTCCGGGATTTTCCCGGAACAGGGTTATTGCGTTTATAAAAGCCGGTTTTCCGGTTTGTGACAGAAAGGATATTTTATGAGTTCCGAAAAACTCGTTAAAACACCATTTAAAGAGAAGCTTAAGCATGAGCTTGTCGGCCGCGGATTCGTTACCGTCTGTGGTTTTTTCATTATCATCCTCACACTTGCGATTGGTATTTTCCTTATTGTTAAGGGCTCAGGTTCATTTGTGACAATGGGTCACACAATCACTGAATTCCTTTTCTCAGCCAAATGGGACCCTCTTGACGTTCCCGGAAAGAGCGGAGGCAAGATAGGTTCGGCCGTTTACATCGTGGGTTCCCTCTATACCTGCGGTGTCGCCCTCCTTATCGCTACCCCTTTTGCCCTGGGAGCCGCTATATTAATCTCGGAAATCGCTCCAAAGGCAGGCAAGGTCCTCTTCCGCCCTGCCGTTGAGATATTCGTAGGTATTCCGTCAGTTGTATACGGGTGGGTTGGCCTCACGATTCTTGTACCGTTAATAAAGAAGATATTTCATCCGAAAATGGGCGGCTACTCGGTACTCGCCGCCGCGATTGTACTTTCGGTTATGATTTTCCCTACAATCTGTACCGTGTCCGCCGACGCGATCTCAAGTATACCGCAACATTACAGGATGGCGGCTTACGGTCTCGGTTCAACGAGGTGGCAGGTCATATGGAAGGTTGTCGTACCCGCCGCGAAGAACGGTATATTTACAGGAATAATATTAGGCCTTGCGAGAGCCTTCGGTGAAGCCCTCGCGGTAGCCATGGTTATAGGTAAGACGAGAGCCTTCGCTAAGAATATCCTCTCTCCTACAAATAACCTCACGGCCGCAATCGCCGCGGATATGGGTAACTCCGCTAATAACGGTGAGAGGAACCTCGCCCTCTGGAGCATGGCTCTCCTCTTATTCCTCATCTCCATGTTCTTCATATTCCTCATCCACATGATTTCCAGACAGGGGGAGAAAGCGCAAAAATGACAGATACTAACGCAAAAACAGTGCCTGATGAAGAAGAAGTAAGAAAGGCAGAACGTAGTGCCCGCGACGCGAGGATGCTTGCCATCATAAAGAGAGCGAAAATAAGCAACGCTATAATGAATGTCGTGCTCTCGGCTATCGGAATATTTTTCCTGGTACTTATAATCGCCCTTGCGGGATACATAATTATTAAAGGCCTCATGAGCTATTATCCGGGACTCCTCTCATTTACTGACGAAGGAATCGGAAACCAGCTCTGGAACACCATTTACCTCGTATTCTGGTCCCTCCTTATAAGCTGCCCTATCGGAATTCTCGCGGGCATTTACATGGCGGAATACGCGAAGGAAGGCAAGCTCACCCGTTTCATACGAATATGTATCGAGTCTCTTTCATCGCTTCCTTCCATCGTAGTCGGCCTCTTCGGCTACCTGGTGTTCATTCTCATGACCGGTATGAAATGGAACCTCTTCGCGGGAGCCCTCGCGGTTTCCATAATTTCTCTGCCTTCGATTACAACGACGACAGAGGACGCTCTAAGGGCTCTTCCAAAATCTTACAAGGAAGGCAGTATGGGGCTTGGCGCAACCCACTGGACCACAATAACTAAGGTCATGCTTCCGGCCTGCCTCCCGAGAATAGTGACAGGCATCATCCTCGCCGCGGGACGTGGATTCGGTGAGGCTGCTGCCCTCCTCTATACTTCAGGTCAGTCTACAAGAATAGTATGGAGCAAGCTTGATATAACATCAACTGCCGTGTCACCCTGATTAAGAAGGATGGCAGTGTGCTTTTTGACACTGAAGAAGACGCCGGCGGCATGGAAAATCACGCGCTAAGGCCTGAATTTCTTGGGGCTGTAAATGATGGTGAGGGAAGTTCCATAAGAAAATCAGATACACTCGATACTGACATGTACTATTATGCGATACGGCTTGATAACGGGGATGTAGTCCGTCTCTCTAAGCCTTTAAATGACATCACTAAGACAGCGCTTGAATTCCTGCCGGTGATGTTTACTATAGCGGCCTTGATGGTCCTACTCGCCTTCTTCTCATCAGGACATGCCGCTGCCAGTATAGTCGCACCGATTAACAAGCTAAACCTTGATAATCCTCTTTCAAATAAAACCTATCCCGAGCTCAATCCTCTCTTACACCGTATAGACGACAGTAACAAGGAGAAGGCGGCGCTTGCTGACATGAGGAAGGAATTCTCGGCGAATGTCTCGCACGAGCTTAAAACTCCTCTCACATCCATTTCCGGTTACGCCGAAATAATCCGGGACGGAATAGTTAAGCCTTCTGATATTCCAAAGTTCTCCGACAGAATCGTTAAGGAATCTAACCGTCTTCTCTCCCTTATAAACGATATAATCAAGCTGTCAGAGCTTGATGAGGGAAAAGTTGAGGCGCAGAAGGAAAATGTGGATCTGTTCACATTGTCCAGGGACATTATTGAGAGACTTTCCGAAAAGGCTCAAAAGAACGATATTGAGCTCTCCCTCTCGGGTGAACACTGCGAAGTGTATGGAATAAGAAGAATTCTCGATGAAATGATCTACAATATCACAGATAACGCCATAAAGTACAACCACAAGGGTGGTCATGTAAGTATCTGGGCAGGTCGCGATATGAGTGGTGTCTCTGTGGTTGTAACGGACGATGGAATAGGAATCCCTGATGATCAGCAGGAGAGAATATTTGAGCGTTTCTACCGGGTCGATAAGAGCCGCTCTAAGGAGCTCGGCGGTACGGGTCTTGGTCTCTCCATCGTAAAGCACGGCGCGGAGCTTCACCACGCAAAGGTGACGGTACAGTCGAAGGTAGGCGAAGGAACCAAGATGGCGGTGAACTTTGACATAAAGAGGTAGCCCCGTGCACTAGCTCACTACCTTATTCCTGCCGGTGGCTTTGGCCTCGTAGAGGTTATGGTCAGCCTTGGTTATGACCTCATCTATATTGTCGCCCGGGAAGAAATCAGCTACTCCGGCTGATATGGTTATCTTTATAGGAGTTCCCTGGTAATCTACGGTCATGGCCTCTATCTCTCTTCTGAAATCTTCGAGCTCATTGCGCATGACAGCTCTCGCCTCTTCAGTGGCGCAGATAAAGAGGAACTCCTCGCCACCCCACCTGCCGACTATCTTCTTCTCATCCGAGTGGGCAAGCATTTTATCGGCAAGGGCCTTAAGAACCGCGTCTCCGGCGTCGTGGCCATAGGTATCATTTACCTTCTTAAAAAAGTCTATATCGGCAATGGCGACCGAAAAGGTCATCTCCTCGTCATTTGCCTTCTCAACTACCCCATCCATAATATTATGAAGGGCAAATCTGTTGTACAACTTGGTGAGCTGGTCGTGCTTGGCCTGCCATCTTGTATCCTTATCAGCCCTTACAACTCTCTCCGAAAAGAGGCTTATAAAGAGGAGTATAGCCGGAATTGATATCAGAGAATTTACACCTGTAAAGGCGAGCATCCGGTCAACCGTGAGTCCCTTTCCTACGAGTGGAATATTCCCTGACAGCATAAGTATGAACATAACAAAATATACCGCCGCTATTAATGCGGAGGCAATGTACGAAAATTTGCCAAATTTTCTGAAGTCATCACCCGCGTAATTCGGATAAAAAGCGCAGACAAGAATAGCGATAAGCCAGAGCCAGAAGGCACCGCCCCAGCCTACCTGAGTGGTAGCGATAACCACGTGAAACGTTATCTCAATAAAATAGGCAATAAAGACCGCCTCATAAAAGACATCCTGAAGGGCAGCGATAACAAGAAGGTAGACAGCAATACTCCCTACGTTCACCCATATCATTGATCTCATACCGAATCCTACGTATAGGAACTCGAGAATGATGTGGATTACAAGGAGTAACACATCTATAAGCGCTAAAAACCTTCCGGTATCCACAAAAAGATCAAGGTAGTTCCTGATGTGCTCGCGGAACTTGCTTAATCCCGTTTTTATAAAATCTATCACAGTTATCATATCCTTTCTTCGACCCACGCCTTTGCGGATCTTCAGAGGATGTTATATCGGTTACATCTGAGTCACATGTTCTTGTAACCCATAGTATTATTAAACCACACTTACGTTATATTGTCAATAAATCCCGTGCAATTTTAGTCGTAGCCAACTCTCCCATAGCTTCGCTATGGGTCCCTCTCTACGACAATAGGTACCATAAAATTTCTCAAAACTGCTTCGCAGTTTAGATAAATTTTACGGGACCAGGCACTAGTTCTGTCGTCTAATTATATCTCCGGCGTTTTCGGTGGTGACTTCAAAGTAGGAGCAGTAAACGCTGTGACCTCTTGTGAATGTGGTTGTGTCGACCGTCTTACCGAAGGCAAGATTCACGGCAAGATCAGATAACTCCCTCGCCTGCGACTCCTTATCATTATAGACGGTTCCCGCGAGGCTTCCATCGACTACAGCATCGAGGCCGTGCTCAGTGCCATCGATACCGAAGATAAGGGGCTTATCCGTCTCAGTGAAATTCTTCTGCCTATAAGCGTCAATCGCCCCGAGAGCCATCTCGTCATTATTCGCTAAGATAAGCTCTATGCCGCTCCCATACTGCTCTATGAGCTGGAGGGTCTGAGTCTTCGCCTGAGACCTCTTCCAGTTCGCTAGCCTGTAAGCCACCTTGTCGAGTTCTACCCCTTCGTCCGACAGTGTCGCAACCGAAATATCAGTCCGCACGACAGCATCCTGGTGATCGGGTTCACCCTCAAGGATAACGTACTGGATTTTCCCGTCATTATTCCTGTCAACAGAAGGATTATTCTTGATCGCGTCCGCAGCGAGCTTTCCCTGTATCTCGCCCGACTGAGCAGCATCAGCTCCTACGTAATATAGCTTGTCCCACCTTAAGAGGTCGCCCTCAACAGGCTCCCTGTTAAAAAATATCACCGGCGTATCTGCTTCCTTGGCATCATCTATTATTGTCGACGGCTCCTGTCTGTCGACAAGGTTCACGCAGAGAACATCCACACCTTCATCTATGAATTCCTTAACAATCTCGTCCTCATTATTCTGCGAATTCGCGGCATCACGGACTACTATATTTATATTGCCATTGCTGCCGTTTGCCATATAGGTTTTCGCTTCATCTATCATTTCACTTAGGAAGACATCACTCTCATCGTAGAGGATAATCCCTACCTGCTTTGTGGCCTCCGTATTCTCACTGTCAGAATTTTTCTCGCATGATGAGAGAAAAGTCGAAAGCACAGTAAGCGAAAAACAGCTTATTACAGCTAATGCTTTTATAACATGTTTCATATAAATACCATCTATAATTTAATCCGTTAAGAAGAGTTTCATAGCGTTTTCATCGGAAAATAAATTGTTCCTGTCAACAGATAAATAATTCGCCCTATAATCCGTAAATTTCGCGTATGGTTTTCTTATACATTCTATCATTTCCTTCATGGAATTATAGGCCATACTCCACTCATCCGGAACAATCAGTCTCTTCACATTATTTTTGTCGACAAGATACGAGGCTTTTTCGCTGTTCGCAAGGCCATAAATTACGGCTCCCGAAAATCTGCTCCTTGAGACATTTTCACCCGCTTCCTCAAGCGAATAAGTATCAAGGCAGACAACTATATCGGCACTCGAAAGGCTCCCGAAGTCAGACCCCAGGCCCTTGATATCAAGGTCTGATACATTCCATTCGAAGTCCCTTCTGTTTATTTCCGATATAAATCCCGCAAGTCGGTCGCGACAGGCAGCTGTATTATCACGGCCCCTCATAATACCTATTTTCTTACCTTCCACATTTCCATTGTAATCATTTAATATCGCGTCCGCAAGGGCTTTCCCTAATTCTTCATTATCGCACTTAACCGATTTAACGCTTGTATTGTCTATGGTATTATCCGTAACCATAATTAAGGGAATTTCGCCCTTATATAAATCTAACATTTCACCGGTATTTTCTCCGGGAGCCGGCTCAAGAATAATTCCCTTCGCGCCGCGCTGTATTTCAGTGTCAATTAATTTTTTCTCCTGCCAGGCGGAAACTATTTCGGGTGTATTTACAAATACGACATCTATATTTTCGCCCTTAACAGCATCCGAAAACCCTCCCTTAAGGGCGTCCCACTTCGCGTCAGAAGAATCGCTCACAATAACTGAAATTCGTTTTGTTTTCTGCTTCTCTGAATTAATAAATATTGTTGCCGAAAGAAAGATAATAATCCCGGCGAATATTATTTCGAGAAAAATAAATATTTTATTATATCTCATAATCTATCCTCCGGCACTATGCCCTTCTCAAGCAAAGCTCTGTTTTCATCATTGTATGTAATCGCCGGGAAAATGATGGTAATCTCCGTACCAACGTCCGGTTCACTCTTTATTTTAAGGCCATAATTTTCTCCGAACAGAAGCTTAATGCGGTTATTTACATTCGCGTCACCGACGCCATTACCGTGCTTAGCAACCTTCTCGTCCATCGTAAGAATTTTCTCCGCGTACTCCTGCTCCATCCCGGTTCCGTTATCCGATACGGTAATTACCACATCGTGATCAACCAATTCTCCTTTTACGGAAATAAGTCCATCACCGTCATACTCCGAGACACCGTAATAGATAGAATTTTCAAGGAGGGGCTGGATCAATAATTTAACAGTACAGCAATTTCTTATTCTCTCATCGAGACTAAATTCCGCTGTGAATCTGTCCTTATAGCGGACCTTCTGGATATTCATATAGGATTCGGCGTGGGTAAATTCATCACCTACTGTAATGATATTCCTTCCCTTCGAGATGCTGATTCTAAGGAGCTTCGCAAGCTGGGATATCATGTCGACAGCCTCATCATTTTTCTCCCCCTCGATCATCCAGGTAATGGAATCGAGAGTATTATATAAAAAATGCGGGTTAATCTGACTCTGAAGGGCAGCCATTTCACTGTGACGTTTGTCACGCTCATTTGTGACAGCCTCCTTCATGAGCTCATCAATCTCAATGAAGCTCTTCTCTATGGAGCCACCCAGGTGCCTTATTTCAGTCGAACCTCCCTTATATATTTCCTTGCTTCCGCCACTCTCGTAGGCCTTGACGGAATCATCAAGCTTCTTTATAGGGAGAGAAATTCTCTTAGCGACAAGACGATTTATTATCAACAAGGTCATGGCTGTAAGGAGAGCCGCGATTAACATAAAATATCTGACCGAAAGCGACCCCGTAAGTACGGCTGTTCTCGGCATTACATTTATTATTTTCCATCCTGTGTAAGAAACAGAATCAACCAATATATACCGATTACTGCCCTTAAACCTGTCCTCATGCATTCCGTCAGCGAAGGCGGATTCGACAATATTATTTTCGGAAATAACGCCCTCGTCTAATTCCCTTGCCCTTGGATGATAAATAATATTTCCTCTGTCTCCGGCTACATAAATATACTGTGAGCCGAATTTCCGGTTTATCTCATCAAACGTGCGGCGTATTTTACCGTAATCTATATTAATTAAAAGCACACCTGAAAGCGGCTTACTCCCATCGGAAATATCAACTGATTTCGAGACGGAAATAACCCACTTATAATCACTGTCTGTATCGTCAAAAATATTTTCTACATGCGGCTCGGAAAATTGATAATTTTCCCTTTTATTTATCGCTGAAGTAAACCAGACCTGCGATAATATATTTACATTATCCTTAACAGTCGAAAGTGGCGAAGCAGCTATAAGGCGCCCCCTCGTATCAAAAAGAGAAATGCTTGCGATTCTGTCTTTATTAGCGTCATATAGTAAATTAATCTGGTTCTGTATTGTAGGGTCGCTTATATCGTATTCCCTGATCGTATTATAATAAAGGGCGTCCGCAGATTTCCTGATATTGTATAATTCATCCTCGAGTTCACGCACGGCCGTATTATTTATATTTTCAGCGTTCTCAGCCGCAGTCTCGTAAGACGCTCTCGCGAAGGCATTATAGAGGACGATTCCAAGCACAATCATTACCACCAGAGTGGATATTGTAAAGGCGATAGTGATTATGCTTTGAATGTCTGATACAGCCTTATCTTTTTTACTTATTTTCATGCTGTGACCTGTAAACAGACGGTGACACGCCGAACTGCTTCTTAAATACATAGCTGAAATAATTCGCGTCGGAATATCCTGTCTTTTCGGCTATAACATAATTCTTGTCATCAGTTTCGGTTAAGAGTCTCACCGCTTCCTTCATGCGATAATCAGTAAGATAATTATTAAATGTCTTGCCCGTCTCTTTTTTAAATACCGACTGAAAATATGAGCCTGACACCGATAATTTTTCAGCCATACCTTCGACGGATAAATTCTTTTCGGAGTAGTCTTCCTTTATATAATCGAGAGCCTTATCGACAAATGACCTTGTGCTCTCGCTTCTTGCTAAATCAAGCTGCTCCTTAAAATGATGGGCAGTACCCGTTAACCATTCCTTTAACTGCATTTTTTCCATCTGAGGCAGATAATTATAGAGGTCTGCCTGCCCCGATGCCTTCTCGGCATCAAGAGAATTATCGGTCGCGAATTTATAAATATATCCGGCAAGCTCCATAACCGCCATCTGGTATTCTCGAACGGTGGAACATTTACTTAAGGAGATATCATACCATTCCTGTATAGCTGAATTAATATCATCCTCGCTCCCGAGTAATATTTTCTTACCCATCAAGGCAAGAGCCTGTCCGCTTGCGCTGTCGGAATTTTCCTTAGCGTTCTTCCCTTTCGGAGCTACTTCTCGTATATTTATGGCACGGCCCGTACCATAAATAACCCTGTAGCTTACAGCATCCCTCGCGCCTTCATAGGACTGCTTAAGGTCTGCGGGATCTGAACATATCACTCCTATTCCCGCTGTCACAACGGCTCCGAGGCTACGCTTCATTTCCTTGCAGAAGCTGTCGCACTCATCTGTTAAATCAGAAAGTGCCTTAGCGTTAGGGAGGCTCGCAAGCATTACGGTATTTCCAAGGTACTCGAAGAACTTTGCCTTCCATTTTTCAGTAAAAATATTCTCCGCTTCCCTTCGAACCGAGAAGGCAAGGAGGAAGGGATCAATATCAGACGGCACCACGGTCTTAGACGTATGGAGGACCACGGCGCAGTAGTAGGCGCTGTCAAAATCAATCTGATATTCCGAAAGGTACCCCGTAAGTCTCTCAGACGCGAGTCTCCCTTCGATTAATTCCACGTAAAAATTCGCCTGTAGGAGTGGAAGGCTCTCGTCGAAATATTTTCTTAGCTTCTCGGTATTTTTCTTCTCATCATTTTCACGATCAAGCTTTTCTTTTAAGCGCTTAAAAATATCTGTCAGCTCGGATACGTTAAGGGGCTTCGTGAGGTACTCTTCAACCTCGAGGTGTATCGCCTCCTTAGCGTACTCAAGCTCATCAAAGCCTGTTAAAAGAAGGAGCTTCACCGATGGAAATTCCTTCTTCAGGCGCTTTGCCATCTCGATGCCATCCATATATGGCATCTTGATATCGGTCATTATGACGTCAGGCTCTATCGCCTCTGCGCACTCTATCCCCTTGACGCCGTTATTCGCGGTGCCCGCGACAGTGAATCCTATCTCATCCCACAGCACCCTCTTTAACATAACATCGATGACATCCTCCTCGTCATCGACTATAAGTAGTTTGTAATTATTCATGTAAATAAGCCATCCTTTATGTAAGATTCTACCATAAAAGATTGCCGGAAACAACAAAAAATTCCCGAGTCCTTACTCCTTCAGACTCGGGATAATTATTACTTCTTCTGAACGTACTTTAAGCAGTCAAGTGTTACTGCGGCAAGGATTATGATGCCTTCGAATACGAACTGGAGATTTGTATCGATACCGAGGATGGTAAGGGAATAAGTGAGGGC
>Ga0256404_1005147_pt1 | contig 23610 bp, 26 predicted proteins | sample RumenRJG_01DNA_FD_185990 | JGI IMG/M metagenome (GOLD analysis project Ga0256404, IMG submission 185990) | Bovine rumen microbial communities from Lethbridge, Alberta, Canada - RJG_01 | ecosystem: Host-associated > Mammals > Digestive system > Stomach > Rumen | place: Canada: Alberta | collected... | reverse complement strand
TTATATATTCATAGGGAATACTTTTTCTTTCATTATTATCAATAAAATCAATAAAATCTTTACCCATCAGTATAAAATATTTGTTATTCATACTAATGATTAGAAAAACTATACCTCCATGTTTATATATATTTCTAATGTGTTTTATTTGGTGATCATGAACATTGCTTATAGGAAATGACGTTTTATTATTTGTTTCTTTAGCATCGAATTCTATGTACTTTCCTTTATAGATGCCATTAAAATCTAGTGTTGATGGCATTTCGTAAAAAGCATCTGTTATTCTTTTGCCTAAACTTGAATAATCAGTTTTAACTACTCTGATAGGAGTAGGCTTTTTATAAATGTATGCTATATCATTATCTCTATAATAAATATTAGCTTGTTCAATTAAATATTCAAGTTCCATACCACGGTTCTTATATGAAACTTCTTTTTTGTATACTTTTTTAGTACCTCCAGGATATAACATTTAATCACCTTTAAAGTATTATAACATATTTGAGAAAAGATTTATAGAGCCTTATGCAAGTTTGTCAAAAGTAGACAGTTAAAAGTTTTGACATCTTTTGTCGAAAGTAATGAAAAAATTTTAAAGATGATATACTATATTGTTGGTGATTAAAATGCGTTTAGAATACTATATAAATATAATGATGGAAAAAGTAGATTTTTGCTCATTAAATGTGCCATTTTTAGAAGTGGAAGAAATTAGTAGTGATGATGATATTGACTAAAACGAAAAATTAAGTTATAATTTTTTTGTTAGTAGGTGATATTTTTGTATAATGATCGATTATATTTAACTCCTCAAGAAATACTTGAGAAAGAATTTAAGATTGATGCCAGGGGATATCGACCTCAAGAAGTTGATAAGTTTTTGGATATGGTTATCCGTGATTATACGGAATATGCAAATATTATTAGAAAGTTAGAAAAAGATGTAAAAGATTTAACTGATGATAATATTAAGTTAAAACAAGAGATAAGAAGACTTCAAGAAGTAGCTAGTACAAGTAGTGAAGCGCCTTCAAGAAGTATAAATAATGTTGATTTACTTAAAAGAATTAGTCAACTTGAAAAAGTAGTTTACGGAAATAATGAATAATCTAGTGGCAAATGCTGCATAAAATAGTTATGTAGAGGAAAGTCCATGCTCGCACAGACTGCGATGTCTGTAGTGTTTGTGCTTAGGGAAAAAATAACCTAAGAAAGCGAAAGTTTATGGCTTCGAGGAAACCTTAAATGGTTTTATTAGATATAAAAGTGCCAAAGAGACGAGCTACAAGGGAAACTTTGTAGGTGGAACGTGGTAAACCCCGCAAGCGAGAAACCCAAATTATGGTAGGGGAGCTTAAAGTAAAGAAATGAATTTGCTTTGGGTGCAGAAATGTAAGATAAATATTTGCCTCTTCTTTATGAAGAACAAAACATGGCTTATTAAGATTATTTTTTATTTTTGAATTAAAAAAGGAGTGAAAAAATTTTGAACGAAATTGGTGAGGAGCTTCAGTATGCAAGGGAGTCATCAGGTGTTAGTTTAAATGAAGCAAGTAAAGATCTAGGTATAAAAGTAGAAATACTTGAAAATATCGAGGATGGAAGAACCGGAGCATTTAAAGATATATTTGAACTTAAAGAATATATATCAAGTTATGCTAAATATCTAGGTTTAGATGAACAAGAATTAATAGATGAATTTAATGAGTATATGTTTGAATATACTTCTAAAATACCTATTAAAGAAATAGAAAAAACAATTGAACTTAAAATCAAAGAAGAAAAAAAAGATGATATCATTTCATCACCATATACAAAACAAGCTAAGAAATATAATAAGTGGGTATATATTACCATTTATGCATTTATATTTTTACTTGTAATGTTTGCAATTATTTGGTCAGTAAAACAAGTTACAATTAATCGAAGTAGTACTGATACAATAAGTTATGGAAAGTAGGGAAGTATATGAATTTACCAAATAGAATAACAATGGCTAGAATATTTTTATCGATATTGTTACTTGTAATGCTTTTAGTGCCTTGGTATAGCTTAGGAGTTGAGTTTCCTGTTTATCAAGTAGCAACAATTACTGTTAATTTAAAATATATAATTGCAGGTATAATATTTTTAATAGCTTCAACATCAGATTTTTTGGATGGTTATTTAGCTCGTAAAAATAATATGGTAACAGATTTTGGAAAAGTAATGGATGCCATTGCAGATAAGTTACTTGTTAATGGGCTTTTAGTAATACTTGCTTATGATAGAATTATTTCTATTGTAATTCCAGTTGTTATTATATCTCGTGATATTGTTGTTGACTCATGTAAGATGATTTCAGGACAAAATGGAAAAGTTGTGGCAGCATCAATTATGGGAAAACTTAAAACAATTTGTATGATGAGTGGACTTACCCTTACAATGTTTTATAATTTACCATTTGAACTTATTGGTTTCCCAGTTGCAGATATTTTACTTATAGCTGCAGTAATACTTTCAGTTATATCTGGTGCCCAATATTTCTATAGTGTTAGAGATATATTATTTCCAAAGAAAAGTAAATAGTGCTTCGGCACTTTTTTTGTTATAAGCAAATTTTTACAAGAATTATAAAATTAATAGTTAAAAGGTTGCTAAAAACAAATATGTATATACTTGTATATACATATTTTTATCTAATTGTTATAAATTTTATAAAGTGGCTTAAATTTCTTGCTTTTGAAACTATTTAATAATATAATTAATTTATGGAACATCCTGTTTGATTGGATGCTACCTCTTTTAAAGTTTTGGAACTGAAAGAGAGGTGATGTTAATGAACATAAAGGATTTGTTTATTCTTATGTTGTTCTTCATCATAGTATGTTTGCTAATAATTGTTTTTGTGTTAGCAATCTAACAAAAAGCATCTAAATCAACGAGGTTGATTTAGATGCCATCCACATTATTGGTAGCATCCAATCTCGCTAAAAACCGGATGTTCCATTTTTTTATTATATGCAAATTTTCTTTGCTAAATACATAATAACATAAATGTGGCTAAAAGTCAAATTTAAAAGTATAAAAAATTTTCTGTTTTTATGTTATAATGAAACTATAAGGAGCAAAATATATGAAAATATTTATTATATGCAGTAAAGCATTTTATGATAAAATACCACCAATTAAGAATGCACTAGAAAAAATGGGACATATAATATCATTACCTAATTGTTATGATTGTCCTGAAACAGAAAGCAAATATCGTGGCACAGATGAACACACTAAGTGGAAAGCTGGAATGATTAAACATAGTGAAGAAGTTATTTCTGGAGTTGATGCTGTGCTTGTTTTAAACTATGCTAAAAATGGCATTCAAAATTATATCGGAGGTGCAACATTTCTAGAAATGTACGATGCTTTTAGATTAGAAAAAACAATATATATGATAAATGATATACCAGATGGTTTATTGAAAGATGAGATTATTGGCTTTAATCCAATTATTTTAAATGGAGATTTAAATAAACTAGTTTAATATTTTGACTACTTGTATTCATTGTGATATAATTTTATTATCATAAGGAGTGATTAATATGAGTAAGATGGATGATGCAGCACTAAATAGTATAAAAGTGCTTGCACTTGATATGATAGATAAAGCTGGTAGTGGACATCCTGGAATAGTTTTAGGAGCTGCTCCGATTTTATACGCTTTATATAAGGAACAAATGGATGTTATACCAAGTAATCCAAATTGGATAAATAGGGATAGATTTGTTATGTCTGCAGGTCATGGTTCTGCACTTTTATATTCGGTTTTATACCATATGGGATATGGAATTGATATGGAAGAGTTAAAACACTTCAGAGATTTAAGTAGTCTTACACCAGGACATCCAGAAGTTAAAGTAACACCGGGAGTAGATGCATCAACTGGTCCCCTTGGTCAAGGAGTGGGAATGGCTGTTGGTATGGCACTTGCAGAAAGGTACTTAAATGCTATTGTAAATATTGAAAATAAAAATTCTAAATTAATTGACTATTATACATATTGTTTATGTGGTGATGGCGATTTAATGGAAGGTATTAGTTATGAAGCTTTAAGTTTTGCAAGTACACAAAATTTAAATAAATTAATTCTTTTATATGATAAGAATAATGTTTCTTTAGATAGTGATACTAAAAATACTTTTACTGAAGATATTGAAATACGTTTTGAAGCATTAGATTTTAATATTATTAATGTTAAAAATGGTGATGATTATAAAGAAATATCTAAAGCTATTAAACAAGCTAAAAAGTCAGATAGACCATCAATAATTATTTGCAATACAATAATTGGTGAAGACTCTAAATTAGAAGGAACTAATAAAGTACATGGCAAACCACTTGAAAAAGATGATTTAGCTGCTATAAAAGCTAAATATAAAATTACTAGTGAACCTTTTGAAGTTAGAAAAGATGTTTTAGAATTTTTGCAAAATTATGTAAATAAAAGAGTTTCTAAAAAATATTTAGATTGGCAAGAAGATTATGCTAATATAAAAGAAGAAAATAGTAATTTACATGCAATGGTTAATTTACTTGAAAGAAATGCTTTTGTAATTGATTTTGATGATACTAAATTTAAAATAAGTGATGAATATAGAGAAGCTTTAAGAGAGTCAAATCATAAAATAATGAATTTTATTTCACCAAAAAGTCCATTCTTTCTTGGTGGTTCTGCTGATCTTTCATCATCATGCAAAACAAATTTAGATAAATCAACTATACAAAGTGAAAAAAATCCTGTTGGTAAAAATATTTATTTTGGTGTTAGAGAACATGCTATGGGTGCTATTTTAAATGGAATGGCTTTATCTAATTTAAAAGTATTTGGTTCAACATTTTTAGCATTTTCTGATTATTTAAAACCAGCGATTAGAATGTCAGCACTTATGAATTTGCCAGTTACTTATATTTTTACTCATGATTCTGTATATGTTGGGCAAGATGGACCAACTCATGAACCAGTTGAACAATTAACAGGTCTTAGAACTATACCAAACTTTACAACATTTAGACCTGCTGATATTAATGAAATCATGGGAGCTTGGGAATATATTCTTAAAAACAATTGTGCAACAGCCATGATTATAAGTAAAGAAGAGAGAAGTAAACAAAAAAATACCAATGCTAGATTTGTAAAATATGGTGCTTATATGGTACGTAAAGAAAAGTATCATTTAGATGGAATTATTATTGCAACTGGTCAAGAACTAGAAATGGCAATGGATATATCAAAAGAATTATTTACATTAGGAATAGATACAAGAGTTGTTTCAATGCCAAGTATGGAATTATTCTTAAAACAAAATCCTAAGTATGAAGAACAATTATTACCAAAGGATGTTCTAACATTTGTAATTGAAGCTGGAAATAGTCTTATTTGGAATAGATTTGCATCAAAACCAGATTATATTTTCGGAGTAAATAAATTTGGTATGAGTGGTAAAACAGAAGATGTTGTTAAATATTTAAAGATAGATAAAACTACAATTTTAGAAAAAATTGCTAATTATTTAAAAAAAGATGATATCATCGACATAATCTGACAAATTTTTCAAAGTCTTTATGTTATCATATATTTGGAAGGTGATAATATGAGGACTTTTTATATTTTTAGAATTAACAAAGAAATGGAAGTATTACTTAAGGATAATCCCTATAATTTATTTAAATCTTTAGAAGATATATATCTTTTAGATAAGACAAGTATAGGGATTGGAAAGGATTTATTAGACCAATTAATTGTGCCAATTGATAAACTTAAATATAATAAATTAATATATGAACTTAATAAAGATAATGATTTTTATATGAAAAGTGGTGATACACATAAAGTAATAAATAAGTATCGTAAAGAAGAAACTGTGATTACTGTTAAAAATAGTCATATTCTTCTTAAAACCAATATAATTAATCGAGATATTAAGAAATTTTTGCCAATTACGCAGGCTTTTGCATGTGATTTTCAAAATAAAGATTATTTCTGGCTTGAAGAACTCATATATTTATAGTAAAATATAGGTATAAAGGAGAAAATTTATATGGGTAAATTAATATTATATTTAGTAATTGGTATTATAATTGGACTTGTTATTGGATTTTTTGTAGCTAGAGCTTTAATGAAAAAAACTTTAGAAAAAAATCCTCCGATTAATGAGAAAATGATTGAGGCTATGATGAGTTCAATGGGAAGAAAACCAAGCCAAAAACAAGTTAAACAAGTAATGCAACAAATGAATAGATTTAAGTAATTAAGTCTATTTTTTTATATCAGCCCTACATCTAAAGCATCATCTTTTCTAGTTATTTCATTTATTAAGTATATAGCACCTCCGATTAAAAATAAGATGGCTGCGATAAGCTGGATAAAAGTTGACCTATATGCTGGGTCATTAAAATTCTTTTCCATAGAACCTAAATCTTCAGTTAAAAGGAGGAGAAAATATAAATAGATAAAAAATGCTATAAAAAATATAGTAATGTTAATATATTTTTCTCTTTTGTATGCTTCATTATCTTTTTTTAATAAATAATCTCTATCAAGTTTGTTAGAATATAAAGCAAATACAACGATAAAAAAATAAACAATCCATATAAAATCTTCGTTTCTTAATCTTTTTAATTTTTTACTAATATCGTTCATGTTAAAATAATATGTATGTTAATAGAATAAAATTATTTACAAAGTGAATATTATTAGATATAATTTATAGGTAAGTATAATTGCTTTGGAGGTTAAATATGAAAACAAGAATAATTACAGCAATAGTTGCACTTTTAATTGTTATTCCTTTGGTGTTACTTGGAGGAATATATTTTGAACTTTTAATGTGTTTAGTAGGTGCTCTAGCTTTTAAAGAGATGATTGATTTAAAAAAAACACATGGTAAAATACCTAATATGATGATATTTATTGGACTTGTTTCTTTACTTAGTTTGATTTTGTCAAATAATAGTAATTTATCTATTTATTATGGATTTTCTTATCAAACTTTAGCATTAATAGTAATAGGCATTATAGTACCTGTTATATTTTATAAGGAAGAAGAATATTCATCAAAAGATGCTTTATATCTACTTGGTATAGTATTATTTTTAGGACTAGCTTTAAATTCATTTTTAATAATAAGGATGCGTAGTTTTAAGACTTTGTTATTCTTACTTATTATTCCAACATTTAATGATATATTTGCTTATGTTATTGGTTCTAAATTTGGTAAAAATAAAATGTGTAAAAGTATTAGTCCAAATAAGACTTGGGAAGGTTCTATTGGTGGTTTAGTACTTGGCACAGTTGGTGGAGTAGTTTTATATAGATTGTTACTTGGTAAAATCACATTTAAAATTATAATGATTACTATAGTTCTTTCAATTATTGGTCAAATGGGAGATTTGGTAATGAGTCGTATTAAACGTGAAAATGATATTAAAGACTTTTCTAATCTTTTACCAGGCCATGGTGGTATTTTAGATAGACTTGATAGTTCAATATTTGTATTTTTAGCATATATGTTTATGATAATATTTTAAGGAGGAATAGATTATGTGGATTGTATCATTAATAATACTTATATTAATACTTGGAATTATTATTTTAGTTCATGAATTTGGACACTTTATTTGGGCTAAAAAGTTTGGAGTTCATATTTATGAATTTTCAATCGGTATGGGTCCAGTTATACATACTCACAAGGGTAAAGATAAAATAGATTATAATATCAGAGCTTTTCCAATTGGTGGATTTGTTTCCATGGCTGGGGAAGTTTATGAAGATGCCGATGAAAAGATAAAAAAAGAAGATTATATGTGTAATAAACCTTGGTGGCAAAGAGTAATTATTTTAGTAGCTGGGGTTGTAAATAATTTTATATTAGCAATTGTTTTACTTTTTTTAAGTAGTCTTATCTGGGGCGGAAATACTTTAAAACCAGTTGTTAAAAATGCAGTAGAAAATTATCCAATGGCTGAAGCTGGCATAACTAGTGGTGATATGATAACAGCAATAAATGGTCATAAGGTACCTAGCTGGGATGTTGCTCAAATAGTTTTGGTTATGAAAAATAAAAATGATTATTATACTTTTGAAGTTAAACACGAAGATGGAAAAAGGGATACCTATAAAGTTGTACCAAAAGTAGAAAAAGATGCTGATGGTAACGAAAGACAAGTTTTTGGTATTGAAGTTGAAAGTAATACTTTATCTGGTTTCTTTGGTTCTATAAAATATGCATTTATGAAATTTAATAGCATTGTTCATTCAATGTGGCTTACTGTAACTGGTTTAATTACTGGTAAAATTAGTGCAAGTGCTTTATCTGGTCCAGTTGGCATGTATAAAATTGTAGATGATGGTGTAGCTTTAGGCCTTAATTATATGATTTACTTAACTGCATTCTTATCAATTAATGTTGGATTTATTAATATTTTACCATTCCCGGCATTTGATGGCGGTAGAGTATTCTTCCTTATCGTTGAAGCAATTAGAAGAAAACCTATTAATGCTAAATTTGAAAATGCTTGTCATTTAGTAGGATTTGCACTTTTGATGCTTTTAATGATATATATTACAATTCAAGATATAATTAGATTATTTTAACTTGCATATATTAAAAAAATATGATAATATATTGGTGACCCAAAAAAAGGTATATAATCCGCTATAAAGTTTATATGATTATAGGTAATGAAATAAGGAGGTAAGAAAATGGCAAATTTAGTTGACAAAATTGCTGAAAAACATATTCGTAAAGATGTTCCAGAATTTAGAGTTGGGGACACAGTTAGAGTTGATGTTTGGGTAAAAGAAGGAAAGAAAGAACGTATCCAATCTTTTGAAGGATTAGTAATCGCTAAAAGAGGTGGAGGAGTTTCTGAAACATTTACAGTTCGTAAGAAAAGTGGAACTGTTGGTGTTCAAAGAATATTCCCAGTTAATGCCCCAACAATCGATAAAATTGTGGTAATCAAAAAAGGTAAAGTTCGTAGAGCTAAGCTTAACTTTATCAAAGGAATGCGTAAAGAATATAAAGTTAAGGAAAGAAGTTAATTCTTTCCTTTCTTTCATTTAGGAGTTGATTTTTATAAAAAGAATAATTAAAGAATTAATACCTTATATTATAATTGTAGTTGTGGTTGTGCTTATTCGTTCATTTATTGCAACACCAGTTAGGGTTGATGGTGATAGTATGAATAAAACATTTAAAAATGGAGATATCTTAATACTTTATAAATTAAGTAAGATTAAAAGATTTGATGTTATTGTGCTTCATGAAGAAAAGGATAATGAAAAAATCATTAAAAGAGTTATTGGGATGCCTGGTGATACTGTAGCAATTAAAGATGGAGAAATTTATATTAACGATGAAAAAATAGATGATGAATATGCTTATGGTATGACAAGTGATTATGATAGAATAACTTTAAAAAGTGATGAATACTTTATCCTAGGGGATAATAGACTTATTAGTAAAGATTCAAGATATTTTGGACCCATAAAAGAAAAAGAAATTAAAGGTAAAGTTGTATTTAGAATATTCCCATTTAGTAAGTTTGGGAATATTTAATAAAAAGCTTTACAAACGCGCAATTGTATGATATATTATAGATGTATTAATTGAGGAATACCTCATATAATATTAGGGAAACAAATAGTTTCATAAAAAAGTTGGAATACCCTTGCCAGAGTAGGGAACGAAAAAAGTTGGAATACCCTTGCCAGAGTAGGGAACGAAAAAAGTTGGAATACCCTTGCCAGAGTAGGGAACGAAAAAAGTAAGCTAGGTTAACTTCCTAGCTTTTATTGTAGAGGTGAAAATATGACAAAAACATTAAAAATTTATTATCTTGATGAAAATTATATCAACTATTTAAGACAGTTTGATACAAAAGTAGCTTATAACAAAAATCAAATAAGACCTTATATAGGTGTAGTATATTCATTTAATGGTTATAATTATTTTGCTCCATTATCTTCACCTAAACCAAAACATCTATCAATGAATGAAAAAGCAATTGATATTTTTAAAATAGACCATGGAAAGTTAGGAATAGTTAACATCAATAATATGATACCTACACCAATAGAATGTATTTCAGAAGTATTACCAACTTTAAAAGAAAATGATACTTATAAAACTTTAATAAAAAAACAAACTACTTTTTTAAATGATAATAAAAATAGTTTATTCAGGAAAGTGATTCAATTTAGAAAACAAGCAGATAAAGGTTACTTACCTGAAAGAATAAAAGAAAGATGTTGTAATTTTGCTTTATTAGAAGAAAAATGCAAAGAATATGAAAATAGTTGAAATTGTTTTTTTGCTATTAATTTGTTATAATTAAGAAAATAAAGAAAGGAGGAACATAGTGAAAAAAGGTTTATTAATAATTGCTAGTATTATTCTACTTGCTGGTTGTGAAAATAAAGAAACAAATAACGAAGTGAAGAAGCCAGAAGAAATAAGTTATACTAATAAATTTGAATGCTCTAGAACTGAAAAAATAAAAAAATTTGATTTGGATAATAAAAATGCTGGAAGATTAACAAGTGAACAAATGAAAGAAAGAGAAAATAGTCCAGTTGCTATTAATGAAAATATTCAAAAAATCTATGACTTTAATGAATCGGGAGATAAACTACTAAGTTTTTACGAAGTTCACACTTATGAATATTTACTTGAAGGTTATGACATGAATAGCGAAAAAGAAAACTATAGTTGTGGAGATTATGAAGAATATGGTTTTAAAAGCTGTACGATAACTACCAAAGAAAATAAAATTGTGATGACGAAAGTTGCTGATTTAAAAAGTGATTATAACAAAGATATGGCTGAAAAAATGACATTGGCAAGCATTAAAGCTGATTATGTTGAGGGAGAAATATATACTTGTAAGTAAGATGAGAAATCATCTTATTTTTCTTTGCAAAAAATTATTGACAGACAAATATTTGTATGGTATATTTTGATTATGAAATTGATGTAAAAATATTGCTAATCATTTATACAAGGGGGAATAAAATATGGATAATAGATTAGAAACTTTGTCAAATTTATTTGAAGGAACAGAAATAAGAAGCGTGTGGGATAGTGAAAAAGAAGACTATTATTTTAGTGTGGTTGATGTTATTGGTGTACTAACAGAAAGCTCAAGAGCAAGAAAGTATTGGAGTGATCTTAAGAATAAGCTTAAAAATGAAGGAAGTGAGTTGTCCGAAAATGTCGGACAACTGAAGATGAAGGCAAAAGATGGGAAGGTTTATGCAACGGATGTATTAAATACAAAAGGAATATTAAGATTGATTGAGTCTGTACCTAGTCCAAAGGCAGAACCATTTAAAATGTGGCTTGCTAGTCTAGGTGATGAAAGAATAAATGAAGTATTTGACCCAGAGGTTGCTATTAACAGGGCTGTAAATTATTATCGTAAAAAAGGTTATAGCGATGAATGGATAAAAGCTAGACTAAGTGGAATTGTTGATAGATTTAAACTAACTGATGTTTGGAAAGATGGGGGTATAAATAAACCTGTAGAGTTTGCTTTACTTACTAATGAAATATATAAAGGTTGGTCTGGTATGAAAGCTAGTGAATATAAAGAATATAAGGGATTAAGAAAAGAGTCACTAAGGGATAACATGACAGATATTGAAATAGTATTAACAAATTTAGGTGAACTTGCTGCACGTGACATAGCTAAAGAAGAAAAACCTCAAGGACTTTTAGAAAATATGAAAGTTGCTAAACGTGGAGGAAGTGTTGCAAAGGGTGCCAGAGATTTATATGAAAAGGAAGCCAAAAAAAACGCAATATCAAGCGATAATGCTTTAAATTATAAATATGTTAAAGATAATTTAATAGAAAATAAATAGTGTAAATAAATACTGAAAAATAAATAAAAAAACTATGAGATATAATAAAAAAATGATATAATAAATTTCTGTAAAGGAGTAATTTTATGATTAATAGTAAGGGGAATATGTATGAAAGATAATAATTTGATTATATATAAAAATAATGAAGGTAATATCATCGTAGATGCAATATATAAAGATGAAACATTATGGCTTTCACAAAAAGGGATGGCAAAGGTGTTTTCTGTTGGAGTACCTGCAATATCAAAACATTTAAAAAATATTTTTGAGGAAAAAGAATTAGATAAAACTGCAGTTGTTTCCAAAATGGAAATAACTGCAGAAGATGGTAAGAGATATAATACTGATGTTTATAGCTTAGATGCTATAATTGCTGTAGGTTATAGGATAAATTCAAAAAAAGCAACAAACTTTAGAATATGGGCTACTAAAGTATTAAAAGAATATATGACAAAAGGCTTTGCTTTAAATGATGAACGTTTTATTAAAGGAAATAAATATGATTATAAATATTTTGATGAATTACTTGAACAAATTAGGGAAATAAGGCTCTCTGAAAGAAGATTTTACCAAAAAATAACTGATATATATGCTACAAGTATGGATTATGACAAAAAATCTCCACTATCAATTAATTTTTTTAAAAAAGTACAAAATAGGCTTCACTTTGTAATTTGTTTCTAGGCTAAGTTAAAAATAAAAAGCCAGTTAAATAAGGATTTTAACACTTTTACAATAAGGAAAAAACGTGTTTAGATGCTAATTATATACTAAAAATTATTTAATGAAATTGATTTTTCTTGTAGTATTTAAAATATAAAATAGAAAGGAAGGATAATATATGAATAACAAAATTACAACAAAAATGAATGTAAAAGATAATTTGATAAATGTAATGAGAATTGATAATATAGATTATATATCTTTAACAGATTTGGCAAGATACAAAAATTTTGATAATCCTGGTGATGTTGTTATTAAGTGGATGAGCAATAAAAGTTCTTTTGATTTTTATTCACTTTGGGAAGAACTGTTTAATGAAAATTTTAAACTAGCGGAATCTCGCGAGTTTAAAAATGACTCTGCAAATAATTCTTTTACAATGAGTCCTTCTAGATGGATAAGTACTACAAATGCTAAAGGTTTTGTAAGTAAAAGAGGAAAATATGATGGTGGCACATTTGCGCATCCAGATATTGCCTTAGAATTTGCGTCTTGGATAGATCCCGCATTTAAATTATATTTGATTCAAGAATTTGAAAGATTAAAATATAATGAAACATATCAAGAAAAAATAGAATGGTCTGTTAGAAGAAGCTTATCAAAAACAAATTATAGAATACATACTGATAGTATTAAAGAAAATTTAGTTCCTACTTTAACAGATAAACAAAAAGTTTTTGTTTATGCTAACGAAGCAGACGTAATAAATGTAGCATTGTTTGGAATGACTGCAAAAGAGTGGAGAGAAAATAATCCAAAATTGGAGGGACGAATGAGTAAGTATTGCATGATTGAAATTGCTTTTAATAATAAAGAAGAGATTAATGAAACAAGAATGATAGAGAATGGAAGTGATAAATAATGGATATGTACAAAAAAAGAAAAATGAGAACAGAAAAGAAAAATAATAATCAAGAAGAAAAGTTAACTAAAGTCGGAATCAACTGGTAAAGAACGACTTATATAAAATCTCTTTAAAACCCTTATTTTATAAGGCTTTTAATTAAATTTCTTTTTACAATTTTTAATAAAAAATTAACAAAAATTATAAGGAAAATTGGGTAAGAACGACTTAAATAAACTTTTTTATAAGAAGGTGAATATTTTGAAGATAGAAGATTTAAGAAAAGATTATGATGAATTACAAGTTAAATATGGTGCTAAGGAATTAGATTCTATATATAATGGTGGATGTGAAAAAAATCCTGATATATGTTTTGTTTTTATGAATCCTACAGGAAAAAATATTGCCAGTGATAAATTTTGGAAAGGTGGAAAGATGTTGTGGCGGTAATATGATAAAATGAACTTCAAAAGAAAGAGTTTATTAAGCTAATTGGAATTATAAATAAAAAATTAAATTTATCTAATATTACTAGATTAAAATTAAAAAATAAAGTAAAATGTATTTATATTGATAAAAACAAAAATGTTAAAATTGATATCAAATAAAAAATTTAAAAGAAAGGAGAATAATAAATGGACAATAAAAACTTACAAATAACTAATCATGACTTTTTAATATATAGAGATTCAAACAATGATATTAAGGTTAGTGTAATGTTAATAAATAATGACATATGGCTTACTCAAAATTTAATTGCAGAATTGTTTGGTGTGGGAAGAAGTACAATAACAGAACATATTAATAATATATTAAATAGTGGTGAACTTGATGAAAATAACACCGTCGGAAAAACCGACATTGATAATTCTAAAAAACCTGTAAAGATATATAATCTTGATATGATTATTGCAGTTGGATATAGAGTAAATTCAAAAAAAGCAACCAACTTTAGAATTTGGGCTACTAAAATATTAAAAGAATATATGATAAAAGGTGTAGTTATGGATGATGAAAGATTAAAAAATCCTAATTACATATTTGGCGAGGATTATTTTGAAGAAACACTTGAAAGAATTAGAAACATTCGTTCAAGCGAGAGAAGATTTTACCAAAAAATAACAGATATATATTCTTCTTGTAGTGTTGATTATGATAAAGATTCAGAAATAACAAAAGAATTTTTTAAAACAGTTCAAAATAAATTACATTATGCAATAACTGGTAATACTGCAGCTGAAATAATATATAACAGAGTTGATTCAGAAAAAGAAAATATGGGACTAACTAATTGGAAAAATTCTCCTGATGGACCAATCTATAAATATGACGTGGACATTGCAAAAAACTATTTAAATGAAAAGGAATTAAAAGATTTGAATAGAATAGTAACAATGTATTTAGATTATGCAGAATTACAAGCAGAAAATCATAATGCTATGACTATGAAAGATTGGGTAGAAAAATTGAATGCATTTTTGCAATTTAATGGTAAAGAAATATTACACAGTGCAGGGAAAATATCGGCTAGTGTTGCAAAAGAATTAGCTTATAAAGAGTATGATAAATTTAAAGTTAAACAAGATAAATTATATAAATCAGACTTTGATAATTTTTTAAATGAAGCAAGAATGATAGAAAATGGAAGTGAAAAATAATGGATATGTATCAAAAAAGAGAAATGAGAAAAAATAAAAAAATGAACGAATATGCAAAATGTTTACCATCAACGGGTATCAACTGGTATCCAGGTCATATGGCAAAAGCCAAAAGAGAAATTAAAGAAAGAATTAAATTAATAGATATAATTTATGAATGTATAGATGCAAGAATGCCATTATCTTCAAAATTAAAAGGAATGGATGATATACTTGAGGCTAAACCTCGTATTTTAGTTATGACTAAAAAAGATTTATGTGATTTAGATGAAACAAGTAAATGGGTAAAGTTCTATGAAGAAAAGGGATATAAAGTAATTCTTGTTGATTTAACAAATAATGAAGATTATAAAAAGCTAATTAAACTTACCTTAGAAGTAGCTAAACCTATTCAAGAAAAAAGAGTAGAAAAAGGTCTTAAAAGTAAAGAAATTAAAATTGGGGTAGTGGGTATACCTAATGTGGGAAAAAGTACCCTTATAAATAAACTTGCGGGTAAAAAGGTAAGTAATACTGGTAATAAGCCTGGAGTAACTAAACAAGTTAATTGGTTAAAGACTAGCAATGGATTTTTACTTCTTGATACCCCAGGGATTTTATGGCCTAAAATTGAAGATAATGAAGAAGCATTAAGTTTAGCATCAACTGCAACTATCAAAATGGAAATTTTAAATATGACAGATATTGGTGGTTATCTTATAACATTTTTTAAAAACTATTATAAAAATATATTAGAAAATAAATATAAGATTGAAATTAGCGATGACCCTAATGATATTTTTGCATTATTAGCTGAAAAATTTAACTTTTTTGAAAAAGATGGGGAAATTGACTATGAAAAAGTATCAACTAAGGTGTATAATGATTTAGTGAGTGGTTCACTTAAAGGAGTAACATTCGATAGATGGAAGAACTAGATTTATTAAAATATGAAAAAGAATTATATAAAGAAGGTATAACATTAATAGCTGGTACTGATGAAGCTGGAAGAGGTCCTTTGTGTGGTCCAGTGGTAGCAGCTGCAGTTATTCTTCCTAAAAATTATACTTTGGAAGGTTTAATAGACTCTAAACAATTAAGTGAAAAAAAGAGAGATAAATTTTATGAAATAATAAAAAAAGATGCCATAAGTTATGCAGTTGGTGTTGTTGATGCCAAAACTATAGATGAAATAAATATTTATGAAGCAAGTAGAAAGGCTATGTTAGAAGCAATTGAAGGTCTAAGTGTTAAGCCAGAATATGTTTTAACAGATGCTATGCCACTTTCAATGGAAAATTCAAAAGCTATAATTCATGGTGATGCATTATCATTAAATATTGCTGCAGCTAGTGTAATTGCTAAAGTAACACGTGATAAAATGATGTATGAATTAGATGAAAAATATCCTATGTATGGTTTCAAAGATCATAAAGGATATCCAACTAAAAAACATCTTGAAGCAATTAAAAAATATGGTATACTAGATAATTATAGACTTACATATAAGCCAGTAAAGGCATTAATGGAGGAAGAAAATGAAGAATTTGTTAAAGAATAATTTAATAAAAAATTATATGATATTACTAGTATTCTTTTCACTTCTAGAAATATCATTTAGATTAATAAGTGGAATATCTTTAAATAATATAGCACTTTTAAGAATATTTATTGGGGTTAATTTTGTAAGTATTTTACTTAGTTTTATATTATCTTGGTTTAATAAACTAATTAGTAAAATATTAATACTTGTAATATCATTTGCCATAAGTGCTTATACATTTTTTCAAATTGGTTTTAATAACTTTATCGGAGTATATGCATCACTTAATACTAAAAGTCAACTTGGGGCAGTTAAAGATTATATAATAGATTTCTTTTCATCATTTAAAGAAATCTATTATTTAGCCTTTATTCCATTTATAATACTTGTTCTTTATTATATATTTTTAGATAAGTTAACAGAAAAGAAAATTGATAAAAGATTTCCTTTAAAAACAAATATTGTGTTTGAACCTGGTATAAGAACAATTTCAAGTATTTTAGCTTTAGCATTTACGGGATTTTTATATTATGAGTCTTTAGATGCAACATTTATGCAAAATAAATTACAAACTATTACTAATAAAGAGTTATTTACATATCCAAGTATACCAAGTACAACTATAAATCAGTTCGGTGTTTTAGGTTTTGGCTTTTTAGATATTAAATCTACGATGGTTGAAGCTCCGAGTAAAACAACTTATACTGCTTATGAAAACGATGAAAAAGATAATAGTAAATCTGATTTAAAAAGAGAAATTGATGATACTATTTTAGATGAAATAATTAAAAATGAAACAAATACTACTTTAAATAATATTAGTAATTATATTAAAAATAAGGATATTACTGATTATAATGATCATACTGGTATGTTTGAAGGTAAAAATGTTATTGTTATAATGATGGAAAGTACTAATGATATGATTATAAATAAAGATTTATATCCAAACTTTTATAAATTATATAGTGAAGGTATAAGTTTTAGAAATAATTATAGTCCAAGGAATAGTTGCGCTACTGGAAATAATGAGTTTAGTGGTATGACAGGACTTTATACAATTCAAAATAATTGTACGGCGAATATGTATAGTAATAATACATATTTTACATCAATATTTAATATATTTAAAAATGCAGGTTATAGAGCAACTAGTATGCATGATTATACTGAACAATATTATGTAAGAAATATAATACATAAGAATTTAGGTAGTGAAGCATATTATAATGCTAATGACTTGAATATAACATATTATAACGAATATAAAGAATGGGCAAGTGATGAAGATTTCATGAATGCTGCCATGAATATAACTTTAAATGATACTTCAAGTGATAAACCATTTATGTTATGGCTTACAACAGTTTCAGCACATCAACCTTATAAAGTTTCAAGTGTTGAAGGAGATAAATACTTAAGTATTACTGAGGGTACTAATTATTCAATGGAAGTAAGAAGATATATGTCTAAGTTAAAAACATTTGATAATAGTTTAGGAATACTTCTTGATAGATTAGAAGAAGCTGGTAAGTTAGATGATACAGTTATAGTTATGTATGGAGACCACTATCCATATGGACTAAAAAATAAAGATATTTCTAGTGTTCTTACTTATGATTTAGATGATTATGAAGTAGAAAGAGTACCTATGGTTATCTATAATTCTACGATTAAAAGTGAAGTTGTAGAAAAGTACAGTTCCTATATTAATTTAACACCAACTCTAGCTAATTTATTTAATTTAGATTATGATCCTAGATATTATATGGGAACTGATGTCTTTAGTGATGATTATTTAAATATTGTGGCTTTTGCAGATGGATCTTGGAAAAATAGTGATGTATATTATAATGCTAGTAGTGGCAGTGTTAAATACTATAGTAGTAATGAATATACAACAGATGAATTAATTAGAATAAATAATATTGTAACTAATAGAATGCAAATTAGTGAGTCAATAATCCGTAATAATTATTTTAATTATTTAGAAAATAAAATAAATTCCTATAAAAATGCAAATGAAACAGAAAGTGAGGGAAATTAAATGAAAAATTTAGTAATAGTGGAATCTCCAGCTAAATGTAAAACTATTGAAAAATATTTGGGAAGTGACTATAAAGTTGTTTCTAGTAAAGGACATATTAGAGATTTAGCTACAACTGGTAAGTTTGGTTTAGGACTTGATATTGAAAATGATTTTAAACCAAATTATGAAATAATTAAAGGAAAGAAAAAAGAAGTAACAGAATTAAAAAAAGATGTTAAAGATGCAGATATGGTATATCTTGCAACTGACCCAGACCGTGAAGGAGAAACAATTTCTTGGCATATTTATGATGAAGTAAAAGTTCCGGAGGAAAAATATAAAAGAGTAGTATTTAATGAAATAACTAAAGATGTAGTTATAAATGCTATAAATAATCCTGGTAAAATAGATATGAACTTAGTTAAGTCTGGTGAAACTAGAAGATTCTTAGATAGAATAATAGGTTTTAGATTAAGTAAGTTAATGCAAAGAAAAACTGGGGGAAAGTCAGCTGGTAGAGTACAAAGTGTAGCTCTAAAGTTAATTGTGGATAGAGAAAGAGAAATACAAAGCTTTGTACCTAGAGAATATTGGACAATTGAAGCTGATTTTAAAGATTTTAAAGCAATGCTTGATAAATATCATGGTAAAGATATTGAAGTTGCAAATGAAGCACAAGCTGATGAAATATTAAGTAATCTTTCTAAATCATTTAAAATAGAAAGTGTAGAAGAAAAAGAAAAGAATAAAGTAGCACGTGAAGTGTTTAAAACTAGTACACTTCAGCAAGCAGCATCTAATAAATTAGGATTTGCACCAAGTAAAACAATGAAAGTTGCTCAAGATTTATATGAAGGTAAAACTTTAAAAAGTGAAACAGTAGGTTTAATTACTTACATGAGAACTGATAGTGTTAGAGTAAGTGATACATTTGTTAAAGAAACTTTTGGTTTCATTAAAGGTAAATTTGGGGAAAATTATATTGGATATGTTAAAAAGGGTAAAAAGAATGAAAATATGCAAGATGCACATGAAGGTATTAGACCAACAAGTATTAATAGAACACCAGAAGAAGTTAAAGCATATTTAACAAATGATGAATATAAGCTTTATAAACTTATATATACTAGAGCACTTGCATCACTTATGGCAGATGCTAAAACACTTGCAACCACGGTAATACTTGAAAATAATGGTTATACTTTTAAAGCAACTGGTAGTGTTTTAACATTTGATGGTTATTTAAAAGTATATAGTGAATATGAAGATAATGAAGATGTAATACTTCCAGATTTAAAAAATTATAAATCAGGTTGTATAACAGCAGATGATATAACTAAAACACAACATTTTACTAAACCAGCTCCAAGATTTACGGAAAGTAGTTTAATTAAAGAAATGGAAAGTTTAGGTATAGGTAGACCATCTACATATGCAACTATAGTGGGTACTATTAAAGATAGAGGATATGTTATTTTAAAAGATAAAAAGTTTGTACCAACAGAAATTGGTATTGAAACAACTGATAAATTACAAGAATTCTTTAGTGGTATTGTAAATGTAGAATATACTGCTAATATGGAAGAAGATTTAGATAAGATAGCAGAAAATAAAATGGATTATTTAAAAGTATTACATGAATTCTATGATGAATTTGAACCACTTGTAGAAAAAGCATTCCATGAAATGGAAAAGAAAGGTCCTGAAGAAACTGGAGAAGTTTGTCCTGAATGTGGTAGTGCTTTAGTAATTAGAAAAGGTAAATTTGGAGAGTTTATAGCATGTAGTAATTATCCAACATGTAAATATATAAAAAAAGAAAAAAAAGAAATTGTAGAAGTATGTAAATGTCCTAAATGTGATAAAGGCATGATAGTTGAAAGAAAAACTAAAAAAGGTAAAATATTTTATGGATGTAATAATTATCCAAAGTGTAATTATGCACTTTGGTATAAACCAACTGGTGATGTTTGTCCAGAATGTGGTGAACTTCTAGTTGATAAAAATGGGGATATTACTTGCGTTAATTGTAATAAAGAGTAGCATCAATAGATGCTACTTTTTAGTATAAAAATTAAAAGTGCCTGCAAAAAGGTGTAATTATGCTATAATTATCTTGGGGATGATATCTGATAAAAAGAAAAATATATAATGATTTACTTGAATGGAAAGAAAATAATAATTTTAAACCACTTGTTGTATTAGGAGTTAGACAATGTGGTAAAACTTATATAATAGATGAATTTTGTAAAAATGAATTTAAATATTATAAGAAAATAAATTTACTTGAAGATACTGATGTAATAAAATTATATGAAAGTACTGATTCTTCAGAAAAAAAGTATAATGATTTAAAATTATTATTAGATTTTGATTTTGATAAAGAGGATAGTATTTTATTTATTGATGAAATACAAGAAAGTGAAAAATCAATTTCTGAACTTAAATTTTTTAATGAGAAACACAGTAATGCAATGATTATTTGTGCTGGTTCTTTATTAGGAGTTAAATTATCAAGATTAAATAAACCATTTCCAGTTGGTAAAGTTACTAGGCTTTATATGTACCCAATGGATTTTGAAGAATTTTTGATGGCTTTTAATCAAGATGCTTTACTTGATAGAATTAAAGAATGTTTTGATAAAAATGAAGCTATTGGGCTTATACATGATAAAGCTTTATCATATTATAAAGAATATTTACTTTCTGGTGGTATGCCAGATAGTGTTTCTGAATTATTGAAATGTGAAAATGATTATTATAATTATGATTTAACTATTTTAAATGACATAATTGAAGACTATAAAAATGATATGAATAATCATGTTAATAATTCTTTAGAAACTTTAAAAATTAGAAAAATATATAATTCATTATCTTCACAACTTCAAAATGCATCAAAAAAATTTCAATATTCTGTGGTTGAACCTAATGCAAAATCGAGAGAATTTTCTTTGCCTTTAGATTGGTTAATTGAAAGTAATATGGTAGAATTATGTAAGTGTGTTAAATTACCAGAAAAACCATTGCTTGGGTTTGTTGATGAAAATACTTTTAAAGTTTATTATTCAGATGTAGGTATTTTTAACAGATTAGTTAATAATGATGCTAAGACGATTTTATTAGATGATATGAAAATATATAAAGAAATTATTACGGAAACTTATGTTGCTAATCAGTTTAAAGCAAATGGCTTAGATTTACTTTATTGGCAAGGAAGTAGAAATGCGGAAGTAGATTTTTTGATTTCAACAGAAAATGATGGCATTATTCCAATTGAAGTTAAAGCTTATGATAATACACAGCCAAAGAGTTTGGGAATTTATAATAATTTATATTCACCTAAATATATGATAAGAATTAGTTCTAAGGATTTTGAATATAATCCTAGTAGTAAAATAAAATCAATTCCTTTATATGCAGTATTTTTAATTAAATATTTATAGTTTATTGAAAAATATTTCCAAAAGTTACTAAAATATAGAAGTATTGGAAATATTTTTCTAATACTTCTATATTATGTTAAATTTAATATATACTTAGAAGGTATATTTTCTACTATTATATATATAGCATATAAAATGTTATTAGAAAGTATATTATCTACTAAAAAAATTAGTGATACATTAACAAGTAAAGGACTTTCTACAAGTAATCATACAGTGGAAAATTATATATCAGCTTTTTAGAGATTATAAGTATTATGTAGTAGATTAAGAATTAAGAAGCTACTTATTAGGTAAAAAGCTGATAGTGATATGGGACATATATTAGAAAATATTGTTTATCTTGAACTATTAAGAAGAGGATATAAAGTATATGATTTAGAAGTTGATTTTGTAGCAGAAAATAGAGATGATTTAAAATATTATCAAGTGGCATTAACAGTAAGAGATGAAAAAGTATTAGAAAGAGAGTTAAAATCTTTACAAAAAACAAGAGACCATTATCCAAAATATCTAATAACATATGATATGGATTTATAAACAGATTATGATGGTATAACAAAAATAAATATAGTTGATTGGTTATTAAAAAAAAATAAAAAATATGTAAAATTTAAAGAAAAGTTAAAAAAGACTTTTCTTTAAATTTTATTTATGATATTATATGTTTATAGCATAGGAAAAATAATATATGTAAAAATACTAATGAGTACATGAAAGAGGTGTGAAGACATGGAAAAAAGTAAAAAGAATGCAATAATATTAAGTGTAGTAGCAATAGCAACATTTGCAATACTAGTAATCGGAGCAACATATGCGTATTTTCAAGCTCAAACTGGGGCTAGTAAATCAACTGATGTAAAGGTTACAACATATACAACAGATGTATTTACATTTACAACTGGTGATGCTATAAATATTGCATTAACTCAAAGTGATTTTGCAAGTGGAAAAGGTAATGCAGTTGGAAGTACTTTTGCAAAGGCAACTCTTACAGCAAATAATAAGACAAATACTGCGACGGAACATTATTATGTATATTTAAATATTTCTAATAATACATTTACATATTCAATAAATGAAAGTACACCAGAGTTAATGTTAACAGTAATAGGCCCAGATGGAAATGAAGTAACAAATATAGAAGGATTAACACATACATCAGTAACAGATGGAAAAAATCAAGTAATAACAGGATTTGATGTAACAACAAAAGATGGAGTAATTGCAATAGCAAATAATAGAGAAATAACAGCAAGTCCAAGTAAACAAGAACAATATACAATAAAATTAACATTTGTAAATTATAATGCTAATCAAAATGGAAATGCTGGAGCAGGATTTAGTGCAAAGGTAATGATACAAAAGGAAAAAATAGTTCAAACAGTAGCAAATATTTGTAAAAGTGGACAAAGTTTAAGTTCATGTATAGCTGCAATGGATGGAATAGATGAAACACTATATCATCATGATGCAAGTTTAA
>Ga0256404_1005145_pt1 | contig 23622 bp, 22 predicted proteins | sample RumenRJG_01DNA_FD_185990 | JGI IMG/M metagenome (GOLD analysis project Ga0256404, IMG submission 185990) | Bovine rumen microbial communities from Lethbridge, Alberta, Canada - RJG_01 | ecosystem: Host-associated > Mammals > Digestive system > Stomach > Rumen | place: Canada: Alberta | collected... | reverse complement strand
AGCGGGTTCTTTGATCTCACTGAATACTACCAGTCTCTGCATGTAAACTGTTGAAAGCGCCGTGTACCGAACGGTACGCACGGTGCTGTGAGAGGACGGGGGCTAATCACCCCCTCCTACTCGATTTACATGTATTGTTCGTTGAGACGCCGTATTTCATCCTGCACCTGCTGTACGACCTTCTCCGGCCCCGTGATGCGGACGCCGTCTCCGAGGGCGAGCACCCAGGCGAGAAACTGCCGGCTCACGAAGACTCTGACGTGCGCGATGAAATGATCGGGCCCGTCCGGTATCAGGATGAGATCGCGTCCGAAACGGTCAATCAGCGGGGCTGCCATATCATTGCGTCCTCTGATCGAGACGACGGATTCCTCACCGCCGTACATGCCGAACAGGCTCTTGGAATAGCGGGCCATATCGAAGCGGCTGAATTCCTCCCGGCCTTCGCGCGGCAGGTCAGTGATGGAAAGGCCGAGCATCTTGTCGACACGGTAATGCCGGATCTGCCCGGCGGCGTCGTCGTAGGCGACCATATAATAGTATTCGTCGTCCCACATCAGGCCCCACGGGCTGACGCAGTAGAGCGCACCGTCATGGCGCAGCACAGGCTCCTTCCGGACATTCCACTGAAAATAGTGAAAGGAGATCTGCCTGCCGCTGCTGATCGCCTCATTGATGGTATCGACGTTGTAGTAAATCTTCTCATTATCGGTCTTGACACGGCCGGCGATAAAAACCTGATGCTGCAGCTGGCCGGCCTGATAGCGGCTTGTCAGTTTCTCCAGCTTGCTGATCAGCGTCCGGGACTTCCTGTCGGTGATGAATTTGGCCGCCTGTACAGAGTCCACGAGGAGCTTCAGCTCGGCCAGCTCGAAGAGGCGGCTGCCCAGATGATAATAAGTGTGGCGGCCCGACTTCTCGCTGATGATATCGAGACCGAAATGCTTCAGCTCCGCAAAGTCACTGTACAGCGTCTTGCGTTCCGCGGAAATATCATATTCCTTGAGCTTCTGGATGATTTCCGGCATCGTCAGGGCATGCTCGTCATCCGTGTATTCCATGAAAATTTTCGCCAGATAAAATAGTTTCAGTTTCTGATTTGCACTCATTGCCACCGGATCCTTTGTTTATTTTCTTACCGTTATCATATCATGAATCAGCGGCCGTGTGTATTTTCCGCGTCAATTTCCCTTATTATATGAAAAAACAGAAAATATACGGCAGTTTGCTGTTAATACGGGACGCGATCCGGCACTGACCGCCTGTCAGACATATGTATTTTTGCAGAAGCAATTTACATGGGATTAAAATTGCAAAAAGCAGAACGCCGCGCCGGGAAAACAGGGAAAATACGGGCCTGCGCGCGATGCGCCGCAGGACAGGATGTTAACCGCATGTAAATATTATCAGGAACAGTTACGGAATACATAAGGCTGTTTTCAATAAAAAATTGTTTTGCATAACAGTATGTTAACAGATGCATGCTTTCAGAGTTTACATGGCAGACATTAAACTCATTCTAGGAAGGCAGAAAAAAATAAAAAAACAGTATGAGGCTTTCCAATAGGAGGAAAATAATATGAAGAATTCAAAGTTCGCAGTTGTACTTGCCGGCGTTTTAGGCGCAGCAATGGTAATGACCGGCTGTGGTTCATCCTCATCCAGCTCATCAGCTAGCAGCTCATCAGCTGAGACAGAGGCAGCCAGCAGCTCTTCATCTTCATCTTCATCCGCATCATCCGATCTCAGCGGAACAGTCGGAACAGATGGTTCTACTTCCATGGAGAAAGTTATCCAGCTTCTCAGCGAGCAGTTCCAGAATGACAATCCCGGCGTAACGGTTACATACAATCCGACCGGTTCCAGCTCAGGTATCACCGCAGTCAAGGAAGGCAGCACCGATATCGGTCTTGCAAGCCGTGACCTCAAGGATGATGAGAAGGAAGGCCTTACACAGACCACAATCGCACTGGATGGTATCGCAGTTATCGTAAATCCGGAGAACGGTGTTGAGGATCTTTCCCTTGAACAGATCAAGCAGATCTACACCGGCGAAATCACCAACTGGTCTGAGGTAGGCGGCAATGACGGTGAGATCGTCTGCATCGGCCGTGAGGCAGGATCAGGTACAAGAGATGGCTTCGAGTCCATCACAGACACCAAGGATGCCTGCAAGCTTTCTCAGGAACTGACATCTACCGGTGATGTTATCCAGACTGTAGCCGGCAACCCGAATGCAATCGGCTATGCTTCACTGGCATCCCTGAATGACACAATCAAGGCTGTCACCGTTGAGGGCGTAGAATGTACTGAAGATACCGTACTTGATGGTTCTTACAAGATCCAGAGAAACTTCAACGTCATCACCAACGATTCCAAGGAACTCAGCCCTGCAGCACAGGCATTCTTCGACTACATCACAAGCGCTGACGCAGCTGACCTGATTTCCAAGGCTGGTGCCGTACCGGTAAATAAATAATCTGTCAATCAGCAGAAAACGCGGTCTGATGCTTCGGCATCAGACACGCACCATATGTTTCATTTGAATATCCGGTTTCACTGCATGCCGCGGCATGTGTGGAGCCGGATATTAATAAGAAAAAACGCAGTGTAATTGGAGCAGAGAAAGAATGGAAGAAGTTAAAAAAATAGGACACACTGGTGAGAAAGTCGCACACGGCATTTTCTTTGTCTGCGGCATGGTAGCCATTGCCTTTGTACTGTTCATTACCGTATTCCTGGTAATATCCGGTGTCCCGGCGATCGGCAAGATCGGTATTACGGATTTCCTTTTCGGAACAGTCTGGGCATCAACGGCAGCTGAGCCTAAGTTCGGAATCCTGCCGTTTATTCTGACATCTGTCTACGGTACTTTCGGGGCAATCCTGATTGCCGTACCGATCGGACTTTTATGCGCGATCTACCTTTCCAAGTTTGCCGGAAACAAGGCGGCAGCCATGATCCGGTCAGCAGTTGAACTGCTTGCCGGCATTCCTTCCGTAGTCTACGGTCTTGTCGGCATGATCGTCGTTGTCCCATGGGTCAGAGAGACATTCAACCTGCCTGATGGTGCAAACCTGTTTTCAGCCATCATCGTACTGTCCGTCATGGTACTGCCGAACGTAATCAGCGTATCGGAGACATCCCTTGATGCTGTACCGAAGGAATATGAGGAAGCAAGCCTTGCACTGGGCGCCAATTATACGGAAACGGTTTTCAAGGTTTCCGTTCATGCGGCACGAAGCGGTATCGCATCCGCCGTTGTACTCGGTGTCGGCCGTGCAATCGGCGAGGCGATGGCTGTTATGATGGTAGCCGGCAACGTTGCCAATATGCCGTCGCTGTTCACATCCGTACGATTCCTGACAACCGCAGTCGTAAGTGAGATGTCTTATGCATCAGGTCTTCAGAGAGAGGCACTGTTCTCGATCGCCCTGGTACTGTTCATATTCATCATCATCATTACGCTGCTTCTGAACTTTGTATTTAAGAAGAAGGGAGATGTCGCATAAATGGAAAAACAGGAAGCAGTCAAGAGTAAAAAAGCCGTTTCCGCAGCGGCATCTGGTACAAAGAAAATGACAATGGAAACGGATATTCACAAAATTTCCGCTTCCAGGCGTGCCGTGAGCGGTATCTGGAAGGGCCTCATGATCGCCTCTTTCGTCCTGATCATGGCGCTGCTGATATTCCTCATCGGCTATATCTGCTACCGCGGTCTTCCGAATATCACCTGGCAGCTGGTTTCATCGGAACCAAGCCTTCTGACGGAGACGGATGGTATCCTGCCGAATATTCTCAATACAATTTATATTGTTATCATGACACTGGTCATCGTGCTCCCGCTCGGTGTGGGCACCGCGATTTACCTGAATGAGTACGCGACCAACGCAAAGCTGGTAGCAATCATCGAACTGGCAACAGAAACACTGGCCGGTATTCCGTCCATCATCTACGGTCTCGCCGGCATGCTGATTTTCGTTCAGTTCTTCTCACTGGGCACCAGCCTTCTGGCAGGTTCCCTCACCCTTGTTATCATGACACTGCCGACGATCATCAGAACGACGCAGGAGAGCCTGAAGACGGTACCGGACAGCTACCGCGAAGGCAGCCTGGCACTCGGTAGCGGCAAATGGCATATGATCCGCACCGTTGTCCTTCCGTCCTCTATTGATGGTATTGTGACAGGATGTATTCTTGCGATCGGACGTGTTGTCGGCGAATCTGCAGCACTGCTGTTCACAGCCGGCATGGCCAACAAGATCATGAACTTCGGACAGGCACTTACCCCTGGCAACGCAGGTTCGACACTCACGGTTGCTCTTTACATGTACGCAAAAGAGCGAGGCGAGTTCGATATCGCATTTGCGATTGCAGCAATTCTGCTTATTCTGACATTGATCATTAACTTTTCGGCAAAAATTGTAGCGAATAAGCTCAAAGTGAAGAAATAATTTTCAGGAAAGAGGAAATATATGGCTTCTATTATCGAGGTAAAACATCTGAATCTCTGGTACGGCGACCACCAGGCGCTCAAAGATATCAACATTGACATTCCGGAGCATAAAATCACAGCACTGATCGGACCGTCCGGCTGCGGCAAGTCAACATTCATGAAGACGCTCAACAGGATGAACGATCTTGTAAAGAACTGCCGGATTGAGGGCGATGTCCGTCTGAACGGACATGATATTTACAAGGACATGGATGTCAACGTTCTCCGTAAACATGTCGGCATGGTTTTCCAGAAGGCAAATCCGTTCCCGATGTCCATTTACGATAATATCGCATACGGACCGAGAATTCACGGCATCCGCAATAAGGCACAGCTGGATGAGATCGTCGAGCGCTCACTGAAGCAGGCAGCCCTGTGGGATGAGTGCAAAGACAGATTAAAACAGAACGCGCTGGGTATGTCCGGCGGTCAGCAGCAGAGACTCTGCATTGCCAGAGCCGTCGCCGTAGAACCGACCGTCCTTCTGATGGATGAGTCGACATCCGCTCTGGACCCGATCTCCACAGCGAAGATCGAGGAACTCTGCACAGAGCTCAAGGAAAACTACACGATCGTGATGGTTACCCATAACATGCAGCAGGCAAACCGTATTTCGGATGTCACCGCATTCTTCCTGCTCGGCGAGCTGATTGAAGTCGGTGAGACGAAGGATGTCTTCCTGAATCCGAAGAATCCGAAGACCGAAGAGTACATCTCCGGCAGATTCGGCTGATAAAAGGAGAAGCAAATGGCCGTACGAAAAGAATATGACGAAGAATTGCAGAAAATCTATGGCAATGTCCGCCTGATGGGTATGGAGATCATTCAGGCACTGGATACGATGATTTACGCTTTTCCGAGACTGGATGTCGATTCCGCCAACAGAATCATTGCCAACGATGTCAAGATCGATCAGATGGAATCGGAAATCGAGGAAGCGTGCATTGCCATTGTCGTCAAGCAGCAGCCGGTCGCCTCTGACTGGCGCAGACTGGCTTCTTATATGAGGATGATTTCCGATATGGAGCGTATGTCGGATAACTGCAGCGACATCTCGCTGTTTATAAAAAAGCTGGCGGATATGCCGCGTGTGCCGATTCCGGAAGAATTTCAGGAAATGGCGGAGACCATGCGCGATATGGTAACGCGTACGATCCACAGCTTCCTCACATCGGACGTTGAGCTCGCGGAGATGACGATCGAGAAAGACGATATCGTGGACCGTGACTGCGATATCATCATGGCCAAAATCGCCGAGCTGATCAAAAAGGAACCGGATAAGGTAGAGCAGTACCTTTATTATTTCCTGGCTGCCAAATACATGGAGAGAATTGCCGATCATGCGGCGAGCATCGCGGCATGGATCAAGTTCATCGTCAATGGCAAATTCGGCATGAAGTACACTGATCGCTATCGCAATGAGGCGGAGAAGATCAAAGCCGAGACAAAAGAGAAATAACCGATAGCACAGCGCAGTAAAAAAAAGCATTTTCCATTTCCCGCCCTGTCATGCAGGGAACCGGGAAGCGGAAAATGCTTTTTTTATACGAAAACGAACTGGACGAGAAGCATGTAGCACAGCGTCCCGCCGGCAATCGACAGGAGCATCTGGTGGAAGCGGAAATGCAGTCCGGCCGTCACGCCGATGGCGATCAGTTCCGGTATGCCGTGGCTGCCGCTCACAAAAGAGACATCCTTCAGGCAGTAGATCACGAGCATGCCGAAAATAGCAGCCGGCAGAACCTTGCCAAGATACTCGATATATTTCGGCGTCGTCCTGTCCGAGGAGAACAGGATAAACGGGAGATAGCGTGTCAGCATCGTGCCGATCACGCAGACGCCGATCGTGATGATCTGCTGTGTGACGGTCATTGCACCTTACCTCCTCTCTCCAGCGGCTGCCGCAGGAGCGTCAGGCCGCACAGGATGGCGATCATCGTCGGAATCATGAAATCATCGGCGGAGAAGAACAGGCGGCATGCAGCGGCGGCAGCGAGGCCGACCAGCGAAGCCGTATGATTGTCTTCCTTCTCCCAGTTGCTCAGGAAAATGACAACGAACATGGCGGCCATGACGAACCCGAGCCCTTCTGTGTTGAAGCTGATAAAAGAGCCGAATATGCCGCCAAGTGTCGATCCGGCGACCCAGTAGATCTGGTTCAGGAGCGTCACGAAAAACATGAACCACCCCTTATCCACCCCTTCCGGGATCTCCGCGGTGTAGTTGATCGAAAAGGTTTCATCGCACAGTCCGAAGATCAGGTAGTATTTCTTCCAGCCGGTATCCTTGAATCTGTCCAGCATCGAGATGCCGTAAAAAAGATGGCGTGCCTGAATCATCAGTGTCATGAGAAACGCCTGCAGCGGTGCAAACGGCGCCAGAAGCATGGATACAATGACGAATTCCAGTGAACCGCCGTAGACCAGCAGGGCCGTCAGCATCGGATAGACAAAAGAAAATCCGGAGACATTCATATAGATGCCGTAGGCGATGCCCAGAAACAGAAATCCCGCCATGATCGGAATGGTGTGGGGAAATGCCGCCTTCAGCGCTGTCAGCCGGACAGAAGATCTGGCCGGCACAGTATTTTCCGTATTCTCCATAGGCTGCCTCCTAACGTAAAAACATCAGATTTTAAATTATCATATTGCAGGCAGCGCTGTCAATAAGCACCTTCTGCCGCCGTTTCCGGCTTTCTGCCGGTGTAGAGCTGGCAGTAGCGGCCTTTCTGCGCGAGGAGTTCTTCGTGATTGCCCCGCTCGATGATACGGCCGTTTTCCATAACCAGGATCAGGTCGCTGTTGCGGATCGTGGAGAGACGGTGCGCGATCACAAATGTGGTTCTGCCCTGCATCAGCTTGTCCATGCCGCTCTGTACGATCTTTTCGGTACGGGTATCGATGGAGGAGGTCGCCTCATCGAGAATCAGCACCGGCGGGTCGGCGATCGCCGCACGGGCGATGGCAAGGAGCTGGCGCTGGCCCTGGGAGAGGTTTGCGCCGTTTCCATGCAGCACGGTCTGGTAGCCGTCCGGGAGACGGCGGATGAAGCCGTCGGCGTTGGCCAGTTTTGCCGCCGCCTCCACCTCTTCATCGGTGGCATTCAGTTTGCCGAAGCGGATGTTATCGGCGACGGTGCCGGTGAACAGATTGGTCTCCTGCAGGACAATGCCGAGGGACCGGCGCAGGTCCGCCTTTTTGATCTTGTTGATGTTGATATTGTCATAGCGGATTTTACCGCTCTGGATATCGTAGAAACGATTGATCAGGTTGGTGATCGTCGTCTTGCCGGCGCCGGTCGAACCGACGAGGGCGACTTTCTGGCCCGGCAGGGCATGCAGGTTGATGTCATGCAGCACGATTTTGTCATCGGTGTAGCCGAAATCGACGTGCTCGAACGTGACATCGCCTTCCAGCGGCACATAGGTCGTCGTGCCGTCTGCCTTGTGGTAATGTTTCCATGCCCAGTGTCCGGTATGTTCTTCGGACTCCTCGAGACCGCACACGATTCTGCCCCGGAGATTTTCATTCAGTTCGGAACCGTCTTCCGGCGTGTCATCGGACCGGACACCGGCACCGCTACCGACGTTGACGAGCGTGACATAGCCGTTATCCTGCTCCGGCTCGGCATCGAGGAGATTGAAGATTCGCTCCGCACCGGCCAGTGCCGAGACAATGGCATTGATCTGCATCGAAACCTGGTTGATCGGCATGCTGAAGTTCTTGTTGAAGGTCAGGAAAGAGGCCAGTGCACCTACGGTAAAGCCGGCGTACTGATTCAGCGCAATGATGCCGCCCATGATTGCGCACAGAACATAGCTGACATTGCCGAGCTGTGCGTTGATCGGGCCGAGAATGTTGGCAAAGGCGTTGGCCTTGTAGGATGCCTGGTAGAGCTCCTCGTTGAGCTGATCAAATTTTTCTTTGGTTTCATTTTCATGATTGAAGACCTTGACTACCTTTTCACCGGTCATCGTCTCTTCGATAAAACCGTCGAGCTGTCCGAGCTTTTTCTGCTGCAGCACGAAGTTTTTGCCGGACACCTTTGTGGCCTGTCCCGAGCAGAAGAGCATCAGCGCTACCATGCCGAGAGACAGAAGGGTCAGCGGCACGCTGAGCATGAGCATCGAGATCAGGATCGAGACAATCGTGATCGAGCTGTTGAGCATCATCGGCAGAGACTGGCTGATCATCTGCCGCAGCGTATCGATATCGTTTGTGTAGATCGACATGATGTCGCCGTGCGCGTGGGTATCAAAATACCGGATCGGCAGCGATTCCATGTGTTCGAATACCTCTATACGAAGCTTTTTCATCGTTCCCTGTGTGACATAGGTCATCAGTACGGCCTGCAGAAGCGATGAGACGACACCGATGGCGTAGAAGATGGCTACGTTGCCGATGGCGTGCAGGAGCGGACCGTAATCGACGGTTTCACCTGCTTTGGCCGCCTCGCTGAGCGGTGTGATATAGCTGTCAATGAGCGTACGGGTGAAAAGCGTTCCCTGCACGCTGGCCAGTACGGTAATGACGATGCATGCTGCGACAATAATCAGCTGCGGGAGATAGGAGCCGGATACGTAGCGGAAGATGCGCCTGAACAGCTTTCCCGGGTTTTTGACCTTCTGCCGCGGCATACTGCGCCGCTGTCCTCTTGTCTGATGTACACGTGGCTGTGCCATTTTCGCTCACCTCCTCAGTCCTTCGAATCGAAATCGGCTTCTGCATTGCTGCCGACCTGCGATTCGAAGATTTCACGGTAAATGTCATTGCTTTTCAGCAGATTTTCATGGGTATCAAACCCGTCGATCATGCCGTTTTCCAGCACGATAATCCGGTCGCAGTCCTGCACGGAGGAAATTCTCTGTGCAATGATAAATTTTGTGGTCGCCGGAAGATCCTCGCGGAAGGCGCGCCGGATTCTGGCATCGGTCGCCGTATCGCAGGCACTGGTCGAGTCGTCGAGAATCAGGATTTTCGGTTTCTTGAGCAGGGCGCGCGCGATGCACAGGCGCTGCTTCTGCCCGCCGGATACGTTGGTGCCGCCCTGTTCAATCCAGGTGTTGTAGCCATCCGGCATCTTTTCTATGAATTCGTCGGCACAGGCGAGGCGGCAGGCCTTTCGGCATTCCTCGTCTGTGGCGTTCTTATCGCCCCAGCGCAGGTTGTCGTAGATGGTGCCGGAAAACAGTACGTTTTTCTGCAGAACGACGGATACAGCGTCTCTGAGCACCGTCAGATCGTATTCCCGCACGTCGCGGCCGCCGACAGCAATACTGCCTTCGGTCACATCGTACAGACGGCTGATCAGGTTGACCAGAGAGGATTTGGCGGAACCGGTTGCACCGATAATGCCGATGGATTCGCCGGATGACACGTCGAAGCTGATATCGCGCAGAACCGGCTCGGCGGAGTCCTTATTATAGGAAAAATAAACATGATCAAAGCGTACGCTGCCGTCTTCAACCTTCATGACCGGATTTTCCGGGTTGACGAGGTCAGGCTTTTCCTCGATGACCTCTGCGATACGTCTGGCGCTGGCGGAGGACATGGAAATCATGATGAATACCATCGAGAGCATAAGCAGGCTCATGAGGATATTCATGCAATAGGTCAGCAGGCTCATCAGCGTACCCGTCGTGAGAGATCCGCTGACAATCATGTGGGCACCGACCCAGCTGATGATCAGGATGACCGTGTAGACGGTGCCGTACATGATCGGCATGTTGCCGGCCAGCTTCAGCTCGGCTTTGACAAACATCAGATAGATGTTGTTGGCCGCCTTCTGAAAACGGCTGATCTCCTGGTCTTCACGGACATACGCCTTGACGGCGCGGATGGCAGTGACATTTTCCTGTACGCTTTCATTCAGGGCATCGTATCGCTCGAAAACCTTTTTGAAATAGCGGTTTGCGCTGCCGAGCATGAAATAGAGGACGATGCCGAGCAGTACGACGGCGATCAGATAGATGCCTGCGATGCGCGGACTCAGCAGGAAACTCATGATCATCGCGATGATCATCGTCATCGGCGCACGGACGGCCATGCGCAGGATCATCATGTAGGCGTTCTGTACATTAGTGACATCGGTCGTCAGACGGGTAACCAGGCTGGACGGCGAGAAACGGTCGATGTTCGAGAAGGCAAATGTCTGGATATTGTCGTTCATGGCTTTGCGCAGGTTGCGCGCGAAGCCGGCGGAAGCCTTCGCACCGAAAAAGCCGCCGAGCATGCCGAAGGCAAGCCCGCATACGGCAACAAGTATCATCAGCAGTCCGGTATGAATGATGTACTGCATATCGCTGCCGTAAATGCCATTGTCCACGATAAAGCCCATCAGAACCGGGATGATCATCTCGCAGATGACCTCCCCGACCATCCAGACGGGCGTCAGGACAGACGGCAGCCTGAATTCCTTGATCTGAGCCGTGAGTGTTTTCAGCATTTCTCAGGCCTCCTTTCTCTCTGTCTGTCTGCTGCATAGGCGAGATTTTCCCGTACGCGGGTGAGCAGCAGGGTCAGTGATTTCTTCTCTTCCTGCGTCATGCCGCGGGTCAGGAACGCATCTGTCTGCATTTTGTCTTCCTGGTGAACACGGAGAATCCGTTCGCCTTCGGGCTCCATGATCACGTTGCGGCAGCGGCGGTTCTGCGGGTCGGGTTCCTGGCGGAGCAGACCCTTGTCTGTCATGCGCTGCAGAATGCCGCAGACGGTAGGACGGGAGACATTCAGCGCCTGCGCCAGCTCTTTCTGCGTGACATGGTGGTCACGGTTATGGCTCAGATAAACAAGCACCATCATCTGCGGATAGGTGATGTTCAGACGCTGCAGCTCCTGTGTGGCAATCTGTTCAAAACCTTCATGAATCAGCCGGAATTTGAAGCCAAGCGGTGCATTCATGAAGGTTTCACTATCTATTTTGTGTTCGCAATGCACATTCAGTCACCTCACATTTAGCATGCTAATTACAATTACAATGTATAATTATATTTAGCATGCTAAATGATGTCAAGAATATTTTGCGGTTTTGGCGCCGGCATCAAAGCCGTCAGAACAGAAAAAGGACCCTGCCCGCAGGCAGGGTCCGGTGCCGTCTGAAAACGGTTTATTCAGGGTGGTTGCCCGTCTCATCGAGGAGACCGGCATCCATGCGTTCAAAATAGCTTTTGACCTCCGCAGCCGCGACGCCGCTCAGCGCGACGAGCGCGATCAGGTTCGGAATCGCCATCAGGCCGTTTACAATATCGGCGATGGTCCATACGGCGGCAACGGTCATATAAGGTCCGATGAAGATGCAGGCGATGTAAATATAGCGGTAGATTTTCACTGTCTTCATGTTATGGTTGGTCAGGTATTCGAGACATTTTTCACTGTAGTAATCCCAGCCAAGAATAGTCGTGAAGGCAAAGAAAATCAGGCACAGCATCAGCAGGAAAGAAGATACCTGCTCCGGGAACGGAAGACCGAGCTGAAAAGCACGTGCGGTGATCTGCACGCCCTGCAGGCCGTCCATATTCCATGTTCCCATGATGACGATCGTAAGACCGGTCATCGTGCAGACAATCAGCGTGTCGATGACGGTACCGAGCATCGAGACAAGTCCCTGTCTTACCGGCTCATTGGTTCTTGCCGCAGCGGCCGCGATCGGCGCACTGCCGAGGCCGGCCTCATTGGAGAAAATACCGCGGGCGATACCCTTCTGCATGGCGGCGATCATCGCACCGACAGCACCGCCGGCCGCTGCACGCAGGCCGAAAGCACTCTGGAAGATTTCCACGAAAGCCGCCGGTATAGCGGTGACATGGGTCAGCAGAATGATCAGCGTGACGGCGATATAGATGATAGCCATGGACGGCACGATCTTCTCGGCAACCTGTGAGATTCTCTTAATGCCGCCGATGATGACGAGCGCAACACAGAGTGTCAGCAGAATACCGGCGATCACAACGCTGATGGAGACATCATTGCCGAAAACATGGACAGTCGACTCGGCGTTCGGGTCAAAAAAGCCCTGTACGGCACTGGTGATACCGTTGATCTGTGTGAAGGTACCGATACCGAACAGGCCGACCAGCACGCCGAAAAAGGCGAAAAGCTTTGCCAGCCATTTCCATTTCTCACCCATGCCTTTTTCAATATAATAGAAAGGACCGCCGATGATGTGGCCGTCCGGTGTCACCTGACGGTACTTGACGGCGAGCATGCACTCGGTGAATTTGGTCGCTGTACCTACGAGCGCAGCCAGCCACATCCAGAACAGTGCGCCGGGACCGCCGGCCGCGATCGCGGTGGCGACGCCGACGATATTGCCGGTGCCGATGGTCGCGGACAATGCCGTGCACAGCGCCTGGAAGCTGGTCACGTCGCCGCTTTTGCTTTTATCTTTTTTGTTGTTGCTTGATTTGGAAAAAAGAAAATGAAAACCGAGCCCCGTTTTGCGGAACTGCAGTCCGTGCAGACGGATGGTCAGCAAAAGACCAACCGCAAGAATAGCGATGATCAGAGGCAGCCCCCATACATAATCATCGATCGTGGTAAGCAGATTCATAAATTTTTCCATATCCGTTCCTCTCCTCCTTGGTTTTGCGGGTGCATAATAATTTCCGGGTATAAAAAAAGCTGATCTTATAATCAGCTTTCAAGAGTTCAACGGCTATGCTCTGTCCGTTTGCCTGAGAGATAGGCAGCTCCCCGCAGCTGCTTTACACCTTCGGCGCCCCATAAACGGGGACTCTCCAGAGATTATCACAGAAAAAAATTATACCCCAACGGCAGGGGCAAGTCAATTGCGGCGGGAGTCGGTGCCGGTATTTATTTTCATACAACAGGCCTGCACAAAAGAAATCCCGGGCGCAGGCTTCTGCCTGGCGTCCGGGACGTGAGGAATCAAGGTTATTACTGAATATCCTTGCTCAGGAAATCGTGCTCTTTATTTTCAATTACAAGATGGCGCGGCAGACCGTCTACCATAATCGGCGCGGAAGAGCCGTTGATCAGCGGGCGGATGTAATCGATCAGTTCCTGCGTCACATAATCGCCCTCTTCATTGATCCATGCTCTCGGCACGAGCTTGGCGTCATTGGCAATGCGATGTACGTCGAATACCTTCGTCGTGCTCTGGTACGGATCATCGGATACACGCTCGATGCAGACCATGACACCGGAATAGCCCTCATCAGCGGCCTTGACGGTGGCACCGCCGACAGCAAACGCCTCATCCACATCGGTCTTGCTGGCCAGATGGCCGGCGGAACGCTGCAGCGAGGAGAGCTCGACGGCTCTGGTCTTGACGTTCATCTTCGTATGAATCAGGTTGGCGAGATAAGCCGCCGTGCCTGTCAGCTGAATGTGTCCGAAAGCATCGGTGGAGCTGCTGGTCTGCGCCAGTGCGCTGATATAGGTGCCGTCCGCGGTGCGGATGCCTTCGGAAACGGCAACGACGACAACATCCTTCTGCTTCAGCAGACCTTCGACTTTCGCCATGAACTTCTCGACGTCAAACGGAATCTCCGGCAGATAGATCATGTCAGGACCCGCGCAGTCTTCCTGCTTGGAAAGAGCAGAAGAAGCGACGAGCCAGCCGGCATCGCGTCCCATGATCTCGATGATCGTGACATTTTTCTTCTTATAGGAAAATGAAAGTGCATCACGGATGACTTCTTTGGTCGAGGTCGCGATGTACTTGGCTGCGCTGCCGAATCCCGGCGTGTGGTCGGTGATCGCCAGATCATTGTCGATGGTCTTCGGGCAGCCGACAAAACGCTGCCTTGCACCTGTCAGCAGAGCGTAGTCGGAGAGCTTCTTGATCGTATCCATCGAATCGTTGCCGCCGATATAGATGAAAATCTCGATATCCAGCTTGTTCAGCAGTTCGAAGATCCTGTCATAAAGGTCCTTGTTCTCGTGGATTTCCGGCAGTTTGTAACGGCATGAACCCAGGAAGGAAGACGGTGTCTTCTTCAGAAGCTCAAGATCCAGCTCGTTCTTGATGTAGTCGGACAGGTCCACATACTGTTCGTCGATAAAACCAAGAATACCGAAACGCATACCATAGACCTTGCTGTAGCCTCTTTCCTTTGCGGTCTTGAAAACACCGGCAAGGCTTGAATTGATGACGGCGGTCGGTCCGCCCGACTGGCCGACAATAATGTTACCTTTCATATCTGATACCTCCCTGTCATGTGGAAAACGGAATGTAAAAGCGTTTATATCCGTTCGCAAAATTCACTTTGATTATAGCACAAAACAGTAATCTTTTGGTAAAAATTACAATAATAAACAGAATACACATCAATTTTTAAATCATTTCATACAATATAGTTGAAATTGCGTACAATTTGTTATATGATGAAATCAGGAAATTTTTGCAGCGGAAAGCTGCATAGGATAATGAAAGGAGTAACTATATATGAATCAGCAGCAGTATGATCGTATGAGAACAGGCAACGGTTTTATCGCAGCACTTGACCAGAGCGGCGGAAGCACACCGAAGGCACTCAGAGGATATGGTATAGATGACAGCGCTTATAAGAATGATGAAGAGATGTTCGATCTGATTCACCAGATGAGAACAAGAGTTATCACAAGCCCGGCATTCACATCAGAACATATCCTGGCAGCGATTCTTTTCCACAGGACGATGGAAAGCGAGATCGATGGCAAGCTTACCGCAGATTACCTCTGGAATGTGAAGGGCATCGTGCCGATTCTCAAGGTGGATAAGGGACTGGCCGCAGAAGAAGACGGTGTTCAGATCATGAAGCCGATCCCGGACCTCGAAGATGAGCTTGCGCTTGCGAAGAAGCGCGGTATTTTCGGTACCAAGATGCGTTCTGTTATCAAGGCAGCCAATCCGGAAGGCATCCGCAAGATTGTTGATCAGCAGTTTGACATCGGTCTCAAGATCTGTGCTGCTGACCTCGTTCCGATTCTTGAACCGGAAGTTGATATTCATATTGCAGATAAGGCAGAGGCAGAGGATATCCTTCTTGCAGAGATCAAGAAGCATCTGGCAGAGCTGCCTGAGGGTATTAAGCTCATGTTCAAGCTTTCCATTCCGACGAAGGCCGGCCACTATGCTGAAATCCAGAAGGATCCGCATGTTGTGCGTGTCGTAGCCCTTTCCGGCGGCTACAGCAGACAGGAAGCGGATGAGCTTCTGGCGAAGAATCCTGGCATGATTGCCAGCTTCTCACGTGCGCTGCTCAGCGATCTGCGTGCACAGCAGTCAGATGAGGAGTTTAATGCCGCCCTGAAGAAAGCAATCGGTGAGATTTACGACGCATCCATTGCATAAAGGAGACGGCTCAGTGTTTTGAGCCGGGAGGGGGATTTGCCCAACAGATTGTACAGGATTCGCTGCATGATCTGTTGGGCTTTATATTTAGAGAGGATTCAATGCCGCCGGCACAGCCGGTGCATTGCGTTCAGAGGGAGGTGTGAATATGACTTTGCAGGAAGCAATGGAAGCCCGCCACAGTGTCAGGCAGTATACATCCCGGCCGATTGAGCCGGAGATCGTCTCGAAGCTGAAAGCGAAGACAGAAGAGGTGAACCGTGCGGGCAATATGCATATACAGCTGGTTACCGGAGAACCGGAAGCGTTCAGCGGCCTCATGGCCCGGTACGGAAAGTTCAGCGGCGTAACCGATTATTTTGCCCTGATTGGACCGAAATCACCGGATCTGGATGAGAAAGCGGGCTATTACGGAGAGCAGCTTGTCCTGTATGCGCAGATGCTCGGCCTGAATACATGCTGGGTCGGGGCGACTTTCAGAAAAGTAAAGAGTGCGTACACGATTGCGCCGGGCGAGAAGCTGTGTCTTGTCATCGCGGTCGGCTACGGCGCGGTGCAGGGCGTCCCGCATCGTTCGAAGACCATTGCACAGCTGACGGACGCGGGAGTGGATATGCCTGCGTGGTTCCGGGAAGGAATGCGTGCGGTGCAGCTTGCCCCGACGGCTGTCAATCAGCAGAAGTTCCGTTTTTCTCTTAATGGGAACAAAGTATCGGCGAAGGCCGGATCCGGCTTTTTCGTCAAGGAGGATCTGGGCATTGCCCGGTATCATTTTGAGATCGGCGCCGGCAAGGATAATTTTGTCTGGGCGTAAACAGGAGGCAATCAATGAAGATTCTGGTTATAAAAAGCAGCGGCCATCTGCATGGCTCATCGAACATGCTGGCCGATGAGTTTATCCGCGGTGCGCGGGAAAACGGACACGAGGTGTCGGAGTACGACGTATTCCGGGTGCGCATCAAACCCTGCGCGGGCTGCAATCGCTGCGGCATGAACGGCGACTGCGCGATGCGCGATGATTTTTCCGGTGAGCTGCGCGGCAGGATACTGGCTGCCGACATGCTGGTGTTCGCGTTTCCGGTTTATTATTACGGCTGGCCGGCGCAGACGAAGGCGGTCATCGACCGCTTTTACAGCTGCAACATGCAGCTGCAGGCCATGCACAAGAAGACGGCGATGCTGACGGTGGCGATGGATGACACCGATACGGTTTTCGATGCGGTAAACCTGTATTATAAGATGCTCTGCAGCTATCTGAATTTCACGGATCTCGGCAGCGTGTGCGGCCGCGGATGCGGCACACCGTCGCAGACGCAGCGCTCCGGCTATCCGGAAAAGGCCTACGCACTTGGAAAATCCATTATCTGAACAGCAAAAAAGCTCTGAGACGTGTGAAGCGTCTCAGAGCTTTTGCTGTAATCAGGCATTTTCCGATGAATCCGGCTGCATGTATTTGCGGTCTGTATATTTCCGGATCAGGATGAGAATCGTCGTCAGAATGGCAAGGCTGAGAATCAGCGTGATCCACCAGTTCTTCGTAAATCCGGCGATGACGTAGCCGATGACACAGGCAGCGATGACAACAGCGGCGTACTGCATCTGTGTCTGCACATGATTGATGTGATTGCACTGCGCACCCGAGCTTGACATGATCGTCGTATCCGAAATCGGGGAAACATGGTCGCCGCAGACAGCACCGGCCAGAACCGCGGAGATGGAGATAACCATCATCGTCTCGTCGCTGCCGGCAAACATGTTGACCACGATCGGAACGAGGATGGCGAAGGTGCCCCAGCTTGTGCCGGATGAGAAAGCGATGAAAATCGCAATCAGGAAGATGATAACCGGAACGAAGCGGATCATGCCGCTGTTCAGGTTGACCGTGGCAGCGATGAAATCACCGATGCCGAGCTGATCGGTCATACCCTTGAGTGTCCATGCGAGCACCAGAATGATGACGGCCGGCATCATGAGCTTGCCGCCTTCCGGCACGGAATCCATGAAGTCCTTGAAGGAAATCACGCGGCGGCTCAGATACAGGATCAGCGTGAAAATAATGGCAACCAGCGTTGCAAAGACAAGGCTCTCGGAACTTGAGCAGTTCGCAAAATCTTCGACGATGTTTTTGCCGCCGTTCAGATGGCCTGTCCAGATCATGGCGCCGACAGCGGAGAAGATCAGCACGAGCATCGGTGCCACGAGATCGACCACCTTGCCCTTGGTAAATCTGCCGCCTTCTGTCACATCGACGTCTTCATCCGGCTGCTGGAATTCCTCGCCGCCCGAGGTGAACAGATCACCCTTTGCGGCGTTTTCCTCGTGCTTCTTCATCAGACCGAAGTCAAATCCCGTACCTGAGGTGAAGAAGACCATGAACAGTGTCAGCAGTGCATACAGGTTGAACGGAATCGTCGCGATAAACATCTGAAAGCCCGACATCGAGGAGCCTTCCGGCACATAGGAATTGACCGCGGCTGCCCAGGATGAAATCGGGGCAATGATGCAGACCGGCGCTGCTGTCGCATCGATCAGGTAGGCGAGCTTGGCACGCGATACCTTGAATTTATCGGTAACCGGACGCATGACAGAGCCGACCGTCAGGCAGTTGAAATAGTCGTCGACGAAGATCAGAACGCCAAGCAGGGAAGTCGCGACCTCTGCGGACTTCTTTGACTTAAGCCGCTTGCTCGCCCATTCTCCGTAAGCCCTCGTGCCGCCGGATTTCTGCATCAGCATGACGATGATGCCCAGCAGAATCAGGAAAACGAGGATCGAGAAATCGGCGCTGTCCAGAATGGTATTATACAGTGTGTCAAAGGCAGCCCACGGATGAAAGTCGGCTGCAAGAAAAGCACCCAGAAGCGCACCCGTAAAAAGCGAGATGTACACTTCCTTGGTAGCAAGAGCCAGTACAATGGCTACAATCGGCGGTACAAGCGACCACCATGTTCCGTAAAACATAAGAACCCCCTCTTCATGATATTTATGACATACGTATTTAATTTAGCATAAGATCGGGTATATGTATAGAAGCAGAATGATGAAAACGGCAGCTTTATGCTATTATATATGCAGCAATCAATATTGTCCGGGAGGTAACATAAAATGGATAATAATAAAAAGAATACAGCAGTCTCCGCAGACTGCGTCGTACCGGTTTATGAATCGAAATTCATCAAGGTCTTTGATCTGCAGTACGCACCGGGTAAACATTATCTGGACGCGACGCGCCGCGGCAAAGATGAGATCGCGGCGACAAAGACGGAAGAGGAATTTCTCAGAATGGTGCCGGATGCCGTCAGCTGCATCGTGGTGCTCAAGGTGCCGGATCAGGAACCGCAGCTCCTGCTGAGCTACGAGTACCGCTATCCGGCGGGACACTATCTGCTCAGCGTGCCGGCCGGCCTGATTGACCCGGAAGATAAGGCATCCGGCGATCCGGAGAAGGCGGAACTGACGGCCGCGCGGCGTGAAATCCATGAGGAGACGGGCATTCTCATGCAGGAGAGCGATACGATCCGCGTCGTCAATCCCTGTGCTTTTTCGACACCGGGTATGACAGATGAGAGCAACGGCATCGTCTGCGCGGTTATTTCCCTGCCGGATCTTTCGGTGCTCAGCCAGAAAGGCGCCGTCGGCAGCGAGAAATTCGACGGTTTCTGCCTCGTGACAAAGAGTGAGGCCGCGAAGATTCTGCAGGACGGCCGCGATGCCAAAGGCCATTTCTATCCGGTCTATACGATGATCGCGCTTATGTATTTTGTAAATGATATGTGGAAATAATACCTGCATAAGATGCAGAAGGCGGCGGAAAAATCCGCCGCCTTTTTTCAGCCCTTTGCGTGATCTTTGAAGTACGCGCGCAGTATCTGCAGGCTTTCCTCCCGCAGTATGCCCGAGGTTGCCTGCGGACCGCGGAAAGAATTTTCAAACACGATCCGGCTGCAGTCACAGCCGCTGCCGCCGAGAATTTCCTCGAGATCGCGGTTGGAAGCCGCGTAGACAAGGCGCCCGAGCCCTGCCCAGACCAGCGCGCCGCTGCACATGAAGCACGGCTCGCAGCTGCTGTACAGCGTATAGCCGGACAGGTCCGTGATGCCGGTTTCGGCAAAGAAGCGGCGGAGCAGGCCGGCTTCCGCGTGGAAAGTGGGGTCGTGCTGCGTGTAAATCTGGTTTTCGTTGGTATGAATGACTTCACCGTCTTTGGCCAGAACGGCGCCGAAAGGTTCGTTGCCGTGGGAGACGGCATCCGCGGAAAGCTTGATCGCCATCTCCATGAGCTCTCTATCATTCATTTCTCTGTACCCTCCTGTGACAGCTGCGCTGCCACTTCGTCAAAAAGATTCCGGTAACGTCTGCGGTCGCCTTTGCGGCAGACAAGATAGTAGGTGACATTGACCTCCGGGTCACTGATCGGCACGGCTCTGCGGTCTTCCGTCAGTCGCGCATCAAACGCGAGGTCAGTCGTAAAGCAGGGCAGAATCGAATTGCGGATCAGTTCCCGGAATGAATACCGCTCATCCTGCACGAGAAAACGCGAATCCGGCATCTTCTGCCGGACGATTTCCGCCCAGAAACCGATATCCGAATACAGCAGCATGTTTTCGCCGTTCATCTCAGAAAGAGAGAGCGACTTGCGCCTTGCATAGCGGTGATTCTTCGGCAGATAAAACATCAGGTGCTCGCTGCCGATTTTCCGGCTGTAATACCGGTCCGGCGCAGCTTCTGCCGGGTCTTTTGGCAGAATCACAAGCTGGTAGGTGTTCTTATTTAATCCTGTGAGGAGCTCCTGCGGCAGCTTCAGCTCGGATGAGATCGACTTGTCCGGGAAAATGCTGCTGAGCGCGCTGACAAGGGCGGGCAGCTGCACGGCTGCCGCACTGCCGAGGCTGATGGTCCGGCGGGAACGGTCGAAGGCGCGCACCCGCTCCAGCATCTCATCGGTCTGGCGCAGCAGCAGGCGGATCTCCTCGGCCGCCAGGCGGCCGTTGTCATTGAGCTCAATACTGTTTTTGGTGCGGGAAAACAGCGGGACCTCGAACTGAGCTTCCGCTTTTTTCATAGCGCGCGTGATCGTTGGCTGGGAGATATTGAACTCCTCTGCCACCTGCGTCAGCGTGCCGCATTCAGAAAAAGCAAGGAAATACTGCATCTCTTCGTAGGTTAACATGGATCCCCTCCTTATATACAATTCTGTCGTTTTTTATTTCATTATACCTTACTATGCTGAAAATGAAATCTGCAATACGGAATAAATATTGTACTTTTCCTTTCCCAGCCGCTATTTTATAAGAGAAAGATAAAGCAAAGGAAAGGAACCGGGATGATATTTTATTTTACAGCCACGGGCAACAGCCTGTACGCCGCGCGGATGCTGGATGAAGAAACCGTCAGCATTCCGCAGGCGCTGCGGGCGGGGCGCACATCTTATACAGCCGATCGGATCGGCATTGCCGCGCCGATTTACGGACATGAGATGCCGGCCATGGTAAAAGAATTCATAGAGAAAACAGAACTGAACACGGATTACTTATATGTGATCCTGACGTACGGACACCGCCATGCAAACGCGGTCGAGCTGGCGCAGCGCGTTCTGGCGCAGGCCGGCCGGAATGCGGATTACATTCGGACGCTGCTCATGGTGGATAATTTTCTGCCGGCGTTTGATATGGAAGAGGAAGTCCGGCTCGAGAAAAATGTGGATGGCCAGCTGGCGGTGATCCGGTCGGAGATTGACGCGCGCCGGCATTTCATAGAGCCGGTAACTTCGGAAGACTGGCTGGCCCATGCCGGCTACATGATGAGTGTCGGCGGGCGGGACGCCTCGGTCTGGGCGAATTTCCGTTTTACCGATCAGTGTATCGGCTGCGGAATCTGCACGAAGGTGTGCCCGGCCGGCTGCATTCATATGGAAGGGCAGCGCGCCGTCCGGACAGGAGAGAACTGCCAGGCCTGCATGGCCTGCATCCACGCCTGCCCGATCAGGGCGATCCAGATGAATCCGGTATGCGGATTTACCGAGAAGAATCCGCAGGCCCGGTACAGAAACGAGCATGTGACGCTTTCGGACCTGGCGGCGGCCAACAGCCAGCCGGCCGGTCAGCATTACAGTACGCAAAGCAGAAAGAAAGTGAGGGTATTAAAATGAAGAAAAATTTCAAAGGAGCAGCAGGTCTTGTACTCGCAGCCGTCTTAATGGCAGGCTGCGCATCCGGCAGCTCTTCCGCAGCATCCGGCTTTTCTGCATCGGCCGGCACATCGGCAGCGGCGCAGACGGAGACGGCACAGACAGCGGCACAAGAGCAGGCACAGACAGAAACAGATACGCAGCAGGCAGATGCCGTTGCGACCGCATCGGGCGGACCGGCACAGAGCGATGCCGTGCAGCCGGGCCGCACGGGCAGCCATATCCTGGTTGTCTATTACTCCGCTTCCAATAATACCAAGGCAGCGGCGGAAACGATCGCGCAGACGGCTCATGCCGATATTTTTGAGATCGAGCCGGCCGACCCGTACACCGATGATGACCTCAACTGGAACGACAGCGACAGCCGTATTACCAGGGAACATGAAGATGAAAGCCTGCAGGATATCGAGCTGGTCAGCACGCAGGCGGAGGACTGGGACAATTACGATACCGTCTTCATCGGCTACCCGATCTGGTGGGGCGAAGCCGCATGGCCGGTCAATAATTTCATCAAAGACAATGATTTCAGCGGTAAGACGGTAATTCCGTTCTGCACATCTGCTTCTTCCGGTATCGGCAGCAGTGCCGACAGCCTCGCGGATATGGCAGGAACCGGCGACTGGCAGGAGGGCGAACGCTTTTCCGGCAGCGCATCAGAAGCAGAAATCGCAGACTGGGCGCAGAGCGTCCTTTCAGAATAAGGAGGATTCAGGATGAAAACATTTCAGTACAGCGGCATGCCGGTTGTCTATTTCGGAGAAGGTGCGCTGAAAACAGCGCTTGAGAAGGAACTTCCTGCGGCGGGCAGCAATGTCCTGCTTGCCTACGGCGGCGGTTCCATAAAGAAAAACGGTATCTACGATGAGGTCATGGAGCTGCTCGGCAGGTTCGGCAAAAAAGTCACCGAGTTCAGCGGCATCATGGCAAATCCGACCTATGCCAAGGTGCAGGAGGGGGCGGCACTCGTCCGCGGGAACGGGGTCGACTTTATCCTGGCTGTCGGCGGCGGTTCCGTCATCGACTGCTGCAAGATCGTTTCCGCGCAGGCAAAGATGGACGAGGATATCTGGAAGGCGGAATTCACCGATCACGTATATCCGAAGGAATTTGTGCCGCTCGGCGCCGTGACGACGGTATCCGGTACAGGTTCCGAGATGAATAACGGTGCGGTGATCACCAACGAGGAAGAAAAGAAGAAAAACGGCATGGGCGGTGCGATGGCATCATTTGCCGTGCTGGACCCGGCTTACACGCTGACCGTGCCGATGCGGCAGGCAGTATCCGGTGCCTTTGACACGCTTTCCCACTGCATGGAGACCTATTTCGGAAAACCGGCGGAAAACAATGTGTCCGATGAAATCAACGAGGCTGTCATGCGCAATGTCATCCGCAATCTGCGCGCGATGATAGCAGATCCGCAGGATATCGGCGTCCGCTCCGAACTGATGTGGGATTCGTCGATGGCAGAAAACGGCATCCTGAAGCTCGGCAAACAGACTGATTTTCAAAGCCACATGATCGAGCACCAGCTTGGTGCCTATACCGACTGCAATCACGGACAGGGACTGGCCGTGATTCATCCGGCCGTCTACCGCCATCTTGCCGGTGACAATACCGCAAAGTTTGCCCGTTTTGCCAGTGCAGT
>Ga0256404_1005144_pt1 | contig 23622 bp, 19 predicted proteins | sample RumenRJG_01DNA_FD_185990 | JGI IMG/M metagenome (GOLD analysis project Ga0256404, IMG submission 185990) | Bovine rumen microbial communities from Lethbridge, Alberta, Canada - RJG_01 | ecosystem: Host-associated > Mammals > Digestive system > Stomach > Rumen | place: Canada: Alberta | collected... | reverse complement strand
CTGGAAACGCCGTATGCGGATCCGCACGTACGGTGTTGTGAGAGGTGTGATGCTAAAACATCCGCCTACTCGATTTTTTCCTTTCCGTGCTTTTCCCGCGCCGCGTCCTGCGGCGTCAGACGCTTTTTCAAAATGTGATATTGTTCTATTAAATCATCTCTCCCTGTGTCGGTCAGGCAGATTGGTATATATAATGAGGTGAGTTTTCGGAGCGGGGCGATTGTCTGAATGCCAGGCCTAATGTAGGCTGCTTTCTCAGGTTCTGCAGCAGATTTGCGCTGTCCTTATCAATCAGTACCTCCATTTCCTGCTCATTTCCGGGTTTTTGACTCCTCCTGCTGGATGGATCCTATATGTCTGTAGCGGTTGTTGTTGCTGTGCTGCTTTTTGCTGCGCTGTTCGCCTCGCTTGTTGCCCTTTTAAGGCAGAGAGCGTACATCAGCGCCTACAGAATGCTGATTGATCATTCGAAGGATCTGATGTGGGTCAAGGACGAGAAGCTCAGGCTCTTCATAATCAACCGGGCCTACTCCGAGGTCTACGGCAAGAAGAAGGAGGAGCTTCTCGGCAAGACCGACCAGGAGCTCTCCCCGAGGGTCCTTGCCGAGGGCTATAAGCGCGATGACGAGTTCGTGGTGAAGACCGACTCGGAGTATGTCTATGAGGAGAACGAGAAGGGCGACTGCTGGTTCCATACCGTGAAGTTCCCCTGGCACTCGCTAAACGGGCTCTTCAACGGCTGCGGCGGCGTCGCCCGGAACATCACGGACAGCAAGCTCAGGCAGCTCAGGTTCGAGCAGATGAGCAACATCGACGCGCTGACCGGCCTTCCGAACAGAAGCTGCATCGTGGGCAGGATGCAGAACATGATCACCGGCATTACGGGGGACGGCTGCCTTGCCGTGGCCCTGGTAGGCGTTGACTCGTTCCGCTCAATCAATGACTGCGCCGGCAGCCGGACCTGCGATGAGTTCATCAGGCTCGTCTCATTCAGGCTCGGCAGGGCCTGCCACTCGCTCGGCGCGGATGTCGGAAGGGTGGGCGGCGACGTCTTCTGCATCTTCCTTCCGATGGAGAGGAACCAGTGGAACAACGGCGACATGCAGCAGCGGATAAGCTCGGTATTCGCTGAGCCCTTCACCGCAGATGACATGTCGGTTCACCTTACCGCATCCACCGGCCTCAGTGTCTATCCGGATGATGCCGGCTCCGTACAGTCGCTCCTCGCGACTGCAGAGCTTGCCATGAGAAGGGCAAAGAAGCTCGGCTTCGGGAAGACCGTAAGATACTCGAACGACATGTCGATAGCGCAGGAGAGATCGAGGAAAATCGCCTCCCGCCTCTGTTCCGCCCTCGGGAGGGGAGAGATCGCTGTTGTCTACCAGCCGAGGCTCTCTGCTTCGGGAGACGGGAAGGTGCTCGGCTGCGAGGCGCTCATCAGGTGGAAGAACCCCGAGCTCGGCGAGCTCTATCCGAGGGATTTCCTCAGCGAGGCGCGCATGCTGCACCTCATAGCCTCGTTCGACGAGTTTGTCATCAGGAATTCTGTTGAAAGGAACATCGAGCTTGCCGGCTCGCTCGGCCATTTCATCGAGCTCTCGGTCAATGTCTCTGCCGATCTCTTCCTCAGGGATGATTTCGCGAAGCGCCTCAAGGAGTTCCTGGAATCCAGGAAGTATCCTGAGAGCAAGCTCATCATCGAGATTTCGGAAAGCGAGTTCATGGCGCAGCCGGAGAAATTCAGCAGGGCGGTCAAGCTTGCCCGCGACAGCGGCATCAGGGTCTGCCTCGACAATTTCGGCTCAAGCGCCTCGTTCCTCGGGGCTGTCAACGGCTACCTCTTCGACAAGGTTACCGTCGACCGCTCGATAATCTCAAGGCTCCGGAACCGCGAGGACGCTCCGGAGCTCCTCAGGCTACTCATGACCTATGCCCAGACCTGCTCGAAGAGGATCACCGTGGAGGGCGTCGAGAACATCGATGATCTGAGAAAGTTCTCCGGTCTTCCGCTCGAATGCCTCCAGGGATTCTATTTTTCCCATCCCCTCTCAGCCGAGCTCTTTGAGGATTTTGTCTTCAGCCACGCCAAGGCAGCCCCTTCTTCTGCCGCTGCACTCTCGCCGGCCGTATCAGCGTCATCCGCTTCACAGGTTTTGTTTTAAATTGCGACTCCGGTCACATTCCGGAGTTCTTCCGATAAAATTTAAATTAAAGTTCCTGCTTATTCTGCCGATGAGCTGTCAGAATTGGCAGAATTGTACAGCCCTGGCATAACCGGGAGACCCCCGGGAAATGGCAGAAGGAGTTGGATATGAATGTATCGCGCATGGCAGGACTAGGCGGGGTGACGTCCGCCGCCATGAACAAGCCGCATTCCGCAAAGGATCCGGACGGCAGACGGATCCAGGATGATACGGAACTGCAGCAGAGGGCGGCGCAGACAGACAGGAGTCAGAACAAGGGCCCGAGGGGAGTAGACTCGGTAGGAAAGGACGACAGGATTTATTCGAAGGCAGACGGAAGCACCAAGACTGAAGCTGCGCGTGAGAATGGCCGTCCTGAGGATGCAGACGAAGAGAAGAAGGAAACTGAGGCCCTCAACGAGGAGCTGACCAAGTTCAGCCAGCTCAAGGACGTGAGCCTTGACTTCGCGATCGACAAGGATTCCGGAGTGAACGTCATCACGGTTACCGAGAGGTCGACTGGCGACGTGATAAGGCAGATCCCGAATGAGGAGTTCATTGAGATGAAGAAGCGCATCGATGAGATCCTCAAGGAAGGCGGCGCCGAAGAGGAGACCGGCAGCATGATAAAGGGTCTTCTCGTAGACAGAAAAGTGTGAGGTGAGCTATGAGCAGTACTATCAGCACGCTCGGCACGCAGTCTGGAATGGATCTCAAGTCCGTCATAGACGCGATGGTGAGCAATTACAAGAGCACCCTTGAGACATCCGTGACCACCCAGAAGAAGCTGATGGAAGTGCAGATTTCCGGCATCTCCACGCTGAAGTCGAGTGTGTCGACCTTCTCGGACAAGGTCTCGAAACTCCTTGATGACGACTCCTATACTCCGGTCTCGGTCTCCAGGGAAACCACCGACTCGGAGGGCAACGAGCTCAAGTCCTACCCGTACGGCATCTCCGCCAAGAGCGGGGCGAGCGCAGGAAGGTACGACATATCCGTCCTCCAGACGGCCAAGAGCACCGAGTTCTCCTCGAAGATAGCGTCTGACAGCTCTGCCTACAAGGCTGACTCCGACGGAAACCTCGTCACGGACAAGGACAGCACCCTCACCTTCACCAAGGGCACTGGCGATGACGCCAAGACCTTCACGGTCAGCGTCAAGGCCGGCTCCTCGGTCGATGACGTGAGGAAGGCCATCAATGACGCGTCCGGGAACTTCGGGATTTCCGCGAACTATGTCCGCGGAAATGACGGGGCATACAACCTCAGCATCCAGTCCGACAGCACCGGCGCCTCAAACGAGGTGTCGATTACCGGCGACATCGCGATTCTCGGCATGGACGAGTCCAAGGGATCATCCGATTCCATCAAGCAGCATGCCCAGGATGCGAAAATCAATGTCAACGGTACGGAGATTTCGAGCGACACCAACACCTTCGACAAGCAGGTATCAGGCGTGACCATCACTGCCTATGAGGAGTCCGCGAAGAATGACGACGGATCGCACGCGACTGTCCATTCCGAGATCACCAGGGACTACAGCTCAGTTACCTCGACCGTGAGCGCCATGTTCTCCGGTCTCAACGAGCTCTCGGCAAGCTGCGAGAAGCTAGGGAAGCGCGACACCTACACCAACGGCGTCAGCAACTACGACGGCGGAGACCTTGCGGGAAGCTCCATCACCCAGAACCTGCCTATTGCCCTGAAGAACGTCATCCTGAAGTCCGACAACCTGCCGAAGCTCCTCGAGTACGGCGTCACCATGGCGAAGGACGGAACGTTCTCCCTGGACTCCTCCAAGTTCCAGAAGGCCCTGAAGGAAGACTACACCGGTGTGACGAACGCCTTCAAGGAGCTCGGCAACCAGATGAACGCCTCGCTCAAGACCTACACAAGGACGGGCGGTATCCTGGACACCTACCAGAACAGCTCTAAGTCCCAGCTTGACAGCTACGAGAAGAGGCTTGAGCAGTATGACGAGAGAGTCAGCGCCTACGAGAACACGCTTACAGCGCGCTTCTCCAAGCTTGACAAGCTCGTCTCCACCTGGAACGGATACTCAAGCTCGCTTACCAGCATCTTCAAGCAGCTTCAGAATAGCGGTGACTGATTGTTTTAGGTTACAATAAGCCGGAAATGATTGAGCGGGGAATGAGATGTACGGAAGAAATCTGAAGGCTTATAAGAAAACCAGCATCGATGCGGATCTCGCGGTAGCGGATCCGTACCGTGTCATCCAGCTGCTCTACGAGGGACTTCTCACCTCAATCGCGAAGGCCCGCTTCGCGATTGAGAAGAAGGACATCGAGCGCAAGGCCTCAGAGATTGACCGTGCCATCCGCATAGTCGGCGCGCTGAGGGCCGGCGTCCAGTATGATCCCAACAACGAGACCCAGAGGAAGATCGGCGAGAACCTCATCAACATGTACGCGGTCTGGAATGACCGGCTGATCCGGGCAAGCGCCAACCTTGACGTCAAGCCGCTCGACGAGCTCACCGGCTATGTCGTCATGGTCAAGAATGCCTGGGACAAGATCCCCCCTTCCGAGAGGGAGAAGGCGTATGAGATGCAGGACGCCAGGGACAGGGCAAAGAACCAGACCCCTTCACAGTAAGCGGAGCAGAGCCTATGACTGAAGCCGAAGACCTCTCTGAGACCGAGAAGAGACTCACTGATCTTTCTGCAGCAATACAGAAGAGCCTGCTTGATGAGTCTGAAGAGGGCCTTGAGCAGGTTCTCCGGCTTTCTGCGGAGTTCAGGAAGGTTTCCGATGAGTTCATCAGGAACCATCCTTTAACACCTGATCTTCAGCCGACGGTGAGGAACTGCTTTTTCCTGATCCGGGAGCAGGTAAGGATTGTCCTAGATGCCTGCATAGGTGCGAGGGACAAGACAGGGCATGAGCTGGCGAAGCTCAGATCAGGCGGCAGGGCAAAAAAGCTTTACGGCAGCGTCGGAAGTCTCAGATAGAGTTCTGCAGGATATACAAAAACCCCGGAAACGGCATATGCCGAGTCCGGGGTATTTTTTTGCACTTCGCTCCGTGCAGTTTTCAAAATCTTAATAAAATGCAGCTGTGTCTTCAGAGCCTCAATGCCCTTTCAGATGGGAGGCCCCGGCAGGAAACAGGGGAAGGCTCCATAATAATAAAGGCAGCATCATGGGCTGCCTTAGAGCTGAAAGTGCTCCACACCCGGTGTGGCCAGTATCAGAAGATATCGTCAGAGGTCGGTGCGGAATGGCTCTCATTCATATCTGCGCTCCCTGTGTCAGTGTCATCAGGCTGCTGCTGGCCTTCAGGGATATCGTAGCCGGAGCCGCTGTCATCAGAGCCGAAACTGTCAAAGAAGGAGTCCTCCTCGGTTTCCTCATCGAGCGGCGTGTAGATTTCGCCGGTGTCATCTTCTATATACTCAGTCCTGGTACCTGCTTCTGACAGCTTGCCTGCCTGATCGACCTTCCTGAGGCTGACATTTGAGGGAGCAGGAATAGGGCTTTCCGGAGTCCCTTCAAGGACTGACGCCATGAACTCGTTCCATATGGGCTGCGCTGACTGGGCGCCGGCCTCGTAGCCGGCCCAGGAACGCCCGAGCGAGGTGTGGTCATCGAATCCGATATAAACTGAGGTGGCGATTTTTGAGTTGAATCCGCTGAACCAGCAGTCCCTTGAGTCGTTGGTCGTTCCGGTTTTCCCGTAGAGATCCGTTCTCCCGGGCAGGTCCCTCTTCGCCCTCCAGCCGGTGCCGTTGAATCCCGGGAGCCCACGCTCGGCTGCTCCGTAGATTACGGAGTGCATGGCCTGGGCGGTGAGGAACGCGTTCGCGTGGCTGATGATCTGCTTTGCGCGCTTGGTGCCTGCGTAGGTGACTGCCGGAGGAAGCTCGGCGGTCTGCTTCTTCGGCTCCTCGGGGATTTCTCCGGGGAGCGGCTCGCTGTCGTCAAGGCCGTCCGGGAGATGCGAAAGTGCCTCGAGCCTCGGATCCTTCTCGCGCTTGTCATCCTCGGTGCCCGGGGCATCGGTGCAGCTCCGGCAGGCAACCTCAGGCTCTGCCTGATAGAGGATGTTCCCTTCCTCATCCTCAATCCGGTCGACCAGGTAGGGATTGATGAGGAATCCGCCGTTCGCCATCGCTGAGTAGCCTCGGAGGAGCTCAATCGGGGTGATGTCAATGGCTCCGAGGGCAAGCGTCGGATGCCTGTAAAGGCTCGTTACATTGAAGCCGAACCTCTCGACGTGCTCTGCGACCTTGTCAAGCCCCACCTTGAGCAGAAGGCGTACAGAGACCACGTTCTTCGAGAGTGCGAGAGCCTCGCGGAGCGGGATGGGACCGGCGTAGGTGTTCGGTGAGTTCTTCGGCGTCCAGAGCTTGCCGTTGCCTGCCATCATCGAGAGCGGGGTGTCGTTCACGATGCTCGCAAGAGTGAATCCGTGCCGGAGGGCCGAGGAGTAGATGAAGGGCTTGAAGTTCGAGCCCGGCTGCCTGTGCGCCTGCGTCGCTCGGTTGAACTTCGACGCGTCATAGCTGTAGCCGCCGACGACAGCGACAATCTGCCCGTCATCAGGCCTGAGTGAGATAAGAGCGGAGTTTATCTTCGGCAGCTGCGCCAGCGTCAGAATCTTTTTGGGCTCTGCCTTCTTGCCGGAGGGCTTGCTTCCGGCCGCATCAGCATCTTTCTCATAAACCCAGATGAGGTCTCCCGGAGAGAGAACCTTAGAGGCGCTGTCAGGCGCAGCGCCCTGCCTCGTGCTGCTTATATATGCCCGTGCCCACTTGATCCCCTCCCAGCCGAGCACGGTTTTGGTGCCGTCCTTAAGCATTATCGAGGCTTCCCTTCCGCTGACGCTGAGGACAGCAGCGGGTCTGAGGAGACTGTAGGTCTTCATTTTCGCGAGGCGCTCTGCTATGGCAGTCTCGTCTAATGGAGAGCCTTTCCTGTCCCAGAGCCTCACCACATCATCCTTACGGTAGCCGTGGCGGCGGTCATAGGCCATTACGCCGTTGAAAACTGCCATGTCGGCGGCAGCCTGGACTTTGCTGTCAATCGTGGTATAGATTCTGAGCCCGCGGTTGTAGGCCTCCTCCTCTCCGAACTGATCGAGGGCGAAGAGCCTTGCCATCTCGCTCGCGTAGCCGGCGCTGAACTCAATCTTGGGGCCGTTGAACTCCGAGACGACCGGCTCGTCCCTTGCCGCTATGTACTGATCGTGGGTGATGTGGCCGAGCTCGTACATTTTCTCGAGAACGATGTCCCTTCTCATCCGGCTTTTGTCGGGGTGGGATATCGGGTTGTAGTCAGAGGGGCCCTTCGGCATGCCGGCAAGTATTGCCATCTCACCGAGAGTGAGATCCTTAAGCTCCTTGTTGAAGTAGAGGTGCGCGGCAGCCTTGACGCCGTACGCCTGGTGGCCGAGCCAGACCTTGTTGAGATAAAGCTCGAGGATCTGCTGCTTCGTGAGGACCTTCTCGATGTGGATGGCGATGAAGATTTCCTTGATCTTGCGCTCGACGGTCTTCTCGTTGGAGAGGAAGAAGTTCCTTGCCACCTGCTGGGTTATGGTGCTCGCGCCCTGGCTTATCCTTCCTGAGTGGGCTATGGCCATTGCCGCGCGGGCAATGCTCTTTAAATCGAAGCCGCTGTGCTCGTAGAAACGCTCGTCCTCTATGGAGATGAAGGCTTTCTGGAGGAGATCCGGGATTTCATCTATTGAGGCCGGCTCTCTCTTGATCTGACCGAATACGCCGATGAGCTTACCGTCCGATGAGAAAATCTGAAGCGGCGTCTCGTACCGCACTTCCTTGAGCTTGTCGACATCGGGGAGCTCGTCCTCGACATTCTGGTAATAGATGATTACACCGGTGGAGAAAACAATGCCGGCAAGGGCAATGATGCACGCAAGCCTCAGCAGCCAGCGGGCAATAAAAGAAATGCAGAGATAAAAGAGCTCGAAGAGAGGCATTTTCCAAACCACAAGGCAAAGGTGAACCGTCCGGGTAGTATTCCCGTCAGATGAGAGAACGGGCGCAATTTTACCATAAATAAGGAAGGGCACTGCCGGATCCGCGGATGCATCGCTTTTCCTCACGGGGAGTGCACAGGCCTCAGTCTACAGCCGGAACGACAGCAGAAGACTGTCTTTTACGCGGATACAAAAGTGTGTGTTCAGGCAGCGTCTGCTGGCGGCACGCTGTTATTTTGCTTCATTATATATAGGCAGAACGCTGCAAGCTGTAAGGGCACTGATCTAGGGACGGTTTTCCAATTACGTGATCTGAATATAAGCAGGTGGCTATTAAAAGTACTAAAATTCGGCCATAGTTTTCCTACTATAGGCAGTTCAGTTCCACGGGATTTGTTACTTGTATCATATTCGGACGAAAAAATTGACGTCTGATTGTGGCGCATGCGGGGAAATGAATATAGTATAGAATCAGGGAAATTTAGTTTTAAGTCACTAACAGCACGGATGCACTTATGTTTGGAAAAAAACAGGGTAAAACCTACCAGCTAATCGGCGTCGATTTTGGTAGCCAAACCATCAAGGCTGTTGCGATATCCGGCAGAAAAGGCTCTTTCCAGATCGATTCTGCCGTTGAGGTAGCGTGCCCTAAAGGCGCGGTAGTCAACGGGAAGATTCAGGACAAGGAGAGAGTCGAGCAGGCTCTGGCCCAGCTCAGCCGCAGTATCGCATCGCGAGGTAAGTATGTTGCAACTGCTGTCTCCGGAAATGATGTGGTTACCAGAACAATCACACTGCCCAGGGACATCGACAGCGACAAGGAACTTGGTGATCAGGTACAGGCTCAGTCTGAACAGCTGATTCCGTTCCAGAATACAAGCATCGCTCTTGATTACGGTATTTTAGGTCCCAATAACAGTGATTCGGACCAGAATGATGTTCTCGTCACTGCAGCCCGCGGAGAGAGCGTACTTGACCGCAGCGAGGTCATGGCGCAGTGCGGTTATGAGGTCAAGGTCGTCGACGTAGGCTACTACGCGCTTGCCCGTGCTGTCATGGCACTGGTTCCCAAGCTGAACCCTGATCCGTCCGGAGCAAACCTGCCGCCCACCGCAGCAATCGTTGACTTCGGAGCTTCCGAGACCGACATCATTTTCCTCGAGAACGGAAGGATTACCTCAACAAAGTCAATCCCCACCCTCTCGGGTGCTGTTTATGACAAGAGAATAGCAGCAAAGACCGGCTATCCTGCAGCCGAGGCGGAGAGAGCGAAGACCCAGTCCCGTCTTCCTCCCGAGGTTGAGGAGGATGTCACCAAGCCGTACATCGCCTCCATCATCAAGCAGATTGCCCAGGCGGTAAGGATCCAGCAGAGCAAGGTCTCCCTCTTTGTTCTGACCGGCGGCTCAAGCCTTATCCCGGGACTTCAGCAGGCCTTCATCGAGGCTCTGAAGACCGAGACCATCGTTCCTGATCCGTTCGATCTGAACCCGAAGCTCAGAACCGAGTATGTCCAGCACGGTGCCAAGTACATGACCGCACTCGGACTTGCCCTCAGAAGCTTCGACAATGAGTCGCCCAACATCAACCTGGTTGACTGGAGAGCGGCAGAGGCTAAGCAGAAGACCCATAACTTCTTTGTTATGGCAATTGCCTTCGCTGTTGTCGGTGCCCTCATTGACGGCGGCATCTGGACCATGCTCAATGCCCAGATTGACAACCAGAAGGAAAGAAACGGGTATCTTAATTCCCAGATCAGCCTCCTCCAGGACAAGATCAACGAGATCGAGAAACTGAAGAAGGAAAGGGACGAGATGATCAACCGCATGAAGCTCATTGAGCAGCTGCAGCAGAGCCGCAGTACCGTGGTCAATATCTTCAGCGACTTCCCGACCCTCGTTGCAAACGGCATTTACCTCGACAAGATTGATTTCGACGGAATCAAGATCTCCGTTGAAGGTCTTACCGAGACTCTCGCACGTGTCTCCGAGATGTACCGCAACATTGATGTCGAGAGCAAGGGCCGCTACGGCAACGTCCAGATTTCCTCAATCAGGGAGGACAAGCAGAACGATTCCAAGTCGACCATGACTCTCAGCAACTTCGGCCTTTCCTTTGTGTCCAACGCAATGGTTGAGGCGCAGAAGAGCCTTGAGAAGAAGAACAATAAGAAGGGAGGCCGCTAATGAACTTAAGTGAGCTTAATTTCCGCGATCCGGGCAGTCTGCCTGGCAGCGTGAAGTTTGTAGCCTGCCTGCTGATTGTTGCCCTGGTCGTCGCAGCCGGATATCTCCTGGAATTCGCAGAGCAGTACGAGAAGCTTGACGGTCTGAGACAGAAGGAGGTCAGCCTCAAGGCGGACTACGAGAAGAAGGCCATGGAGGCCGCAAGTCTCGAGGACTACCGCGCACAGAACAGAAAGCTTCAGAGCCAGCTCAAGAAGCAGCTCCAGCAGCTTCCTAACACCGATGACATTGCAACCCTCCTTGATGACGTAAGCTTCAGGGCCATGGATCACGGCCTGAAGATCGAGGTTATCAAGTGGGATCCTGAGCAGAAGCTTGACGACTATACTGTTCTTCCTATGGAGATCAGCGTTGTAGGTGAGTATGCCCAGCTCGGAAAGTTCGTCGAGGAAATTGGTAAGATCAAGCGTATTGTCGCCATCACCCAGTTCCAGCTGACCCATGCCAACGGAAAGGGCGGTGTTGTCCAGACCGGACCCAACGGAGCTCTTCCGAAGGATGCCGATCAGCTTGCAATGCACATGGTCGCCAAGACTTACCGTTACAACCAGCCGGTTGATAACAAGAAGGCTAACAATAAGGCCGGGGGTGCAAGATGAACGGAATGAAGATGCGTAAACTTTCAGTTCTTGTCGCATCATGCGTGTCCGCAGCCCTGCTTACGGCCTGCGGCGGAACGGAAGATCTGCAGCAGTTTGTGGTTGAGGTCGGAAACAGGCCCCATCCCCAGATTCCGGAGCTTCCTGTAGTGAATGACTATGTGCCTGCGTCCTTTACCCCGGCGACTGATCGCTCGCCGTTCGTAAGGCCCCGCGCAGAGCTTCCTCAGATTACCCAGAGCTTCCATGAGGAAGGATGCGACGACATTACCGCTCTTGTCTCAAGAACGGTCAAGGACTCGCTCGAGCACTACTCTCTTGACAATCTGATCATGAAGGGAACTTACAAGGACGGAGCCGGCCAGCTGTGGGGCATCGTCCAGGTGGGAGCCCATTCAGTCCAGAACCAGAAGGTCAAGGTAGGCAGCTACATGGGTCTCAACATGGGCCAGGTAACTGCGATAACACCTGAGGCTATTCAACTTGACGAGTACGTTCAGGAGAAGCCGGGCTGTTACAAGAAGAAGAGCACTAAGATTGAACTTAATGTGGCAGACAAGCGGAATTAGCAAGCAGGAATTATTATGAAATTTCACAAATCCAAAATAGGTCTTATCGTTGCTGTTGCAACACTTGCTGGTGCTTGTGTACCGGCTGAGGCGGCGAAGCTTCAGAACGTTAAGATCAATACAAGCTACGCAAACCAGATCAGTCTTGACTTTGTCTTTGACGGTCAGGTTGGCAACTATACCGACAAGCTCAGATATCATCCGGACGAGCTGGTGCTCGAGATCCCGGATTCAGAATCAGGGCTTGCACGCAACACCGTCGAGGTTCTCCGTCACGGCGTAAAGAAGATTGACGTCGCAAACATCGGCGACAACCTTCTCATCAACGTCGGACTTGAGGAGCTCAAGCCTTACCAGATCTCCCAGCAGGGCAACTCCCTCAGGGTCATGGTAGGCGAGAGCGGCAAGGTCACCGCTGCCAAGATGAACGCTACTCCCAGCGTGCTTCCCTCTGCAGCAGGCTCCTCTTCCTCAATCAACACCGTTACCAAGGTTGATTTCCAGAAACGCAGCACTGACGGCGGCGTTGTCGCAGTTTCCCTCGACAACAACTCCGCTGCCGTTGATGTTCATCCGCGCGGAAACCACCTGATCGCGACCTTCCACTCGACTGATGTCCAGGCCAACCAGCTCACCACCATGGACCTTTCTGACTTCGGCACTCCGCTTAAGAAGGTAAGAGTCACCCGTGAGGGCGGCAATGCCATCGTTGACATCACCTACGACGGAAAGGTTGACTACAAGTACAACCAGAACGGCCGTCAGGTTGTGATCAGCGTCAACAAGCAGATCGAGAAGCAGGAAGAGCTGCCTAAGTACACCGGCAAGCCCATCTCCCTTAACTTCCAGGAGATTTCCATTCGCTCCGTGCTGCAGATCCTGGCTGACTTCAACAACTTCAACCTGGTCACGACTGACTCTGTAACCGGCAACATCACCCTCCGCCTTGACAATGTGCCCTGGGAGCAGGCCCTTGAGACTGTTCTCCGCGTAAAGGGACTTGACAAGCGCCTTGAGGGCAATATCCTCCTTGTCGCTAAGGCAGAGGAGCTTGCAAACCTCGAGAAGACCAAGCTTGAGGGCAAGAAGAAGGTTGAGGAGCTCGCTCCGCTGACCACTGAGTTCATCCAGGTCAACTATGCCAAGGCTTCCGATCTTGCTACCCTCATCGGCGGACTTTCCCGCGGTGTCGCCAACGACGAGGGCAGGAATGACGCTGCCAACCAGTCAATCCTTTCACCCCGTGGCTCGGTAGCTGTTGACGCGAGAACCAACACCCTCATTGTCAAGGACCTTCCTGACAACGTCGACCGCATAATCGACCTCGTCGAGCGTCTCGATGTTCCTGTCAAGCAGGTTCAGATTGAGGCAAGAATTGTCTCCATCAACAATGCCTCCACCGACGAGCTCGGCATCAACTGGACTTACTCCCGCACCAGCGGCGCAAGCTCGAAGCAGGGCTTCTCCCCGACTTCGAACTCACTCCCTGCTAACGGTACCGGCAGTGGTGAGGATCCTTACGGCAACTTCGCAAGCACCGGACACTATTCTGCTCATGTCAACACTGCGCTGCCTATCGCAACCCAGGGTATCGGCATTGAGATCGGCAAGTGGTTCGGCGATGACCTGCTTGATATGTACCTCTCCGCACTCGAGACTGAGTCCAAGGGCGAGATTATCTCCTCACCGCGCGTAACCACCTCCAACCAGAAGGCTGCCAAGATCCAGCAGGGTACCGAAATCCCGACCAACGTAAGCACCTCATCAGGCGCAACCTCCGTTGACTGGAAGGAAGCAGTTCTCGGACTTGAGGTTACCCCTCAGATCACTCCGGATAACTCCATTATCCTTGACCTGAAGGTAACTCAGGACACCCCGGGTGATACGGTTGCAACCGGTACCGGTACCGCTCAGGAAATCAACACCAAGAGGGTTGAGACTCAGGTTCTGGTCGGCAACGGCGAGACCATCGTTCTCGGCGGAATCTACCAGCAGCAGATCACCAAGTCCGTCAGCAAGGTGCCTATCCTCGGCGATATCCCTTATCTCGGACGTCTCTTCAAGTACACCCGCGACGACAGCCGCCGCCAGGAGCTCCTGATCTTCGTAACTCCGAAGATTGTAGAGATCAAGCGCTGATACTAAGCAGTTCAGGTGAATCAGAAGGGGGCTCCGGCCCCCTTTTTCGTCTTTGAAATTCCTTCCGCCGGGGCATATCCCCGTCCCGTCCGTTCTTTCCTTAAATTTTGTGATTCAGAGCCTGTTTAGCTTATAATGCACGTGTAACCCGGAGTGATTTATGCGTGAAAACAGCGTCATTGTTCTGATCGGGCCAATGGGGGCCGGAAAGAGCACAGTCGGAAAAATACTTGCCTCCGTACTCGGCAAGCAGTTTGTCGATTCCGATGAGCAGATAGAGAAGAACGCAGGCGCGTCAATTCCGTATATATTCGAGGCGGAGGGCGAGACGGGCTTCCGCGCAAGGGAGGAGAGCACCATAAAGGACCTGGTGTCCGGAGAGGGAATCGTGCTCGCGACCGGAGGCGGTGCTGTTTTGTCCGCCAATACCCGAAAGCTGCTGAAGCGCGACTGCTTCGTCGTTTTTCTAGAAACCTCAGTCGGCGAGCAGGCTGAAAGGACCGCTAAAAGCGACTCCAGGCCCCTACTCAAAGGGCAGAACAGAGCCGAGGTGCTCGGCACGATTTATGAGAAGCGCAAGCCCCTCTATGAGGAGTGCGCTGACTGCAGGATCCTGACTGACGGCCATTCTCCGAGGGAGATCGCGGCCTTCATAGCTAAGGAATTTCGGAGTAACTGATGGAACAGCTGAAAGTAGATCTCGGGAGCAGATCATATCCGATTTTCATCGGAAGCGGCCTCATATCCGCCGCTGACTGCTTTGCCCCGTATGTAAGGGGCAGGGACGTGATGATTGTCTCCAACGAGACCGTGGCCCCTCTTTATCTTGAAAAGCTCGAGAAGACCCTTTCAGGCTTCAATGTCCACTCAGTCATCCTGAAGGACGGTGAGCAGTACAAGAACCTTGACGGCATCGAGAGCATCATAACGGCCCTCCTCAGGAACGATGCCGGACGCGATGTAACCCTGGTAGCGCTCGGCGGCGGCGTTGTCGGCGACATGACCGGCTTCGCGGCAGCCTGCTACCAGAGGGGCGTTGACTTCATCCAGTGCGCGACAACCCTCCTTGCCCATGTCGACTCCTCCGTAGGAGGCAAGACCGGAGTGAACCATCCTCTCGGGAAGAACATGATCGGCGCGTTCCATCAGCCTAAATCCGTTGTTATAGACACTGATACGCTCAGGACTCTCGACCGCCGCCAGCTCTCCGCCGGGCTTGCCGAGGTCATCAAGTACGGCATCATGTGGGATTCTGACTTCTTCCGCTTCCTTGAGGACAGCATGGACAGTATCATGAGCCTCGACGAGGAGAGCCTCGTGAGGACCATAAAGACCTGCTGCTCAATCAAGGCCGAGGTCGTGCATGAGGATGAGCGGGAGAGCGGAGTGAGGGCACTCCTGAACCTAGGGCACACCTTCGGGCATGCCATCGAGTGCCATGAGGGCTACGGGGTCTGGCTTCACGGTGAGGGCGTTGCGGCAGGCATGGTCTGCGCCGCGAGGGTTGCCGTATACCTCGGCAGGATGAGCGAGGACGAGTTCAGGCGGATAACCGCGCTTCTTGAGCGCGCGTCGCTTCCTGTGCAGGTCCCTGCCGACATGAACTATGACATTTTCTATGAGAACATGATCCACGACAAGAAAGTCCGGAACGGCAGGATCCGCTACGTGATTCCGGACGGGATCGGACATGCGGGTGTTCTTGATGATATTCCGGCAGAGCTTGTCAGCCGTGCCATTGAGGATCTGAGGAAAAAATGCTGATTATAGCCAGCCAGCGTCTGCTGGCAAATAAAATTGACGAGAAGGTCAGAACAGCCAGCTCGATGATTTACCTCCTGGGCGAGCATGGAAGCGGCCGCACCGTGATTTCCGAAATGGTAATCGGTGACCTCCAGGCCCAGGGCATCCAGACCGTCTACTGCGAGTGCCACCCCGGGGATGATCCCGCGCGGGCCAGGGAGATGGTCGTCAAGGGGCTTTTCCCTCCTGCCATCTTCGATCCGCAGGACAGGCTGACCAGCACCTGCCAGTATCTTGACTTCTCCGGAAAGAAATTCTTCATTGTCATCGACTCCGCTGACTATCTCGGCCAGGTCTTCGCCTCAGAGATTTTCGAGTTCTTCGCAGCCTACAAGGACATTTGCAGCATTTCGATAATGCTCACTGGCTCTGCTCCGGTGCAGCAGCTCTTTGACGAGAAGAGCCGCGCGGCTGTCAGCGTCATGGAGATTGAGGCCCTGAAGCAGGATGAGAAGAAGTATCTTGCGGAGAATTATTTAAGCAGAGCCGGCAACGGCAAGGACAAGCCGGATCCCAAAGTCATCGCCGAGGTAGTGTCCAAGTGCGGGCCTCTGCCCGGTGAAATCGTCAAAATGGTAGGTAACGTTATGTCAGATAATTTGAACGGAAAATCTGATGCCTTCGGTGAGGGCATTGTCCCCGGCGCTGATTCCCCGATAAAAAGAAAGCCCGGAGACAGCTCCAGGCTTGAAAGGCGCAGAGACAAGACCAAGATTATCCTGATCTGCGTGACTGCGCTCCTTGCCATTGCAATGATCGCGATACTTATCCCTCTTCTCACCTCCGGCGGCGAGAAGAAAGCTCCGGCTCCGGAGCCTGTTGTAGTACAGCAGGCCAAGATTTCCGGACCTTCGTCCAATGCAGGGGAGGCTCCGGCCGCCCAGACCCCCGCACCTGCCGCAGCTCCGGCTCCTTCAAAGCCCGCTGAAACACCTGCTGCCGCTGAAACGCCCAATCCTGCTGCAGAGGCGCCGAAGCCTGCTCCCTCTGCATCCGCCGCTGCTCCTGCCGCCGAGAACCCCGTATCTCCCTCTCAGTCCGCAGCAGCGCCTGCATCCGCTGAGAAGCCTGCCCCAGCTCCTGCAGCTGCAGAGCAGCAGGGCGCAGCGCAGCAGTCTCCTGCGGCAGCGCCCGAGCAGAAGAAGGAGCAGCCTCTTCCGCTCACTGACGCGCATGGCAAGGAGCTTCCTGCCGAGTCTGATGTAGCACCGCTCAGAAAGCCCAATGATGGTGCCGAGAAGAAGAGCTCATCTGCTGATGATCAGAAGGCCGAGGCAGCGAGAAAGGAGGCTGAGGCTAAGGCAAAGGCAAAGGCCGAGGCGGAAGCCAAAGCCAGGGCAAAGGCCGAGGCTGAGAAGAAGGCACAGGAAGAGGCGAAGGCCAAGGCCGATGCCGAGAAGAAGGCCAGGGACGAGTCGAAGGCCAAGGCTGATGCAAAGGGCAAAGCCGAGGCTGAGAAGAAGGCCAGGGAGCAGGCTGCAGCCGGGAAGAAGACCGATGCAAAGGTTTCCGATGCGGCAAGGAAGGCTGAGGCTGAAAGGCGCGAGAAGGCCGAGTCCGGCAAAACCTCTACCCTCAAGGCAGGCCAGGTTGTGCCTTTTGCCGAGGTGCAGGGCGGCAGGTCTGCAGCGTCCTCAAAGCCTGCAGCAGCGGCATCTTCAGCTGCCGGCAGATATACTGTACAGCTCTCAAGCTCCTCTGACTTCGAGAAGCTTACCGAGATGAAGGCAAAGTGCCCTGAGGCCTGCCGCATAGTCAAGGTAGGCCGCAGCTACAAGCTCTACATGGGCTCCTACGCAGACAGGGCATCCGCGGATGCCGCCAGGAAGAAGGCCACGAGCCTTGCCCATGATGCGTGGGTTACCAAGGAATAATCCATCAGGCCATGTTTTACGGGAGCCGCTTATGCGGCTCTTGTTTTCAGAAGTCAGTCTTTAATCTCATCTGTTTCAGTTTTACAGCTGTGTTCGGAAAAATGACGCTTCAGCTTTTTCATAAGCGTCTTTAAGGTGCAATGCTGTTAGAAGTCGTTTTCGGATGAGCTGAAATCAATTAAGACTAAGAATGGTTCCGGCACTGTTTGTAAAGCGAACATCCGGATTTTTAACGGCAGCCTGCGCTGCTATGCATATACTCTGATATGAACAGCGGAATTCTGCAGGCTGGTACATTGTACTTGTTAAAAGAGTTCCACAAATTGCTTAAATTTATGTAACTTGCTGAATTATCAGTGTTTTATAAAATTGCAGCAGTTTTTGGCAGAAGTTTTGAAAACTCAGATCATCTAGGAGAAAATCCCGTGTCCAGGAAATATCTTATTGCTCCCTCCATCCTCTCGGCTGATTTCTCAAGGCTCGGGGACGAGGTCAGGAATGTCCTCAGCGCCGGTGCCGATGTCATCCATGTTGACGTCATGGACAACCACTATGTCCCGAACCTCACCATCGGACCACTCGTTGTGAAGGCTCTCAGAAAGTGCGGCATTGAGGCCCCACTTGACTGCCATCTGATGACATCGCCGGTGGATCCGCTCGTCTCTATGTTCGCCGAGGCCGGCGCCTCCTATATCACCTTTCATCCTGAGGCCTCGCAGCATCCTGACCGTACGCTCCGACTCATAAAGAGCTTCGGGCTCAAGTGCGGGCTGGTGCTCAATCCCGCCACCTCGACCGAGTGGCTCCGCTATGAGATGGATACAGTCGACATCATCATGCTGATGTCGGTGAATCCCGGCTTCGGCGGACAGAGCTTCATCCCTGGAACCCTAGGGAAGCTCCGTGAGGTTAGGAAGATGATCGATGACTCTGGCCGCGATATCCGTCTGGAGGTCGACGGCGGCGTCAAGGCCTCGAACATCAGGGAAATTGCTGACGCAGGCGCCGACATGTTCGTTGCAGGCTCCGCGATTTTCGGCGCGGACGACTACGGCAGGGCAATCGCTGAAATGCGTGAGAAACTCGGAGGGGCCTGCTGATGAACTGCTTCCTTTTTGACATAGACGGAACCGTGGCAGACACTGTCCCGCAGATGGCCATCAGCATCAAAAACAGCTTCTCCTCGCTCGGCCGTGACTATCCTCCCGAGAGCGAGGTCAGGGGCTATGTCGGAAACGGCCTTGACAAGCTGGTGCTCCGCTCCATGAAGAGAAGCTTTGACGCTGACTACTCTGACTTCAGCGAGGAGGAGTTCGTAAAGTTCAAAAAGGCCTACTCTGACGAGTACATGCGCCAGATCACTGCGAACTACAAGCTCTTCCCCGGCGTTGCGGAGACCGTAAGGAAGCTGAAGGAACTCGGGAAGAAGCTCGGCATAGTTACCAACAAGCCTCAGCCCTACATCGAGCCCTTCCTCAGGAGCGCAGGGATCTTCGAGTGCTTTGACTTCACCCTGGGCGGCGGCGTCATAAAGGAGAAGAAGCCGAGCCCGGCTCCTATCCTCTACGCCATGGAGAAGCTCGGTGCGAAGCCCGGGGAGACAGTCATGGTCGGCGACTCCTCAAACGATATCCTGGCGGCAAAGGCAGCCGGTGTGTCGTCTGTCGGACTTACCTACGGCTACAACTACGGGCACGACATCGGAGAGTTCGGCCCTGATCTCGTGACCGGAAATTTCAGTGACGTCCTGAAATTTGCCTGAAAGCCAGGCCTTGCCCGGATCAGTGCCTGAAATGGTTCCAGCCGTCAGGCACTTCCCGGGGAACGCCTCGGAGCAGATACTCTGCCTTCCCCGAGCCGGTAATTCTTCCAATCTGCGTCAGTCCGGTCCTCTGGAGGACCGGAATTTTAATTGCCTCCCTGAAGCTCTCCTCTGACATGGTCAGGAGGAGCTCGTAGTCTCCGCCGCCTGCGACGGCAAGATCGATTTTCCGCTCCTCAGGAAGCGCCGAGAGTGCCGGGGAGAAAGGGAGCTGCTCAAGGTTTATCACTGCGCCGAGCCCGCAGCGGAGAAGATGACTGATGTCTGACGAGATCCCGTCGGAGATGTCGAGCATCGAGTGCGCAAGTCCCCTAAGGGCAATTCCTTCCTCGATCCTCGCCTCCGGCCGCTCAAGGCGCCTCCGCGCCTCCTCCCATGAGGGGCGGTCGACTGTGACCTTTCCGCTCATGGTGTCCTCCACCGCGAGGGCCGCGGCCCCCAGGGTTCCGGTTGCCGCGATTATGTCTCCCTCGGCTGCGCCGACCCTTCTTACAGCCGTGCCCAGAGGCAGCCGTCCGAGCGCTGTCACCGTGATGCTGAGTGGGCCTCTCGACATATTGCCTCCCGCAAGGAAGGCATTGCGGCGACTCAGATCTGACCGGAGCGCCTCGGCGAAAGGAATGATAAAGCTCTCGTCCGGGGAGGGAAGGACAAGAGAGAGGAATATGCAGAATGGCTCGGCGCCCATGGCGGCGAGATCGGAGAGATTCACCTCGGCTGCCTTGATCCCGAGCGATCCCGGTGAGGTGTCCCTGAAGAAGTGGACTCCCTCGACGAGGGAGTCAGTGGTGACAGCCGTCTCTGTGCCCGGCGGACAGCCGAAGACCGCGCAGTCGTCACCGTTGGGGACGGAGAGGCGGCCTTCATCATCATAAATGAAGTATTTCCCGATGAGGGAAAACTCATCTGTCATTCAGCGCTCTCGGGAGGGAGGTCTTTCCCTGGTGCACGGGGCTTCCATGGGCCTGATCTCCGTCCATCTGCCGGACGGCGGCCGCCGTGCGGCCTGTGATCATTCCTGAAGCTGTGCCCTTCGCCGCGCTCACCTCCGGCTGACTCACCGTCCTCACTCTCACTTCTGCCGAAAGGGCGGCGGCCCTTTCTGAAGGATGAGTCGGAGTGCTTTCTGAAGGAATGCTTCCCGTCAGAGTCCCTTCCGCCGGCTGATCCTCTTTTTTCGCTGAAGGCACGCGGCTTTCTCCGGCGGCCCGGGGAATTCGGATCAAGGCTCATGGGTTTCGGCTTTCCATTCTCCTCTGCGGCAGCGTCCGGAGACGGGGCAGCCTCTGCGGATCCATCGGTGGAATCAGCGGGCTTTTCTTCTGCAGCGGCAGGCTCTTTCTCAGCCTTATCCGTAGCGGCATCATCGGAAGCCTTGGTGTCAGCTCCGCCTTCAGCAGCTTCGCCCTTGAGATGGAGCCCCTTTGACGCAACCTTGTCGAGCACGCCGTTGATGAAGCGGTGGCTTTCCTCGGCGGCGAACTGCTTCGCGAGGTTGACGGCCTCGTTGATGACCACACGGTAGGGAACCTCGGAGGAGAGCCTCAGGAGCTCGTAGCAGCCGACGCGCAGTATAGCACGGTCGACCTGGTCGAGATCCTCGCTGCTGCGCTTCTCGAGAAACCTTTTGTAGAGGCAGTCAAGCTCTTCGTGCTCTGCGACTACTCCGTCGAAAATCCGGTCGAAGTAATCCCAGTCGACGTTCTTGCATTCAGGGTCAGAGCTGAACTGCGCCTTGATCGATGAAGGGAGGTCACCGGTCATCTGCCACTGATAGATGGCCTGCATGGCAGTGCGTCTGGCCATGGTACGCTGAAAGGGTTTCATCGGGCTTATCCTACGTTTTTGAGGTTATTGAGAACGTTGATCATCTCAAGCGATGAGAGGGCGGCCTCGGATCCCTTGTTGCCGGCCTTCGAGCCTGCTCTCTGCACGGCCTGCTCGATGGTGTCGCAGGCAAGGACGCCGAAGGCGACGGGAATATTGCTGCCGAGCATGGTCTGGGTGAGGCCCTTGGCGCACTCGTTGGCAACGATCTCGAAATGGTAGGTCGCGCCGCGGATTACGCAGCCGAGGGCGATGACGGCGTCATACTTCCCTGACTCGGCGGCCCTTTTGACGGTGAGTGGGATCTCGATGGCGCCCGGGACGCGGATGCAGGTGATGTTGTCAGGATTTACCTGTCCCTGGCGGAGGAGGGTGTCTTCCGCACCTTCAAGAAGGCGCTCGGTGATGAAGCTGTTGAATCTCGATACGACAATGGCTATTTTGGCTTCCGGGCAGGGAAGGCAGCCTTCGATGGTTTTCATGGCAAATCCTCTTTCGTCCAAACAGACTCAGTCTGCTAAAGTGTGGCTCTCATGATAATTTGAAGGGGCTGTTTTTGCAAACGGCGCATCTCCGGGAAAAGTTTTCATGCGCTCAGATGAATCCGTTCGCCCCGAGCGTCTCAAGCGTCAGCCCTCCGGCATCCCCCGTGCCTTTCCCTGCGTCTCCCGCGGAGCCTTCCGCGGCGCCCTGCATGGAGAGAATTCTCGCTACGTATCTTGCGAGTACGTCAACCTCGAGGTTGAGCCTTGTCCCCGGGGTCCAAAGGGAGATGTTGGTCGCGCGCATGGTATGGGGGATGATGGTAAGCCTGAAGGTGTCGCCTTCCGTGTCATTTACCGTAAGGCTTATACCAGAGACTGCAATCGAGCCTTTCTTCGCGATGTACATCATGAGATCATTCGGCGCCTCTATGACGTAGTCAGTGCCGGCACCGCTTGGCGTGATGCTCTTTACTATGCCTGTGCCGTCTATATGGCCGGTCATAATATGCCCGCCCATTCTGCTCTGCGGCTGCAGGGCCTGCTCCAGGTTCACGACGTCGCCGGGCCTCAGGTATCCGGCCGCCGTGAGGTCGCGTGTCTCGTGGGAGACATCTGCGGTGAAGATGCATCCGTGAATCGAGGTGGCGGTGAGGCAGATGCCGTTCACCGCAATGGAGTCTCCCACGGCAGCCCCGCGGAGATCAAGCGCTCCGGCATCAATGGTGAGGGTCATGCCGCCGCTCGCTGACTTAATCCCCGCAATTTTCCCCGTGCATTCAACTATTCCGGTAAACATCCGATCTCCTGGCTGTGTTACTTCGCATGCGGTCTCCATGGACCGCTCCCTGTGCTGCGGCAGCTGACAGATTCGTCAGAATTTGCTCGTTTTTTTCACATTCTTTTTGAATTTTTTATTATACGCCTTAAAATAAGGATATTGCGTACGGCCGCAAGCCGCGCTTGAATTATCAACGAAGGCGCATGGAGCGTCTGAACAGGGAGATCGGATCAGAGGATCTGTTAGTTTGCTTATGATGAAGAAAATGTGGGTGATGACCGCAGTTGCTGCGGCAGTTATGGCTCTTTCCGGATGCAACGATAACAGCAGCCAGACTGCCACCGCTGCACAGGCTCCTGCCAAGACTGACGTCAAGGCCGGTGCCCAGGCTCCTGCCAAGGCAGAGAAGGCAGATGCCAAGGCTGCACAGGCTCCTGCCAAGACTGACGTCAAGGCCGGTGCCCAGGCTCCTGCCAAGGCAGAGAAGGCAGATGTCAAGGCTGCAGAGGCCGGCAAGAGCGCTGACACCCAGAAAGCCGGTCTGGCCGGTGACGATGCCGTAGCATACGCTGTAGGACAGTCCCTCGGCTCATATATCGAGAAGACCAACAAACAGCAGGAAGAGTTCGGACTGAAGCTTGATCCGGCGAAGATCATCGACGGCTTCTCCGACGGCATGAACGGCAAGGACAAGCTCCAGGGCGTTGACAAGCAGAAGCTTCTCTCTGACTTCGACGCAAAGCTCAAGTCCAAGGCTGATGAGGCTGAGAAGAAGAAGAATGCCGAGGAAATCGCCAGGGGCGAGAAGTTCCTTGAGGAGAACGCCAAGAAGGAAGGCGTCAAGACCACCGAGTCCGGCCTCCAGTACCAGGTCATCGAGCCTGCCAAGGACGCCAATGCCCCGAAGCCTGACAAGGATTCAGTTGTCAAGGTATTCTACAAGGGCTCTTTCATTGACGGTAAGGTGTTCGACCAGAACATCGGCAAGGAGCCCATCGAGTTCCCTCTCACCTCTGTAATCCCCGGCTGGTCCGAGGGCGTGTCCCTCATGCAGAAGGGCTCCAAGTACCGTTTCTGGATCCCCTCGAAGCTCGGCTACGGCGACAGGCCGATGGGCCAGATCCCCGCGAACTCCGTACTCGTATTTGAGGTCGAGCTCGTAGACATCAAGACCGCCGAGCAGGCAAAGGCTGAGGAAGAGAAGAAGGCCGAGGCTGAGAAGAAGCATGCCGAGGAGCAGAAGGCCGCAGCAGAGAAGTCCAAGGCTGACGAGGAAAATGCCAAGAAGGCCGCAGCAGAGAAGTCCAAGGCTGACGAGGAAAATGCCAAGAAGGCCG